>Ga0209450_10002005_pt1 | contig 10278 bp, 16 predicted proteins | sample FrelakmetLWP11LW_FD_187149 | JGI IMG/M metagenome (GOLD analysis project Ga0209450, IMG submission 187149) | Freshwater lake sediment microbial communities from the University of Notre Dame, USA, for methane emissions studies - LWP11 LW (SPAdes)... | ecosystem: Environmental > Aquatic >... | reverse complement strand
GAGATGGTAAAGGCCCCTCAACTGGGGCGAAAGGACCGCACGATGGTCGAGGCAAAGGTAAAGGCCGAGCACAGGGTAAGGGTGTCGGTAAGAGCAAGGGTGGTAAGAAAGGCACCTGCAAGTAAAGGAGTGCGCACTGCGAGATTCCAACCCTGCCAGTGCATAACAGGCTGAAGAGCGACTTGGTGTTCCGCCCGCGGAACACCAAGCGCCTTAGCCTAAGTGATATATGCCGGCCGGAGATCAAGGAGTCGGATTAGGATCTGGCTCTTCTCAAAGGTTCCCTCAATATGTGGAGGTTCCACCAAATATTGAGGTCACACAAGTCGTTTCAATCTTCTCTGCGCTTCCATCCCTTCATCTAATCCCTCGTTATCAAAGGATGATCCCAGTCTCCTGGCTTTCCCCGGTAGTTGGCTTGCCACTTGCAGCTACGATTTGCATGATTCTGTTCATCATACGAATGAAGGTCCTTGCCGAGAAGCGCAAGGAGCTGTGCCAGACGATGGCATTGCTGATTGGCTCCCTAAGGACAGAGAAGGGTTGCCAGCGCTGCGACTTTTACGGGAGTATTAAGGATGAAAATGAACTGTGTATTCTTGAAGAATGGGATACCCGGGAGAACCTGAATAGTCACCTGAAATCGGAGCTTTTTAGGGTACTTCGGGGAGCGATGAGCCTTCTTCAAGAGCCCTATGAAAAGGCGGTGTGGGATGGGAGAGACTAAGAAAGAGACGAGAGAATTTGTATCCTCAAGCGTTCAGCAACTTCAGGGGTTCCCTCAAATGCCAGAATTGCAGAGGGGTGATGGAAATACAGACCATGAGGGGAGTTCTCATCTGGGGTTATCCATTATCCGATGTGAATCCTGATTTTGCTGCTAGACGCGCTGAACCCAATCTGTACGCGGGGCAAAAGAAGATCTGAGCTAAGGACCGGCGTCACCCCTACCCAAGGTTTAATAAAACATATAGACCCCCGATCGTAGCCCATGAATTGGGGAATCTTGGCTCTTGCAGAGCTTAGAAAGGAGGCCAGGTGACATGCAAATCAGTATATCGCCACAGCCCGTGGTTGCTCTGATCGCGGGAATCTTGATCCTCGTTGCCCCGAGACTATTGAATTACATCGTTGCCATCTATCTCATTGTATTTGGCATTCTCGGGTTGGTTCGATGATAGGCACGCGGATCTTCTATCGCTAGAGAGTCAAACCGAAATCCAACAAGAGGAATATCATGAAATCAAGCACAAGGGACGAGGCAGAAGGCAAGTTGCACCAGGTGAAGGGTAAGATCAAGGAGATCGCCGGGAAAGTAATCATGAATCCCGACTTGGAAGCTGAAGGCCAAGACGAAATTCTTGTCGGGAAAGCCCAAGAAAAGATCGGCCAGATCGAGAAGGTCGTGGGTAAGTAGAGTCCGAAAGAAAATTTGCGGCGTTAGAAAGGAGTCGAACATGCTTTGGACCATCTTTGTGATTCTTTTGGTGCTGTGGGGACTGGGATTGATGACCGGCTATACGATGGGTGGGGTCATTCATGCCCTGCTGGTCATCGCCATCGTTGTGGTACTAGTCCAAGTTATTCAAGGACGAAGACGAGTGTAACCATTTGGACCCTTGCCGGACAAGGGGTCTACAGAAAGGAGTAACTGCTATGAAAAAGAGGAATATCGTTATCCGTTATTTTGTTCTTCTCATGCTGATGGTTGCCTTTGTGGCCTGCGCATCGACCTCCAAACAGGAAAGCACAGGGGAATATGTTGACGATTCGGTCATTACGACCAAGGTCAAATCTCTGCTTGCAGCGGATGATTTTCTCAAGTCCTTCCAGATCGGTGTTGAAACCTACAAGGGCACGGTTCAACTGAGCGGTTTCGTTAATTCTCAAAAGGCCATCGATAAGGCGATTGAAATCACCCGTAGCGTCAAAGGGGTCAAATCCGTAAAGAATGATCTGATCGTGAAATAGGGAAGATTCCTTTAGGTAAGGAAATTAAATGAGAGAGGGATACAGTAGATAAGAAAGAAGGTCTTACAGATGAAAAGAATAGCATGGATGATGGGCCTGCTGGTGTCTTTGTTCTCTGCAGCGGTGATGGGGGTTCCTCCATCCTCGGCTGCGGACGCACCAGTCGTAGTGGTTGGTCGCGTCTATCACATTGAAGGGGACCTGCTCCGTTATGTTCCTGAGGAGAACGACTGGGTGGCCGTGGTCAAGGACGCACCTTTCGGTAGAGAGGATACACTCTTTTCAGGCAACCGGGGAATGGGGGAGTTGATCGCCCCCAACGGGACCTGGATCAGGGTCGGGCACAGCACACAGATCCAGTTCATCGCCCTCGATACGGACCTGTCCGAAATGGACGTGGCTGCGGGTGTTGCCCGGTTCTACAACAAAGGCTCCGATACGGTCATCAAAGCGACGAGTCCCTTCGGGTACGTTCTGGCTGATCCCGGCACAGTCTTCGATTTTTACGTGGGTGAGAACTCCGTCGAAGTGGCTGCGGTGAGGGGGAAGGTGAGTTTCGTCCACGCGGCAACGGATGCCAGGTATGACGTCTTGGCTGGGTCCCCGTCAATCCTTGCGGACCAGAGCCAGGTGTCGTCAGGCGAGGGGACCGTCGATCCTGACTGGGATCGGTGGAACATGACCCGTGAAAACTTCTGGGCGGCAAAGGCCAAAGTGGGGGGGCGGTCGGTCGGATATCTTCCACCCAGCCTCCGGCCCGAGGCGTATGCCCTTGAAGAGAACGGAAGATGGGAGAGTGTTCCCTATGATGGCAGAGATCGCTGGTTCTGGCGGCCTACCACCGTAGCCGTGGGATGGTCCCCCTTCACCGTGGGCCGCTGGACCGACTGGTATGGAGACCAATGTTGGATTCCGGATGAGCCTTTCGGTTACGTCACCCACCATTACGGCGATTGGGTTTACGCCCGGAATCACTGGTATTGGGCCCCGCCTGTGGTGAGCGTGCGTGTGGGTCTCCCCTTCCTCAACATCGGCTTCTTCTGGTATCCCGGAAGGGTTTCATGGATTCACAGTGGAGCTTATGTGGGATGGGTGCCTCTGGCGCCGCGCGAGACGTACTACAGCCACCGCAACTGGGGAGGTCCTCATACGGTGGTCGTCACCAACGTCAACATCACGCAGATCAACATCAACGTCCGAAATTATGCCTACGCAAGGCATGCAATCGTGGTCCCCCAGAACGATTTCTACCGGGTGAACAATTACAGGGATGTGCGGGTGACCAACATAAACCGTACCACCATCATCAACAACTACCGTGCGGCGCCGGTGGTCAATAACACGGTGATCAACAATTACACGACGAACAAGGAGCGGCACACCTACACCAACGTCACGGTGAAAGAGAAGCCCCACAACACCGTAATCAATCGAATTCAGCATAATGAGACGATCATTCAGGGGGGCAGGAAAGAGAACGCTGCCGTGGTCCAGGAACGGGTGAAGAGCACCAAGGAAGGGAGGGTCAACCGCGAGGCCAGGATCGAACCCCCTAAGAGCACGGACTATATCGTACCAGCCAATCAAGTGAACCGGCCCAAGTCGGAAATGACGCTTCAGCAGAAGGAGATTAAAAGTGCCGGGAGGGGAGTCCCGCCAGCCCAGCCCGCTCAGGTCGTCGTGCCTCAGCACGTGGCACCGGCAAGGCCAGGTCAAGCGAAACAAGTCGTCGTGCCTGAGCATGTGGCACCGGCCAAACCTGAAGATCCGAATCAGGCCGTGGTGCCCGAGCACGGGGCACCGGCAAAGCCAGGACAGAAAGGCCAGGTGGTCATACCCGAACATGCGATGCCGGTAAAACCGGCTCAGAAGGAACGTCCCGGTCAAGTCGTTGTGCCTCAGCACGCGGCACCGGCCAAACCAGGTCAGCCCGCCACGGTCGTGATACCTGAACACGTAGCACCGGCAAGGACGAGTCAATCTGGGCCTCCCGGTCAGGTCGTCGTGCCTGAGCGCGTGGCACCGGCTAGGCCAGGTCAGGCGAAACAGGTCGTCGTGCCTCAGCACGTGGCACCGGCCAAACCTGAACACCCGAGTCAGGTCGTGGTGCCTGAGCACGTGGCACCGGCAAGGCCAGGTCAGGTGGGCCGGGTCGTCATACCCGAACATGCGACGCCGGTAAAACAGGGTCAAAAGGAACTTCCCGGTCAAGTCGTTGTGCCAAAGCATACGGCTCCGGCAAAACTTGGTCAACCCGCCAAGGTCGTGGTCCCTGAGCACGTCGCACCGGCAAGGTCTGGTCAGAAGGAGAAACCCGGTCAGACCGCAGGACCAGAGCGAGTGAGTCCTGCAAAACCCTCTCAGCCTGCTCAACCTGAGAAGGAAAAACCTAAGCGCGTGGCGCCGGAAAAGGCCGGTCCGCAGGAGGAGAAGCGCGATCAACTTGAACAGCCGAGTAAAGGTCAATCCAAACGCTGACCCTAACGATCTGGGTGAAATAGATCATCGTTATCCTTCCCGGAGGCAACCTCTTGACCAGCTGTTGACCCGGATCCTTGACTTGGGTGGGACGCGTTTGGAGGGGAAAATGCGTAGATGGAGTCATTTAGACTATGCTTCTAAACATGAAGTGATATGTGTCAGTTTCTAACGGAAGGGGGTTTCTTATGGCTACGACAGAACGGGTGATGGCTACAGAGGCTGAGGCAGAGCAGATCACCAAGGAAAAACTGATGGAAGACGTGAGGGCAGTAGTGGCCGATGCGGAGGAACTGCTGAACGCCACTGCCGACCAGACCGGGGAGCGGATCGCGGCGGCGCGAGGCAAAGCGAAGGAATCGCTGAAGGCAGCCAAGACCCGGCTCGACGAGCAGGATGCAGCGCTGAGGGCAAAAACCAAAGCGGTCGCCAAGTGCACTGAGGACTACGTGAGGGACAATCCATGGAAGGCCATAGGAATCGCCGCGGCGGCTGGTTTCGTCCTCCGCATCCTGGTCACACGCCGGTGAGCCCAGTTCATGGCCTCTAAAGCGCAGGATATCGGCTCAGGTCGACGTGGAGGGCTTTTCGATTCCGTACGATGGGTGGGTTCATTCATATCCTGCTGGTCATCGCCATCGTCGTGGTGCTGATCCAAGTTATTCAAGGACGAAGACGATCGTAAGCAGTTAGGCCCTTGCCGGACAAGGCAAGGTGTTTCCAGAAAGGAGTACGAGATGAATGGAGTCAAGATTCTGGCAATTGTCCTTATCGTTGCCGGCGTCCTTGGGCTGGTGTACGGGAGTTTCAGCTACACCAAGAGCACTCATGAGGCCAAGCTGGGCCCGATCGAGCTGTCGGTAAAGGACAAGCAGACGGTCAACGTCCCGGTCTGGGCCGGTGTGGGGGGGATAGTTGTTGGCGGCGCGCTCCTGCTTTTTTCGAGAAAGAAGAGCTAGCTCCTGCATCGGAGCCGCCTAAGCCCTTGTCGCAGTGTGACGGCATTCAGCGGGGCCCACGGTGGTAGAGACCCGTTCAGGAATTTTGGCCGATCCGCAAGAATTTATGCAAAATGGAGATGGCTCATGGAGTATCCGCTCAAATTTGGCCTGCGCCGCTCTTGAGCGAACGATGCACTGTCAGGAGCAAGATCCATCATCAAATTGAGCTACACCCAGTCGCATTTCAGGTCCATCGAGAAGAAAGGAGATCAAAATGAGAAGTAGTCAAGTCTTGTTAGCATTCGTCACGGTTGCCTTTTTGGTTCTGATCGCGGAATGGGCTTTTGCATGAGATGGTAAGGCGCAGGGCCAGTGGTTTCAGTAGCTCCAGCAGCAGGTTGATGATCTCAAGGCACAAATCGAGGCGATTCAATTAGCTCTCGGCCCACCAGGATCTGCTGGACCACCGGGTCCTCCAGGGACATCGATAAAGCGGTTGAGATCGCCCATAACGAGTCAACAGTATTTCAAAACTAAAGTGTTTTCTTTAATAGAATACATGATTCACCCTATCGATTGATCCAGACTGGGCTGGTAAATATAAAGCGTTGTGCGGCAATTTATAATGGAAGGGGGTTTCATATGGGTACGACAGAACAGGTGACGGCAACAGAGGCAGAGCAGGTCACCAAGGGAAAACTGATGGAAGACCTGAGGGCGGTAGTGGCCGATGCGGAGGAACTGTTGAAGGCCACCGCCGACCAGACCGGGGAGCGGATCGCGGCGGCGCGAGGCAAGGCGGAGGAATCGCTGAAGGCAGCCAGGGCCCGGCTCGACGAGCAGGAGACAGCGCTGATGGTAAAAACCAAGGCGGTCGCGAAGGCCACCGAAGACTACGTGAAGGACAATCCTTGGACGTCTGTGGGAATCGCCGCGGCGGCTGGCTTGGTCCTCGGTATTCTGGCCAAACGCCGGTGAGCTGCGATTATGGCCTCTAACGCGCAGGATACCGGCTCAGAGCGCCGTGGAGGACTGCTCGATTCCGTGAAGGTGCTGGCGGGGACCCTCCTCGCCATGGCACACACGAGGTTGGAGCTTTTGTCCACGGAGATCGAGGAGCAGCGGGCGTGGCTCGGCTCCATGCTGGTGTGGACGTTGGTTGCGCTGTTTTGCGCAGGCGTTGGCGTTGTGCTTGCAACGCTGTTCGTTGTTATGGCGCTGTGGGACACCCATCGGCTGTTGGCGTTGGGCATTCCGGCGATCCTGTTTCTCCTTGGGGCGGGGCTGGCTTGGCTGGCAGTGCTGGGCAAAGTCAGGGCTAAGCCGCGCCTGTTTGCAGCAAGCCTTGGGGAGTTGTCCAAGGACCGCAAGGAGGTTACCTCCCGCTCATGAACGCGAAGCTGATCGAATTAGCCGAACGCCGGACAGCCTTGGTGGCAAGGGTAGCGATCCAGCGTGTGGAGCTGTCGCAGACCCTGGCACCCTGGCGCGGGTCTTTCGCGGTGGTGGACGAGGGCTTGGTGGCGGTGCGCTACATCAGGAATCATGCTGCGCTGCTGGTGGGGGTAGTGGCCTTCGTGGCGCCGCTTCGTCCATTACGCGTGGCGCGATGGCTGCGGCGGGGTTGGGTGGTGTGGCGCATGGCCGTTGCGATGAAGCGAATTCTGCCTGGGTAGTGAGCAGCATTTTGTACCCTCCAAGTTTGCAATGCAGTTCCATCTGGTCGGCGAGTTGATAAGGGGTTCGTGACCAACAGGGGGACTATCAATCTTGGTACACTGGGAAGGAGTCGGACATGCTTTGGACCGTATTTGTGATTCTCTTGCTTCTGTGGGGGCTGGGATTGATTACTAGCTACACGATGGGTGGATTCATTCATATCCTGCTGGCCATCGCCATCGTCGTGATGCTGATCCAAGTTACTCAAGGACGGAGACGATCTTAACCGTTTGGGCCCTTGCCGGACAAGACGAGGTGTTTACAGAGAGGAGCTCCAGATGAATGCAGTCAAGATTCCGGCAATGGTTCTTATCGGTTGCGGCGCGCTCCTGCTTTTTTCGAGAAAGAAGAACTAGCTCCTGCATCGGAGCGTCCTGAGCCCTCGACGCAGCGGTTTCGATTCATTCGCCGCTCAACTGAAGATTCAGAGTGCGGGCGGCAACAACCACAGTTCAACCGTTGGATTAGGACTGCGGGGGAGAAGAAGAGAAAGGGGGAATCTGACATGGAGGACCAAAAAAGCGGTGGGAAATTCATTGCCACAACGGAAAAAGATGTTGAATTCGTCTTTCGCAGCCCCAATGCAAAGAAGGTTTACCTGGCGGGAGAATTTAACTCTTGGGAAGCCGAATCATTGCCGATGAAAAAATACACGGAAGGCGCTTGGGAGGCGATGGTTAAATTGCCTCCCGGCCGTTATGAGTACAAAATGTTTGTGGACGATGCTTGGACGGAGGAATCTTTTTGCACCGTGATGATGGGGGGCAGTTCCTTTAAACTGATTCTGGAGGGAGGGCGGATTCCCAATCCTTTTGGCACACAGAATTATGTTGTTTGGGTGAAGTAGGTCCGTCCATACGTAAAGAGGAATAGAAAATGCCCATCAGGAGAGTGTGGTCATGTCCTTTAAAGAGAACTTAAAAGGCAAAATCAAGCTAAACCGAATTTTTCAGAGTCTCGTCTCCACAACAAGAGAGCCTCCGGGAAGGCGGTGGCTGGACAAAGATCTCTCCAAGGAACTTCTCGCCGGAACCGATTTTGAGTACAAGAAGGCGAGGGGTCTGCACCTCTACGTTCGCCCTCTGGAGGGCGAGATCATGGAGGTGGCGGTGCTTGACAATGAATTGCCCATCTACCACACCACGGTGGACGACGTCACCCTGCGCAAAAGCCCTTACTGGCAGCAAATGTTCAGCATTAGAAATGTCAGGAAAATCATGAATGATCACGATGTGATTGCAAGTAAGGGGAAGGAGTCGCTCAAGAGATTACACTCCAATGCTCTGGCGCTCCTGGACCTGACTTATACCAGGGACGACCTTGCGCCGCTGCTGGAGGATGCGCGCCGGGGTCTGGAGCGGAAATCTATTGAACAGATACGGGAATCCTTGGATCTCTTTTTTGAGCTGCTGGATTTCGAGCCCGTGTCTCTTGCGGTGCTGGAGCCGGGTTTCCAGAGCTTCGGCAGGCCAAAGCTCAACGGTGGCATTGTTCCCAGCTTTGAGCACCTCGTCCTCTTCAACGAAGAAAACCTGTCTTTGGGCCTGAAGAAAGGAGTCTTTTCACCGCAGAGCGATTCAGATCTCGGGTGGGTCATGCGGTATGCGCGAGGTGAGCAAACAGCCGATCTCCAGGACATACATGTTTTCGAGTTCCTGGCGGAACTGGCGATGGTAAGAGCGCAAGCTCAAAGAGTGTGAAATCGAGGAACAAATGATCATTAGCCAGTGACCTGAGAAGCCAAGGCTCAATGGAAACGAGACATCAACCTAAGAACTCCAATTTCCTGCGAGGTGGAGGGTAATTGTTGCACAATCATTCGGGGCGGGCGGGGATCCTCTTCCTCAGGGCTTTCAGTGGACCTTCTTGAAATCAATAAACCCCTTTTCTATATCCGTGTGAATGAGCTGCACCTTAAGCCGGCTGCCTACGTCGACGCCCTCGTACCCGCTGAGCAATCGGCCTTCAATGGGTGGATGAAAGATGCGCACCCATGTCCCCTTGTCGGCAGCGCCGGTGCAGATTGCGTCGAACTGATCTCCGATCCTCGAAGTCAGAAGCATAGCCGCAGCGGATTTTGCAACAAGTCGTTCTACCTTGTTGGCATCATCTTCCTTTTTTGTGCAGTGCCGGGCTAGTTCCACGAGTTCCTCGCGGCTGTAGGATATGGGCGACCCGGCCAGGGCTGTCTTCAGGATGCGCTGGGTAATCAGATCCGGGAACCGACGGTTGGGAGCCGTTGAGTGCGTGTAATCTTTGACGGCAAGGCCGAAGTGGCCGGGCACCGCTGGGAAAATCGGTTAGAAAACCGCGTTCCTTCATCGCCCGGCGGGCGATTCGCTCCAGGATGCCTTTTCGCCCTTCATTCGAAGGAGTCAACATACGTTAATGATACTCCCTGTCTTTTTTATTTTCTTGCCTTATTGGATTATTCAATGATTTTTCGTCTAATGCTTTAAAGATCATGTTCATCTCGCTTGTTTCAGCCATTCGGTCTTCGGCCTCAGCGCCGTATACGCAGAGTCAGAAAGGTGAGTTAGAAAACATCACTTTACCAAATTTCTGTATATCAGCGCCACCTTTAACGCCACAAAAGAGTCTGGGCTATTCAACCTGAGATCTCTATTGCTCTCAACTCATTTTTTTAAAATAAGGTCTTTTTTCCCACAGAATACATCATTCACCCCATGGCTTCATCCAGAGGGTTTAGTTAACCTCGAAATGGCATGCGTCAGTTCGCACATGCCCTTAGGGTTTGGGAAGGGGGAGGAGACCTTGAGTTTTGGATTTGCCAATTGTTCTGATTAGAACAGATGCACTCATCCTGCCGGCAGAAAGGAGTCAAACATGCTTTGGACCGTATTTGTGATTCTCTTGATTCTTTGGCTACTGGGATTGATGACTAGCCACACGATGGGTGGATTCATTCATATCCTGCTGGTCATCGCCATTGTCGTGGTGCTGGTTCGAGTCATTCAGGGACGAAGACCAATGTAACCATTTGGACCCTCGCCGAGAAGGTGAGGTGTGTGCGGAAAGGAGTATGCGCTATGAAAAAGAAGAACATTGTGATCCGTCATTTTGTCCTTCTCATGCTGATGGTTGCCTTTGTGGCCTGTGCATCGACATCCAAACAGGAAAGCACAGGGGAATATGTTGACGATTCGGT
>Ga0209450_10002004_pt1 | contig 10278 bp, 11 predicted proteins | sample FrelakmetLWP11LW_FD_187149 | JGI IMG/M metagenome (GOLD analysis project Ga0209450, IMG submission 187149) | Freshwater lake sediment microbial communities from the University of Notre Dame, USA, for methane emissions studies - LWP11 LW (SPAdes)... | ecosystem: Environmental > Aquatic >... | reverse complement strand
GCTGGCGATAGTGGTGCACCTGCAGCAGCAGCGACGATTCAAGCCCCACGGCATCCTGCCACGTGCCGCGCCGGGCAGCGATGATTTTACTATGGAGCAGCGTATGGGTCAGCAGGGCCAGGCCGGAAAAAGACAGCAAAAGTACAAAGAGGACCGCGATGACGATGTTGCCGCGGCAGGTCACGGCTGCACCATATTGAGCAGGAAGATATAGCCGCGGATCTGTTCTTTTTTGTTTACTTCGATGCGGTACAGGACCGAATTGGCGTCAGGGAAGAAGGTCACATAAAAATCGCTGACTTCTGCCAGGAGCGGTTGAAAGTTCCCCTTGTCGGTCTTTCTTTTCAGCATGCGCTGGGCAGGGTAAAACTTGTATTCCACCTTTTTAAGCACCAGCACCTGGCTGTTGCAGGGGAAATCATTCGTCAGCGGATATTTCAAGATCAGGGTGCCGCTTGAAAGGTCCCCGATCTCATTGAACGCCCATGCCTGGTTCTTCAGGCTGTAAACAAGGATGAGCTTGTCCTTTTTGAAAAAATCGTTTTTGGCGATTTTCAATGTCTGCTGCCCGGTCAGGGCATTTTCCAAAAGCGGTTCTTCAGCCAGCCCATACGTCACCTTGAAATTTCCCGGCGAACTTTCAAAACCGGGAATGTTGAAATACTTGCCGGCTTCCTGCAGGCGCATGCCGCATTTGTTCAGGTCGGATTTGATGGTATCCACGGTGTGGAATATCGCTTCCAGCCTCTCCTGGTTGCCGGTCACTTTTTTGGCGACACGCCCCGTTTCTGTCGCATGGGCGATGATCACCGTCAGAATTCCCAAACCCAAAGACAAAGAAACAAGCATCTCCAAAATTCCAAAACCTTTAATCATGTTTTACCTCCTGGATAAAATTTGATTTAAAAAAAGCAATTGCCTGCGCACAATTCTGCCCAACCACCCGCAGCTCGATCCTCTTCAGTCCGGCAGCGGCCGCTTCAACCCGCCAGGTGACGATGAACGCCCGGCTGGCCTGCCGGTGACCGCCGCCGGCAAGATCAGGCGCTGAAAAAGGCAGGGAAGAAAGGTAATGCTTATAGTAATCGCCCGTCTCGATCAGGCGGAAACGCAGATCGGCCTGGCGCGACTGCCCGAGGGCGAAAAACATGACCCGGGCGCTGAACAGCACGGCCAGCAGCAGCAAAGCCAATGAAACCAGCGTTTCGATCAGGGTAAAACCTTTGTTCATTTTATCCTCCTGACATACCCATTCATGTTCCTTGCCAAGTCGCGCCATGAATGGGGAACCACGGCCGATCAGGTTCTTCGGCGTGAACCACGCCGCGGTAAGGTAAATTTATTTTTACAAGGGCATTGTTCATGTAAAGGTTTCTTTACCTTTGCCGCCGCATGCGGAATCCAACTGAACCCGATTTGTCTTTTAATATAGGTTGTATGCGCGACCCCCCGGCAGGAAAAGGCTACTTGGCAGCAAACCTGATTGTCCTGAAGCAGGAGGTCTTATGACAAACACAAAAAAAATGTTCGCGCTGGTGGTCATCGTCATGGTGACCCTGTTTTCGACCGTTTCCCTGTATTCGGTCGAAAAACCAACTGCCGCCACCGGCAGCAAACTGGTCAACATCAACACCGCTGATGCCGGCCAACTGATCGAACTGCCGCAGATCGGCCCCAAGATGGCGCAGCGCATCCTGGAATTCAGGAAAAGCAACGGCAATTTCAAACGCGCCCAGGACCTGATGAAGGTCAAGGGCATCGGCGAAAAAGTCTTTGCCAAGCTGCAGCCGCTGATCACCATTTGAAAACTGGCGGGGGGGCCGCAAGCCCCCCTTGCCGCCAAAGGAGAAAAAAATGGAAGAAAAAATCAAGGACTTGAGTTTATTGCTGATGTTTCTGACCGGCTGGGAAGAGGATTCACGCCAGAATCCCGGCGAAAAAGCCTTCTGTTCGTGGAAAGGTTACAGTTTCAAAACCATGGACAAGCTCGCCGACGAAAAACTGATCATCCAGTTCAAGGACAAAAAACTGGCGATTTTGACCGCTGCAGGCAAACAGCTGGCCGAAAAACTTAAAGCCCAGTATCTCCACTAATCACACGTTATTGCCCCCACTCCCTGAGGCGCGGCCTGCCGCGCCTCTTTTTTTAAGATCAAAAATAGCGACGCGCCGGGCCACCCCGGACTGGACCTGTGCGATCAATGGGAAGAGTCGACCGGGAAGATGCAGGACGGATGATGGACTCTGAGCAGAAACTCAGCCGTCTGTTGATCCGCCAGGCCGTAGTGTGGCATAGGCATGCAAAATAAAAAGTAAAAAAGCTATCTTCAATGTCATGGAAGCCTGCTGATAATGTCGCCCCCATTCGGTGGCATCGCCGACCAGCGAGATGAAACCGATTGCCCCGGCATGAAATAATGACAGTAAAACCAGTGGGTTTTCCTTGCGATAGAGAATGCCGAATAGGAATATGAGCATGGCCATGAAAAACGAAACATCTCCCGGAAAACCGAATAGAAAAGGATTCAGTTTTTTATTTTTGACTTCGTCACGGTTGCCCGAATATCCCCACAGATCGGAATTATAAATGTCCCAATCGGCGATCCAGTCGCGAACAAAATCATCGGCATGACGGATCAAATAGTCCATATACGCCGGCATACCGTAACGGCTGACCCAGTCTTTGGGCGGGGGATCGCTGGCGTGATTCTTCAGATGGTGCAAATCCACGATATATTTTTTGTTCGGAGAATCTTCATAAGCAAATTTCCCCGCGCAGGAGAGTATCAGATCATCCGGGGGCAGGTGGTATTTTTTTTGGAACAAATGCCGTAAATCATCATTGGGGATGATGCCGCGCATGATGGTGTTCGCCAGCGGCAGTTTCCATCTGCCCGAATGTTTTAAAGAAAACATGTTCAGGGAAAAAATGGCCACGATGAAGAAACCGATCATCGCCTTCTGTTTGAATTTCTTGAAAATCGAAAAATAAAACAAAAGCAGGATGGGGAGAAAATAGAAATTCGTGTCCCGGGAGAACGAGAAAAGGAAAGCAAACACGACATTGGCCGCGATCAGGGAGTACGTGATGCTTCGCTTTGGGTTCTGCTGTTGCTGATAGAGGAAAGAATAGCCGCACGTAGCCAGTAAAACCAAAGTTATCGCAATCGTCGGAGTTTCGGTCATTGCGCAGATCAGCCAAGGACTCATGATCTGCTGGTTGAGAAAAAACATCAGGAAAAAATAGGCTGCCAATATTTTCACCCGGGTTCTCCGGAAAAATTTCATGATTACAAATATGAAAAGCAGGGCGGAAAAAAGATATATGACGATATAAAAAATGTTCAGGGCAGCCCAATTTCTTTGGAAGATTTTAAAGATCAGCGGGACAACGAACAGTTTGAACTCGAAGAGCCAAAAATCGATGTTGGCCAGGCTTAATTTTGATATCCTGATATAATCATTGGAATCGGCGGTCAGGTTCAGGGTGCCGATATGGTAAATACCCCAAACGGCAGCAACAAAAACGACCCCTGTCAGCACCGGCAAGACACGGGTCAGGAAAAAATCCCAGAATGTGAGTTGCGGCGGGAAGCATTTCCGGAAAATCAAGGCCATCGTCAGCAAAGCTCCAGTCAGGAGAAACAGCAAACCATTGGGGATATGCCGGCTTAAACTGAGAAAAATGAACAGAGGGATGATCAGCAGCAGCAGCCCTTCCATCCTGAGAAACAGGCTTTTACTGCCGATCCTTGCGGAAATCCCGGTTTTCAGTTTGAAAACTGAATGGGTGAAAGGTTTCATCCATTCGGGTTTCATTTTCTTTTCGTAAGCAGCATACCCGAAAGCATCCGCAGGCTTTGCATGACCACTTTCAGGCGCAGGCTGCTGTTGGAGAAAACATAAGAAATAGGGACTTCTTTTATGCTCAGGCCGCCCCGGTAAATGACCATCAACGCTTCAGTATGGAAATCAAATGACTGCGATTTCAATTCCCGGTTCAGCAACAACCCGGCCGCTTTGAATGAGTATCGCCTGTACCCGGAGGTCGCGTCACGGAACCTGGCAGGAGGAAGTTTGCTGCCCAAAGGCCGCAAGGCAAAATTGATCGACAGCGTGCCAAGACCACTGAGGGTTTTCCTGTAGAAGGGAGTGTTCTCCCGCGTCACCCTGTAACCCAGTAGCAGATCACAATCCGGCGCATCGACAAAAAGAGGCAGCTCCTCCGGCTTGTGGCTCAGCCCGGCATCCATGGTAACGATGTAATCATAGCGTTTGGCGACGGCATATCTCATCCCATCCAGGATGGCTTGGGGGATATGGGTGTTGCGTTCATGGGTGATGCATTTCACTTCTGCGAATGTTTTTACGATTTTTTCGGTATCATCCCTGCTGGCATCGTTGACCACGCAGATATCGCCATAGGGCCGGGCTCTGCGGATCAGTTCGGCAATGGTCTTCTCTTCGTTGTAGGCGGGAATGACCACCAGCGTTTTTTTATTCATCCAGGCTACTCTCTGGCCAGGGATTTGATCAAAACCGTATCGTCAGAGGTGTTGACATTGACATACCGGGATGCCAGGACATAATAGCAGACTTTCCGGCCGTCATCCACGGCACATTGGATAAGGTCAGGAAGTTCTCTTTCGCCGCGCTGCGGACTCACCGGCGTCTTTTGGATATACGCCAATATTTCGTTTTTAAAAAATATGTTCCCCGTTCCCATGAAATCATTGGTCGGATCGGTCGGCTTTTCTATCAAGCGGGATATTTGTTTCGAGTCCTTGTCGAAAAGGATCGAATAGGTCTTGGTGATCAGTTCCAGGTCATCGACCCGGATGACCCCGCAGACAGAAAAAGCGCCCTCCTTTTGAAAAAAATCTCGCATGCGCAGGTGATCGGGTTCGATGAAAAACTCATCGCCGAGCATCAGTATAAAATCGGAATCCCCGAGCGCCTCTTGGGCGCATTCCATTGCATGGACAAGTCCGTGCTGCTCTTTCTGAATGACGTACTTGAGCGGTGTGCCTCTGAATGCGTTGCCGTAATGAGAGATGATCTGTTCGGCAAGATAGCCCACAACAATGACGATTTCCGCGACATGCAGTTTGAGGGAATTTTCAAGGCTGTGCTCAATCAGAGGCTTGCCGTTGAAATTCATCATGCACTTATTGATCTCGCGGGTATACTCGTCGAGTCTTTTTCCCCTGCCGCCCGCCAGGATGAGAGCACGCAACCTATTTTTTAATGAAAAGCCCTTCATTTTCCTTGACCCAAGCCAACAACCTCGAAACACCTTCCTTCGGCCTGACTTTGGGTTCCCAGCCCGTGGCGTTCAGCATCTTTGAATAATCGGCGACAAAATATCTTAAATCCCCAGGCCGCTCCTTTTCGTATTTTACCAGCGGCCGGATCCCCAGCAGTTCGCCGATGAGCTCAATTGACTCGAGCAGAGAAATCATGTTCTCTTCCCCGCCGCCGATGGTATATATCCCGGGATTCGGGGTTCGGAAGAAACTATCAAACGCTTCGGCCACATCGGAAGCATACAAAATATCCCTCGTTTGCTTGCCCGTGCCGAAAATCGTCAGCGCCTCCCCGATGACGGCGCGGATCGAGAAGTTGGCAACCCAGCCATGGTCTTCGCCGCCGAACTGATTCGGACCGTATATCCCCGTCAGTCTGAAACAGGCCGCCTTCAATCCAAACGTGTCAATATAGGACTGGACATAGATCTCGTTCGATCTTTTCGACGCATGCAGCGGAGTGACCATTCCCTGCAACAGCGGCTCGTCGTCCCCGATGCGTACCGGAGTTCGAGCATACCTGGTTTTTTCTTCTTTTAGCGACGCATTGATCCTGTCCGGGCCGTACGTATGGATGCTGGAGCACACCGCCACAGGGATATGGAGCTGCCTGGCTGCTTCCAGCACATTGAATGTGCCCCGGGTATTTGTAGAAAAATCGAGTTCAGGGTCCTCCCACGAGATGGTCATGGCGGGCTGGGCGGCCGTGTGGCAGATGTAATCACAGCCCTGGGCCGCGGCCAGCAACTTTTCCTTATCGCGGATGTCCTGAACAAGAACGGTTACTCCGGTCTTCTCTAAAAGTTCCTTGCAATAGACCCTGGCTTCCGGTTTCATATACCTGTTCCTGGCAAATTCGTGCTTGGCCAGGTTATCATAGGCGATGACTTCGGCACCCTTGGCCTTATAAAACGTGCATATATTGGAACCAAGAAAACCGCAGCCTCCAGTAACCAAAACTTTCATCTTTCCGCCCTCCAAAAATGCAATGGATTAGAAGCTAAAAAATATTATACCATAAAAAAACCGGCAGTGGCCAAGAAAGGTCAGAGGATCATTTCCATGTGTTCGCCTAGCGCCAGGCACGCCAAATGGCCCCGAAGAAAACGACGTTGACTAAATGACGGCCGGCCGTGATAGCGCTGATTTTCTTTCGCCGTGTTCCGCTTTACGCGGCGGATGGAGGCGACTCAAATCATGAAGAGCAGGACAACACCCGAAAGGGCGATCATCGTTCCGACAACCGCGCGGGCAGTGATCCTCTCCCTGAAGAGGAAGTAGGACACCGGGAGCAAAAACACGGGGGTAAGGGACATCAAGGTGGAGGCCACGCCGATATGGGCGTGGGCGATGGCCACCAGTGACAGGACGACCCCCAGGGCCGGTCCGGTCAATGCCCCGGCGGAGATCTCCAGCAACGCTTTTTTGTCTTTCATTTTCAGCAGCTGGGCATGGGCCTTCCCCAGGAAGAGGCTGAGGATCATCAGTACCACTGCGGAGACGCTGACCCGGACAAGCGTGGCGGAAATGGCGGAATAGCCGCCCGCCAATCCCAGCCTGGAAAACAGCAGCCCCACCGCCTGGCCCAAGGCGCCGCCCATGGCCAGCAGGATCCCCAGGCGGTATTGCCGCGGCTCCCTGGAAGCGGGATCAGCGCCCGGAGCCGTCTTCTCGGCCACCACCCAGGCAATGCCGCCGATGGTCACCAGCATGCTGACGATCTCCAGGGTGAGCAGCTTCTCCCCCAGGAACACCCAGGCCAGCAAGGCGCCGCAGACCGGCACCAGCAGCGCCAACAGCATGGCCAGCCTGGGACCGATCAACAGGAATGATTCGAACAGCATGGCGTCGCCGATGACGAACCCGATCACCCCCGACACCGCGAGGACCAGAAAACGGCGCGGTTCGATGGCAAATGGGAACGGGGTGGCGAACAGCAGCCAGTGCAGCAAGGCCAGGGCCGGGACCGCGATCCACAAGCGCATGATGTTGACGGTGGCCGCCCCCACCCGCTTCCCGGCCCGGGTGAACACCAGCGAATTGAACGCCCAGCAAAGCGCCGTGAGCAGCGCCGCGATCTCGCCAACCATGCTCGTCATTTAATTGGGGTTCTTTATCGTGCCATCCGAAAAAACTTCTTTTCCGGCGAAGAATGTCAGGATGACTTTCGCCTGGCTGATCTGGTCGACCGGAACAGTGAACAGGTTTTTATCCAGCACGATCAGATCGGCCGCCTTGCCGACCTCGATCGAGCCGGTCGTATTCTCAAGAAAGTTCGCATAGGCACCGTTGATGGTGAAACTGGCGATCATCTGCTCACGCGTCGCCCGCTCCTCCGGCCAGAGGACCTCCTTCGGGTCGGTGACCCCCGGGACGCTGCGCGTCACGCCGATCTGTATCGCCCGCAGTGGATTGCAGGGAATGGTGACCGCATAATCGCTTGACGAAGCCACCACGACTCCGGCCTTGAAAAAGCCGGCCATGGGATATTCCTCATCGGCGCGCTTTTGTCCGAGGTAGGGAACCTGGAGGTTATAGTAATAATCATCCTTCATGAACCAGTACGGCTGTGGGACGGCCACGACGCCGAGTTCCTGGAACCGCGGGATATCTTGCGGATCGACCAATTGGATGTGCGTGACAAGATTTCTCGCATCGCGCTTGCCATTCTTCTTCACCGCAACGGCGAAGGCATCCAATATCATCGCGGTCGCGGCATCGCCGATCGAGTGCACATGGATCTGGAATTTGTTCCTGTCCAGTTCAGCGCAGGTACGGTATAGTTTATCGGCATCCCAGCGCGGCTCGCCGCGAAACCCCGGCAGATGCGTGAACGGCTCTTTCAGGTACGCCGTACCCCCTTCCACCACGCCGTCGATATAAATCTTTGCCCCGTTGGCCTGGAAGAGCGGCCCGCTGTTCTTTGCCCTTTCCGCAATCAGCGGGCCCACCTGTTCGAGTCCTTTTTGGGGATCCACGAAAAGCGACGCGCGGAATCTCATGGCCAGGCGGTTCTCCTTCTCCAGGTTTTTGTAGGCGTTGAAATCATTGCCGTTCACATCGACCGTGGCATCGTGCGTCGTGGTGATCCCGAACGACGCGGCCATCTTCTGATAGGCTTCGATGGCCTGCATGAGCTGCTCGACGGTGTAGTCGGGGAACAGGGCCGCGACCAGATGGGCGGCCCCCTCGCGCAGGGTGCCGGTGGCCTCGCCGCTGGCGGGATCGCGCTCGATCACGCCGCCGCGCGGGTTTTTCGTGTCCTTCGCAATACCGGCCAGCTTCAGCGTCAGCGAATTCACCCAGGTGGCGTGCCCCCCCTCATCGTCGAGCGCCACCGGGATATCCGGGACGATCGCATCGATGATCTTTTTATCGGGGCCGGTCTTGCCGAACAGGGTGTTTTTCCAGCCTCGGCCCTTGATGAATTTCGCGCCCGGGTGCGTGGCGGCAAAATCGCGGATCGCCTTCTTGTACTCATCGATCGAACTCAAGCCGGTGAACATGATGTCGAAAAGTTCATGGGCGGCCCCATAGGCCGGATGACAATGGCTGTCAATGAAACCGGGCAGGACCAATCGCTTGTCCAGATCGATCACCCGGGTTTCTTTCCCGGCATATGCTGCGGCGCCCAGATCACTCCCGACATACACGATCGCGCCTTCATGGATCGCGATCGCTGCCGCAACGGTCCGCCGGCCGTCGACCGTATAAATGAAACCGTTCTTCAGGATAAGGTCGGCAGGGGAAGAACTGATTTGCTGGCCGAACAAATTAAAACCGGCCAAGACGAGCCATGCGAAAAAAATATTTTTTAAAGATACTCGGTTCATAAATCGCTCCTTGAAAACCGCATGCATCTTAATCGCAATGCGTTTGACTGTCAATGATTCCCGAAGTGAAATTGCCGGAAAACCAGGCCGGCCTAGGGACAGGGCCGGCAATCTTACTTCGAAGCGTGGGGGCGGATCGCCAGAACGCAAAAACCGGGAATCATTTTTCCTCAAAAAAAACCTCCCACCGGCTCCCCCTGAATCCGTCTCTCAACTCCGCATAATTCCCGATCAAATCCTGGAGGTTTTCAGGATTCTGCTTCATGAAGGCCGATGCCGGGTTGCGATAAGGAACTCCCAGGAATCCGCAAATCTCAGCGAATGCCGATTCCGGATCCCGCACCAGTTCCTCATACGTGATATTTAAAACCGGATGCTCCCGGAAGCGCTCCCGGCCTTCCAGCTGCCATTGCACTGTCTGCGCAAACTCTGCCTGCAGTTCATTGAAATCAAGACGGATTTTCTTTTCCGCCGCGCTTATTTTCGCCGGATTCGTTTTTCGCTTTTGAAACCAGATGTCGATCTTGTCCGCGATCCGGTGCGAAACAATACTGCGCAGGATATTGTTCCTGGTAAGATGGATCACCCTGATCGCCCGATCCTGTTCCAGGAAATTCCAAAGACCGGAATCGGGTGCATCAAACGGATGGCGGTAGAAGATCTTGAAGCCGACCGCTTTTATGAATCGCGGCTGTTTCCTGTAAACGCGCTGCAGCACGGCCTGGTATTTCCTGCCATGCAGATGCCTGAAGATCTCGCTCCTGACGAAAATCTGCGCGTGGGAGTTCAAATAATCGACCAGAAGGTTCGATCCGGTCCGCGAGCGGGTAAGGATGATGAACGGGACGTAGTTTTTGTTTCCCAGAATGGAGAAAAAATAATTCAGGGAAAACTTCCTGATTTTTTTCAACTCGAATTTCCAGCGAAAAAAATTCCCGATTTTTGAGTTTTTAAAGCGCTTGCCCGTGTTTTTTTTCATTTTCCCTTTTACGCTCATCCCCTTTCATCTTGTGGAGCAAAAGCTGGACGCGCCTCTTCCATGTGTGATCGGCCGCAACAATCCCGTATCCCGCTTCTCCCATGGCCGGCCAGTCCTGCCGTTGCCGGAACGCTTTACGCAAACCCCGCAGCAGATTTTC
>Ga0209450_10002003_pt1 | contig 10279 bp, 12 predicted proteins | sample FrelakmetLWP11LW_FD_187149 | JGI IMG/M metagenome (GOLD analysis project Ga0209450, IMG submission 187149) | Freshwater lake sediment microbial communities from the University of Notre Dame, USA, for methane emissions studies - LWP11 LW (SPAdes)... | ecosystem: Environmental > Aquatic >... | reverse complement strand
ACAAGACACTCTTGAAGGAATTACCAGAAGCGATCTGATCCGCAAACTTGGTTTCGATTCAACCAAAGCTTTTGAGGATACCGCCGCCGTTGGAGAACTAGACCCCATCAAATATCTTGAAGAGTTGAGTGGGTGGATTAACCGACCTGTAGAATCCGGTAGCAGCCGGACGAGGTTCTTTCCACCTAAATAAGGGCCTTCGGTAGTAATGGAGCGATAACGTACGCTAAGGGCTGAAGTTCTTACGAGGAGTGAATTTTAGAAGTCATATTTTTTGGGTAGGCTTCACAGTTTACAAACTTCGGCTTACGAACTAATCAGGGTAGAGAGCGATTGTCACACAGCCGAATTCTTCTTAGCGTACGATTTCGTACCAATACTACCGATCGCCCTAGTTTTAAGATATTTGGCACTTATAGTAGCTTCCTTAGCCTTACGCCTTCTAAATGGGATAGTTCTGTCCCCTACTTGAGTTGGCTGTTAATGTAGTGATTAATAGAAACCCCTTGTGTTTTAGCTTTAAATGCTATCTCTCGGTGCTTTTCGGGAGTCATTCTTAGATTGAGCTTGCCACTAAATTCCCTTAGGTTGAAAGGTTTAGGGATTTCATCTCCGTCTTCTTCTAGCATCAGAAGATGAACTCTAGTTGCCTCCTTTATTTCTTGGATGGCTTTTTCTTGGGTGTCACCGTGTGCCATGATACCAAGTTCAATACACTTAGCTACATAAGCTTCATCTTCCGAGGAATACTCGACAAGATAGGAATAGAGTTTTACGTATTCTGAAATGTTACTCATTATCTTCCCCGTCCTGCATATCTCGCAGTTTGAGTAATGCTACTTTTACTTGTTTGACCTGATAAGGTTTTGCCTTTCCGCCTTTTCCTTTCTGAAGATTAATTCTCGGCTCTCCTTGCCACGGCATCTTAAAGGGATAATGACTTGTTCCCCTATTTCTCGGCTTGCCGAAAAACATCTCAGCAATCTTGAGCAGTCGAGCAAACCTAACATTGGTTTCGCTCTCTAGTTCTTTAAGCGCTTCTTCGATGTTCATAAATTAATAGTACTATATATAGTACCATAGATCGAAAAGAAAAACTTTCCCTCCCCAACTGCCCCTGGGGGTTTGGGGGCGAGTAGCCCCCAATAACAAATAACTGCTAAATCATTGGATGTCCTTATTAAGAGGTAGATATAGCATCAAAACGAAATCCTCAAAACCTTTGCTATATAACAATTTTAGCGATTTAGTTAGGGGATAAAATTTATCCTGATTAGAGGTTGATTTTTTACCGTATAGGATTTATCCTCATTAAAGGTTAATTTTTATCCCCTAAGTGACACTATGTCTCCAAAAGAAGATTCAAGCTTTCTACAAGCAATCCGAATAATAGAGGACAATGGATTAAAGGTTTACAGACCAACACGAAAGGATCGGGGGTTTATGAAAATCTATTCTGAATCTCTAGAACAGCTTCTTCCCAAAATTAGTGGTAACGCTCTAAAGGTCTTCATGGCATTAGGTGGCAAGATGGGATGGGAAAACACAGTTGTGGAAATGACTAGAGATGAAATTATGGAAAGCACTAGCCTTAGTGAAAAGACAGTTCAGAGTGCCTTAAATGAACTAGAAGAGCTTAAGGTAATCAGCCGCATTGGCCCTAATAACCGTCGCAAGTACGTTCTGAGTCAGATGTACGTTAAGAAAGGCAAATTATGAAAAGAGAGCTTTAGGCCAAGAATTAAAAGATAAGGAGGAGTTCACGTAATGATTTCCATTGCCAATAACGATACTTGAGGGAGAAATGTCTAGATTTGAAGAACTTTGTCAGACTTACGCTCTAGCTAGACAGAAAACTGAGTTGTCTCGCCAAGCTTGTCAAAAATTTACTGAGGGGTTGATCTCAGGAATGAGTGATTATTTTCAAACCTCGATTGTGTGGCAAAAAGAAAGTTTTGACGAACGAGGAGTAATGCACTTTGAGACGAACCTTACTCTCTATGAAAACCCCAATAATCGAGAGAATTCCTTTTCAGAAGTCATTGTAATTTTCTGGTCACTAGAAAATATTTTAGATAACTACATTTTGACCATTTATCCCTGGATGAAAGAGTTTAAACTTTTCGAGAATGAGTGGGATAAATTTGAGTTGGTCTATGAGTTTGTTTTTGAGAGGGTCAAAGAAGCTTATCTTGATAAAATTACCTGGTCAGAGGAAGAAAAAACCACAGTTAGAAGAATCGAAATTTATTAAAAAATCGCTAACCAGGTCTTTCTGGGCCTGGTATAATATCCGGTACTGCCACCCCTTTTTTGAAACTCATCAGCCAGCAGACCCCACAGGGGTACACTGGTTAGGGGACTCCGCCCCCTAAAACCCCCAGGGGCAGATGGGAAAAGAATGTTTTTCTAACTGGAAAGATGGCTGAAAAACTAACGATAAGTTGAGCCGCCGAGTTCACGAGGTCGGCTCCAACGCCTGGTTAGCATTTCACAATCATTTCTCTGCAATTACTATCATTTCAAAATCTTCAGTCGATAATTCGTCATTCCGACTAAAAGCACCAAGCTTTGCACCGAAAATATCAATAGCATTGAAATCAAGGGTTTTTAACATCCAGGTTATTTCCGACGGCGTATAATATCTTACGTTACAGAGGAGTTCTTTTTTATTCCCAAGATCGTCTTCGGCATGTACGGTGTTGTGTTCCCGAAAAGTCATTAAATCGAATGAAATGCTGTCGCAAGTTGCGTTCCCTTCTTTTGCGTTTGAATCGAAGAAATCTCTGACGGAATGAAACAGAGGGAATAAGGCATTCAGAGTAGTAAATATCAGTTTCCCTTTATGTGTTAGGGCGTTAGAGGCATTGCGGAGAATCTGGTAATTCATTTCATCGGTCTCCATCAGCGGGAATCCTCCTTCGCACAACATGATGACCAAGTCAAATTCACGAAGGAATGGAAGATTTCTGGCATCATGCTTTTGAAAATGAATGTGTAGATTATCCACGGATGCCTTTTGTCTTGCTCGTTCTAATTGCGAATCTGAAAGGTCAACCCCCACAACGGTATAGCCTCTTTTTGTCAATTCAATTGCATGTCTGCCTGTTCCGCACCCAATATCGAGGATTCTCAAGCTCTTATCATAACCAATCTCTTTTTCAATAAAGTCGCATTCACCAATTGTGCCCTGGGTGAAGCACTCGTTATCATATTTCACTCCGTAGTTTTCAAATAGTTCTTCATACCATTGTTTCATGTTGTTATATCCTTTCGTTTTGATGCTAACTATTTATTATCCCGAAACTTTCTTTCTATCATTCCAATACGGGTGGATAGAAAGAAATTTTCTGGATATTACTCTTTCTAATTAACCGACAAAACAAAAAAACTGAATCTTGAAAGTCTGTTCACCGACTGTTCACTGAACACCAAAACATTTCCTTTCCCATCTGCCCCTGGGGGTTTGGGGGAAGGATTCCCCCAGTAACAAATAATTGTCGAGCGATCAGCGAGCAACCATTAACCCCAGAAATTTTTTGATTGAGCCAAGAATTTGTTCGAGTCCGACTCAACCGGAGCAAGGGATACAAGTCAAATTGTTACCAAGTTCTTGCCCAAAATCTGGGCGCTGTGTGTGAGGCGGAGTCACGAAGCGAAGAGGAGTGGCGAAGCTAACTAGAAGAGGCTTTGGCTAGAGTTAACAACAATCAACTCTTTGCCCCAAAGAGTCACTCGCTCAAGCGATCGCTTGAGCGAGAAGCGATCAGGGCGGGTTGCCGATCGCCATCGCCGCTCAAGCAACTTGAGAGCTACATAGAAAAGTAGTTAAACTCGCTTGACCGGAATGAATCTCCCAACATCTAGATACTAAGCATCGAATTTAATCCAGCTTGAAATCTTAACTAAATCGCCTTATTTAGACATGATTATTATTTCTTTAACTTTTAAAGCTAACTGACCCCACGGAGGTACAGTAGAATAAATTTTAGTTTCATTCTCTTCTTCTCAAGATGGCTGAAAAACTCAATGCATCCATCAAAATTAGACTTAGTAAACAAGAGAAACTTTCTTGGCAAGAAAAAGCCGTTCGCGCTGGCATTCCCCTCTCAACTTTAATCCGAGAAGCCATGTCGAGAACGCGCACCTGGACAGCAAGCGATCGCTCTTCCATTCAAGAACAAACTCGTCAAATTAGCCGCATCGGAAACAACTTAAACCAAATCGCCAAATGGGCTAATACCTACAAATCCACCGCCTCAGCGATTGAAGTGATTGAAGCCCTCAGAACGATCGAGCAATCCCTAAACCAACTATCAACCAACCCATCATCTTCTTTCCCATCTGCCCCCCCGCCGGAGGCGCAGAGCGATGTTACTTAAATTCTTCAATCGAGGTACAGGCAAAGGTCAAACTGCCGTCGAGTATCTGCTCAAAGAGACAGATGCTAAAGGGATTAGGCGAGAACCCGCACCCGAACTCCTCCGAGGCGACCCACAACAGACAATTCAATTAATCGATTCATTAGACTTTAAACACAAATATCGTAGCGGCGTGATTAGCTTCGCCCCATCTGATGCCCCAACGTCGGAGCAGCTTCAAGCCATTATGGATTCCTTCGAGAAGACAGCCTTCGCCGGACTCGATCCCGATCGCTACAGCATCTTATGGGTTAAGCACACTCACACGGGCGATAACCGAGTCGAGCTTCATTTTATTACCCCTAGAGTAGAACTGGTTACAGGTAAAAGTCTCAACATCGCACCCCCCGGCTGGGGCAATTACTTTCGTCCCTGGCGAGATTCTTGGAACTATTCGCATTCCTGGGCAAGCCCCGACGACCCTCAACGAGCTAGAGCTTATCACCCTGGCTATCAAGCTTTAGTTGATGCTAGCGACCACCGTTTAGAACTAGTCGGAAAATCAACTCAAACGAGAGAAGATTATCGCCAAATCATTACCAACTACATTACAGCTCACATTCGATTGGGACGGATAAAAGATCGCCATGATGCGATCGCCCTCCTCGAAAAATCAGGCTTTCAAATTACCAGAGCGGGAGAAGATTACATCACCGTATTCAACGAAAAGATCGGCAAGAAATTGAGACTAAAAGGAGGAATCTATAATGCATCTTGGCGACTTGGAGCGGGACTTACAGCAGAAGTTAGAAGCGGAGAGGAAACAGATAGAAGCTTGGCAATCCGCCGAGCTAGAGAAGCTGAGGCAGAACTTACAAAAAGAGTCAAGTCGCGTGTTGAATACCATCAAAGCCGATACGGAACTCTTGAGGCAGCGCATAACCTCTCAATGGAAATGGTTTCTGCTCCTGCCATTCGTAACGATTATGAGCCTCTTAGTCGGTTCCTCTCTAGGCAGTTGGGTGATGATGCGATATGCGGCCAACCAAGCGTCGGAGATCCAAGCCCAGAAGAAGACCTTAGAAATCCTCAAAAACCAAACCTGGGGAGTGTCCCTGTATCAGACCAACAACGGGAGATTTATTATCCTCCCACCGGACAGCCCATACCAGACCGATTGGAAGTGCAACGGCAAGCCCTGCTTAAAGCTGTAAAAGAAGAAGATGAACGAGTTAGAAAAAGAATTACTACAAACCTTCAAGAACTTTGTGACTCAATACGAGGAGGAGTCCAAGCAGCAGAACGAACAAATCAACAACTTAGTTCAGCAAGTTTACACATTGTCAGACAGTATAAACAAACTGAACAACAAAGTAAACAACTTGACCGGCAGAGTGGAGAAATTGACCGAATCTTATCAAGACATCACGAACATCTTAGAAGAATCAAGATGAAGAGAGCCGAGGAGCTAGAACGGTTTAAAAAAGAGATCAACTTGGTTGAATATGCTCAAAACCTAGGTTATGAAATAGACCGAAAGAAGTCTTCTCAAAATTGTCTCGTTCTCAAAGATCGTGCTGGAGATAAGATTCTCATTGGAATCGAGCAAACCGATAGTCATTACTTCTATTATTCGCTGAAAAATGATAGAGATAATGGTTCAATTATCGACTTTATTCAGAAGAGAAAAAACTTCAATTTAGGTGAAGTTAGAAAAGAACTCAGACCCTGGATTAATAGTAATTATTCACCTACTTATTCTCCAAGAGAACCTATACCCAAACTCACACCAACCTCGAAAGATAGGTATAAGATTCAGGCTCAGTTTGAAAGCTTTCAGGCGCTCGCCCATCATCCCTATCTCAAAGCACGAGGCATCAGCCAACAAACCACCAGCAACTCCAGATTCGAGGGAACGATCTACACCGATAGCCGGAATAACGTCATTTTCCCTCACCGCGATCGCCAGGGGGTCTGTGGCTATGAAATTCGCAATCAAGGCTTTAAAGGCTTCTCTAGTGGTGGTACTAAGAGCTTGTGGGTTTCAAACAGTTTCTCTGACGAGCAACGGCTAGTAATCTGCGAAAGCCCGATTGACTGCCTTAGCTATCATCAACTCTTTCCCGATGCTCAGACCCGCTATTTGGCTACCTCTGGTACTTTGTCTGAAAAGCAAAAGGAGTTACTACGCAGTGGTTTTGAGAAGCTTCACCAAAAGGAGGGTGAGATAATTATCGCTACGGATAGGGATGAAGCTGGAGAAAAAATTGCTCAGGAGTTAAAGAATCTTGCCCCAGAATCGGCTCAAATCTATCGGCACGTACCAAAACATCAAAAAGATTGGAATGAAGCTTTACAGGCTCAAATAGCATGGTCGAGACAGCAACAGAATCAACAAGGGCGCGAGCGCGGTAGAGGACTATCTCGGTGAATTTCTTATTCGACTTCGTTAAAGGCACAGATGCACGGGTACAGCAAGACCTTGCCAACTGGGAGAACAAAATAGATGATTATCTGAGCGAATTCTTTGACAATGAAGTAGAGCGCGTTTACGGAACTCGATTTGGCGATAATATCGCCATCATTTCTGACATTGCTGAAAACGCTACGGCAGAGCCAGAAACTTTTAGAGGGGTGCGAGATGCAGAGGGTCGATTACAGGCGGCAGGCATTGTTCACTTGCAAAGTGATTACTTGGAAGTTGACTTGATAGCAACTGCACCGTGGAATATCTTGCCCAATCAGCCGGAAAGCTTAAAGGGTGCTGGCACGGCACTGATGGAAGAGCTGGTCAAGGAAAGCCTCGACTTAGGTTTTGGCGGTCGTTTGAAGCTGTATGCTATCCCCCGCGCTAGGCAGTTCTATGAGAAACTTGGGTTAGAAGAAACCGCTCAGGGAGACTGGGAGTTCAGCCCCTCAACAGCCGAGAGATTTCTACAAAGACAACAACGCCGTAGACGTAGGTAGGTCAGAGATATGTCTGAGAAACTCAAAAAAATAACTGATGAAGAAATTGCTCAATGGCAAGAGGAACTATACGAACTCGAACGGGATTGTTCCACTGGTAAGCTTGGCACAACAAAAGAACAAAAACAGAAAATTGACTCGTTGCTAGCTAGAGCTAAAGCAAGGAAGAAGGAAGATTAATGCTAATCGTTAAGCAACTCTAGCTACTTCTTTCCCATCTTTCCCATCTGCTAGTACATCTGTTCATTTCATCAGATACATAAAGGCAATTCCAGAATGCCCACCCAGTAAGGGTTGAAAATTTAAATAGTTATGATATAGACTAACTTAGTTATGATATAGACTAACTATTTTCTGGAGGTCTTATGAAACCTAGAAGGATAGCCTCGATCGATCAAGATACTGGTGAGGTGCTAGAGGGTGTTGTGGTCTATTGTGGAGTTAAGCAGAATCCTTATTCAAAGGGTTGGGTCATGAATAGCCAGGAAGCCTTAGAACTTTTAGCCACTGATAAAGACCTTAAGGGTGAAACTTACAGGGTTCTTTTACTTTTATTATCTCGGCTTGATTTTGAGAACTGGATTCAAGTGACCCAGACTGAGATTTCAGAAAAGCTTGAGATGAAAAAGCCTAATGTTTCTAAGGCTGTTTCTATTCTAGAAGAAAAAGGCATTATCCTCAGAGGACCAAAGATTGGACGGACTTATGCCTTTCGCTTAAATCCTTACTTTGGCTGGAAAGGCAAAGTTAAAAACCTAAACGACTACCGCCGAGAAGAGGAAGACCGCGATCGCAAAGAATTTAGGGAAAGACACTTAAGAGCAGTTGATTCAACTACTTCATCAGATGAATCTAAATAACTGTCTCAATCAGTCCTCACACATGACTTGACATGAAACGCGAACGACACGGCAGGGCTTCCATCCTCACCCCCGACGAAATCCAGTTACTTTTCAACTCTGGCTTAGAAACAATCCGAGATCGCGCCCTATTCGGTTTCTGCCTCTACACCGCCTGTCGCATCAACGAAGCTTGCACCCAACTCACCGCCGATGCCTATGATCGCACAGGTTCTGTCAGATCGTACATGACCATTCGTAAGGGCAATAGCAAGGGCAAACTCGCCAGCCGTACTATTCCCACCTCAGAAGATTTAAGGCTACTTCTAGCTCAATATAGACCCCTCTCAGGAGACAAATACCTCTTCCCTGGACGCTGGGGCAAAGGACACATCCATCCCGACAGTGCCTCTCTCAGACTCCGAGAAGCCTGTAGAAAGGTCGGTCTAGAAGGAGTCAGCACCCACAGCTTCCGCCGCACCGCCCTTACCCAGATGAGCGATGCAGGTATCCCCTTCCGAGTCATCGCCGAAGTCAGCGGACACCACAACCTAACCCAGCTCCACGCCTACCTAGAAGTCAAACCAGAACAAGTCAAGGGCGCTATTGCATCGTTAAACAGTCTGTCATACATCGGAAAAAGTGTGTTTCGCGATCTACCTGCCTCTCCCGATACCCAACTTACACCAGAAAACACAACTCAAGAAAGTTAAACCCTTTTGCAAGACGTTTTGTATAACATTGTAACCTTTTTAAGATTTATTGTCTTTAATAATCAATAACATTTTTGACAGTCTGCCTAAAAAGGTCAACTATTTACCCGACATTTAAGCTTTTTGTAAGACAATTTACAATTTAATGTAAATACTAAAATTTACATTGCAATTAAAATTTTTGTAAAACAATATATCTTACATTGTAATAAATTTAGATAGTAATGCACTAAAATATTTTTGTTAGACTATTTGTTTACGTTGTAAATTAATTTAATAGACACTGCATAATATGGCTAAGACTTTTGAAAGCACTAGCATTACAGTTCGTTGTCCCTCTAGCTTAATAAATAGTATTGATGAGCAAGTAACGCAGACTCGACAGAATAAGACTGATGTAATCCTCGGTATGTTAACAAGCTCAATACCAAGTTTACATATTACAGAAAGAGCTAAGTTACCTCCCTTACCAGGCATCTATTTTGTTTACACTCCTGACCACAAACTTCTCTACGTTGGTAAAGCTGACAATCTGAGAACCCGATGGAACAGCCATCACAAATATCAATACTTTATCGAGTCATCTATGGAATGCCGTATCGGTTATTTTACCTTTGATTCTATTAATAGCTTATCGGAAACTATAGAAGAGTTTAAAGCAGAACCAATTGAAACAACTACAGGTAAAGCTTTAGTAACTGCTGACCAATTTGAGCAGTTAAAGCAACAAGTTGAAGCCCTTCAACAGCAGTTCAATAACACCTTCTCAACTCTGACCCAGTTGGGTATTGATGCGATCGCCAAAAAGCTGGAAGTTTACCAGCCCCCGAGAGGACTCCAGCAGTGGAATCATACCCCCCAAGACCAAAGGGAGGGGATTACCAGAAGCGATCTGATCCGCAAACTTGGTTTCGATTCAACCAAAGCTTTTGAAGATACCGCAGCCGTCCTTGAACTAGACCCAATCAAATATCTTGAAGAATTAAGCGGATGGAAGAATCGACCTGTGGAGTCAGGCAGTAGCAGGACGAGATTCTTTCCACCTAAATAACTAGAGCTTCTGTTTTGTTGAGTTATGGGCTTAAAGAAAGGGTGAGAGCGGCTCACCCTACTCAAGAGTTATTAAGAGGTAGATATAGCATCAAAACGAAAACCTGAAAACCCTTACTACATAAGAGTTTTGGCGATTTAATTCGAGGATAAAATTTATCCTGATTAGAGGTTGATTTTTTACCGTATAGGATCTCTCCTCATTAGAGGTTAATTTTTATCCCCTAAGTGACAAGATAAGGAGGAGTTCACGTAATGATTTCCATTGCCAATAACGATACTTGAGGGAGAAATGTCTAGATTTGAAGAACTTTGTCAGACTTACGCTCTAGCTAGACAGAAAACTGAG
>Ga0209450_10002002_pt1 | contig 10280 bp, 9 predicted proteins | sample FrelakmetLWP11LW_FD_187149 | JGI IMG/M metagenome (GOLD analysis project Ga0209450, IMG submission 187149) | Freshwater lake sediment microbial communities from the University of Notre Dame, USA, for methane emissions studies - LWP11 LW (SPAdes)... | ecosystem: Environmental > Aquatic >... | reverse complement strand
TTGCCCGAGCTTCCTGTGCCGGGCGAAGCGCATGCCAAATTGGCCAAGCGCCTTCAAAAAGGGCTGGCTGGCAAGGTGCGCGAACCGGATCAGAAACCAAAAAAGCTCAGCGCCGACCAGTTGGCCTGGCAGGCTGCCGGCCTTCACTGCAGCGCCAACGAGCGCCGCGCCGACGAAGCCAGCCGCGACGTTGAAGCGTGGCTCAAGTGCAAGTTCATGCGGGAACACCTTGGTGAGGAGTACAGCGGGGTGGTCACTTCGGCCGCGACCTTCGGCATCTTCGTGACGCTGGATGAGCTCTACGTCGAAGGCATGGTGCACATCACCGAACTCGGCGGGGAGTACTTCCGGTTCGACGAGGCTCGCCAGGAATTGCGCGGCGAGCGCAGTGGCATGCGCTATGCCATCGGAACCCGCGTGCGGGTGCAGGTCAGCCGGGTGGACCTGGACGGACGCAAGATCGATTTTCGCCTGGTACACGATGGAGGAGAACTGCCTTCACGTGCGGTGCGCGACAAAGGCATTGCAGCCGTGCCGGGGATGTCGCCCAGGGATGCCCGAAAACGTGGCGAATCCGGTGCGGCGAACATGGAGCGAGCATCCGACCCCTCAAGCAAGGGGCTCAAATCGGTGATCAAGAAGGCGACATCGAGCAAGGGTTCGGCCAAAGCCCGCAAGCCACGACGCTGAAGATTGGCCATTCACAAGTTCGCGTCAGTCGCAGGAAAAAAGTCAATGACCATTCAGCCAGGAATAGCGATCGTGACGGGTGCCGGCAGCGGTGTGGGAAAGGCGGCCGCTTTGGCACTGCTTGCCGAGGGATGGCACGTGGCATTGGCCGGGCGCCGCTTAGCTGCCCTGGAGGCTGTGGCCGTGGCATCAGGAGCAAGTTCGCACGCGATCCCGATCGCTGCGGATGTGTCCGATCCGCTGTCAGTTCAGCGGCTTTTCGACAAGGTGGTTCAGGCGCATGGACGCGTGGACCTTCTGTTCAACAATGCGGGGATCAGTGCCCCGGGGGTCCCCTTGGAGGATTTGACCGTCCAGCAGTGGCGTGATGTGGTCGATGTCAATCTGAGCGGCATGTTCTATTGCGTTCAGGCCGCATTTCGCGTGATGAAGGCCCAGACGCCACGAGGTGGAAGGATCATCAACAACGGCTCCATTTCCGCAACGACGCCGCGGCCGAATTCCATCGCCTATACCGCTACCAAACATGCGGTGACCGGATTGACCAAGGCGGCATCGCTGGATGGTCGAAGGTACGACATTGCAGTGGGGCAGATTGACATTGGCAACGCGGCCACTGAAATGGCCGCACCGATGGCCCGAGGCGTACCGCAGGCCAACGGCGAGATCGCCGTGGAGCCGCTGATGGACGTGGCCATCGTGGGCAAGTCGATTGTGTACATGGCCAGCCTGCCGCTGGAGGCCAACGTGATGTTTCACACGGTGATGGCGACCAAGATGCCCTTTGCGGGCCGGGGTTGATCTGGCGCTGACGGCGAGAACGGTACGTCAAGCGGTGAGACGACGGGCTAGTGCGCTCGCAGTCAGCGCCTGATTGGCAGGCCAGAGGTCGGCAGCGGCGCCATGCTGGTAGACGGCCGAGCAGGCGGCAGTGAAGGGCTGATTTCCCGCAGCAAGTCGCGCGCCCAACAGACCGGCAAGGACATCCCCCGTGCCGGCGGTGCCAAGGAGGGGGTTGCCTGTCTGATTGATGGCGGGCGTTTCTCCGGGAGCGGCAATCACGGTGCCAGATCCCTTGAGCACTACGACACATCGCAGGTCACTGGACAAACGGCGGGCGGCAGCGAGGCGATCGGCCTGCACGGCATCGGCGCTGCTGCCTAGCAGGCGCGCGGCCTCCAGTGGATGTGGTGTCAGCACCGTGGCCAGATCGCGTGCCGAACGCTGCTGAAGGAGGATTCGCAGTGAACTGTCATCAGCGATCGCGTTCAAGGCATCGGCGTCCAGGACCAATTGCAAGGACTGTGACAAAACCCTGGGCAGCACGGCTCTCACAGCCTGACCGCCGCCGCAGCCGCAGACGACCGTCAGAACGCGCAAATCAAGCGCATCAAGACTGCGCATCATCAATTCAGGCTGGCTGGCGGCAAGAGTCAAGGCGCCATCATCCAGCAGGTTGACCAGCACCCGACCGGCACCGCCATGCAGTGCCGCAGTGGATGCCAGCAGCGCCGCCCCGGTCATACCCATGCCGCGGGCTCCCGCGCCTTCGCCGCCGATCACCGCGACGTCACCGTGGCTGCCCTTGTGCGAGGCGTGGGACCGGCGCGTCGCCGCGGGCGGGACGTTCAATTGGGCGCCGGGCGGCTCGGTTGTGGCGGTCACCCCGAGGTCGTCAAACCATACCGCGCCGGCTGCGTCCCGGCCATGCGCCGTGAACAGTCCAGGCTTGCAACTGAGCAGCGTGAGCGTGTTTGTTGCGTGAATCTGACCTCTTCCCAGCGCCGAACGGTCATGCTTAGCTATTGTTTTTGCTGTGCATTCGCCCGTGTCCGCGTTCAGGCCCGATGGAACATCCACGGCCAGTATCGGAGCGGGGCTCGCGTTCAGTGCCGCGAACCATTCCGCCATCCGGCCTTGCGGGGCGCGTGTGGCGCCGATTCCCAGCAATGCGTCGATGCACAGGTCATCAGGCCCAAGTCCGCCGGGGGGAAAGTCAGAAAACGTCACACCAGCTGCGCGTGCCGTCGCGAGAGACGCCAACGCATCTGCAGGCGATGACGATTCGTTGCCGAGCCAGGTGACGACGGGATGGTGCCCCCAGCGCTGCAAGTGGGCGGCAGCCTCCAGGCCATCGCCGCCGTTATTGCCGGGGCCACAAGCTACCCAGACGGTGCGCGCGTGCGGTGCCAATGCAACTGCCAGGCGCGCCACGGCCAACCCTGCGCGCTGCATCAGTGTGTGGGCTGGCAAGCCCGCCGCTGCCGCCGATTCCATCCGGCGGGTGGTGGCGATGTCATACAGCGGGAGGGGCAGGGCGGGTGTGACGCGGTACATGGTCACATTGTGCCGTGACCTGAGCCGCTATGGGCCCGGCTGCGTCAGTGGCGCAGTCGCTCCACGCCCAGCCCTTCCAGGTCGACATCCGCCGCCCGGCCGGCCATCAGGTCGGCGAGCACGCGGGCGCTGCCGCAACTGAGCGCCCAGCCGCTTGAGCCATGACCGAGATTAAGCCAGACACCCGGCAGGCCACTGGCACCCAGGACCGGTGGGCCGTCAGGCAGCATTGGACGGGCACCCTTCCATTCCTGTACTCCGCTGGAAAGGTGGGCCGCGCCTGGGAACCAGTCATGGAGCACTTTGTAGAGCGTCTGCAACGAACTGGCACGCAGGGCTGTGGCGGAGCCACCCAGTTCTGCACTGCCGGCCACACGCACGCGCTGGCCCAGGCGTGATATGGCGACCTTGTAGCGCTCATCCATCACTGCGCTGCGTGGCGCGTTGAGAGGCTCGCGAACCTGGGCACTGACCGAATAGCCATGTACCGCAATCATCGGCACTTTGAGCCCGAGCGGACGCAGCAGTGAAGCGCTGTCAAGCCCGGCGCACAGCACGATCGCATCAAAGGCGCGGGGCGCGGTCTCGCCGACGATGTTCAAGGCCGGTGAGGGTGTTTGCGCGAGGCTCGCCACCGTCGTGTTGAACTCGAACCGGGCGCCCAGGTGGCGCGCTTCGTCTTTCAGCAAGAGGGCAAACTGACGGCAGTTGCCCACTTCGTCGTCGCTGAGGTGGATAGCGCCGGCAAATGCGGTATCTGGGTTGAGGGCAGGCTCCACTTTGCGCGCCTCGTCCGGGCCGATCTCCCGAAAATTCACGCCGGCGTCGCGCAGAACCTTCAGACCTGGGCGTGTCAGCTCACGTTCTTTTTCAGAGCGCAGCAAGACCAGATAGCCATCACTGCGGTCGTATTCAAGCTTGAGGTCAGCCGTGATCTGGTGCAGGCGCTGGCGGCTGTAAAACGCCAGTCGCTGCATGCGGGCCCGGTTGACTGCGTAGGTTTCCAACTTGCAGGCGCGCCACCATCGCCACATCCAGGCCAGTTCTCTGCCCGAAAGCGGCATGCCGAGCTTGACCGGCGCATGGCGGCTCAAGAGATAACCCAGCACCTTGCCTGGCATGCCGGGCGCAGCCCAGGGTGTGACATAGCCGGGCGCGACCAGGCCGGCATTGGCGAAGCTGGTTTCCTCTGCGGCTGCGCCGCGCCGTTCGAATACAGTGACCTCGTGGCCGTCAGCGGCCAACTCATACGCGGTGGTTACGCCGATGATGCCGGCGCCCACAATGGCAATTTTCATGGATGTTTGTGCAAATAACGCCTCGTACCCAGCGTCGAATGGTCGTTAGAAGCTATTGTATTTGAAGTAATTCCTCGATCCGAAGACCGACATTCAGAACGGTGTCGTCGCGCATGGCGCCATGCCAGACCATCAGGCCTACTGGCAGTTCGTCTGCGGCATGGCAGGGGAGCGAAAGGGCGCAGCCGTCGAGCATGTTCACCACGCTGGTGTTGCGCAAAAGCAAGGCGTTGACCCTGAAAAACTCGGTGTCCCTTGCTGCGTCCACCAAAGTATCGACACCACGAGCGGGCGCCACAGATGCAATGGTCGGACCCACGACGGGTACCGTGGGGGAGAGGACGGCATCGTAGCCGTCAAGTGCAGCCTCGACGTGGCGTATCCACTGGCGCCGCGCCGTCACAAGTTCGATGTATTCATGGGCCTTCATCGCCGCGCCGCGCTGGATTCGCACGGCAACCCGCGGGTCGTACGCGCTGGCACGCGACGCCAGCAACTGCCGATGCCAGGCGTAGCTTTCGGCCGCTGAAAAACCGCCGGTGGATTGCATGGCGCTCAGGTCGCCAATTTCGGACAGCGGTATTTCGTCGATCTTCGCCCCGGCCATGCGCAGGGCATTCAAGGTGCGCTGAAACGCGCGCAGGACGGTTTCGTCGAGTCCGTCGAGCAGGGTGGTCTGCGCAATGGCGATCCGGTAAGCCGACAACGGCGCTGGACTGCGCGTGACGCGACGTGCCGCCAGAATCTCATGGGCAAGGACGGCATCCCGAACGCTGCGGGTGAGGGCACACACGGTGTCCAGCGTGGTCGACAGCGGGATGGCGCCTTCCGTGGGCACCCGACCCGCCGTGCTCTTGAAGCCGACAATTCCATTGAGCGCCGCCGGAATCCGGATCGAGCCGCCGGTGTCAGATCCCAAGCCGATGAAGGCGGCGCCCATGGCAACCGAAACGCCGGCGCCGGACGACGATCCGCCCGGAATTCGCGGCTCGCCCGGATCGCCCACCGCCTTGCCAAAGCGACCATCCCAAGCTGCGGGCGTCGGGAAGTGTGGATTGGTTCCCACGCCCGAGAATGCAAACTCCACCATGTGGGTGCGTCCGATCATGGCGCCTCCGGCGGCTTTCAGGCGTGCCACCGCAGGGCTGTCGGATTGTGCCGGTGCAGAACCTGCGAGAACCTGTGATCCTGCTCGCGTGGGCTGGCCCGCGACATCGAACAGGTCTTTGACTGAAAACGGGAGTCCGGCCAGCCGCGATATTGGGGCAGGTGCGTGGCTGGCGTCGGCTTGGCGCGCGACGTCCCGGGCCTCGTCAAACTGCGTCTGCAGGAAAGCAGGGCAGCATGCGGCGGATTGCGCATGCTCGATGGCACGCCCGATCGCCGCGGAGGTCGTCAGATCGCCAAGTTGGATGCGCTGCCGGGTGGCAAGGAGGTCAACGGGCATGTCAGGGTGGGTCGGCCGTGCTATAATTCAAAAGTTTTGCAGAGTCAAATCGATGATTCCGTCAAGACAAATCGCAAGCCAGTCCCTCAAGGTGTTGCAGCTTCTTCATCGTGTGACGGTATGTCACCGAAGTTGCGATTAGTGGGCTGGATTTTAGACTTAACCTTTGGAGTAGAAACCATGTCCGTTACCATGCGCGAAATGCTGGAAGCCGGTGTCCATTTCGGTCACCAGACCCGCTTCTGGAATCCCAAGATGGCACCCTTCATCTTTGGCCACCGCAACAAGATCCACATCATCAACCTGGAAAAATCGTTGCCGATGTTCCAGGAAGCGGCCAAGTTTGCCAAGCAACTCTCGGCTAACCGCGGCACCATCCTGATGGTCGGCACCAAGCGCCAGGCTCGCGAAACCGTAGCGTCAGAAGCCAAGCGCGTTGGCGTTCCTTTCGTTGATCAACGCTGGCTGGGTGGCATGCTGACCAATTTCAAGACGGTCAAGACCTCGATCAAGCGCTTGAAGGACATGAAGACGCAGCAGGAAGCTGGCCTGGATTCCCTGAGCAAGAAAGAGCAACTGATGTTCAAGCGCGAAATCGAGAAACTGGAGCGCGACATTGGCGGCATTCAGGATATGGCTGCGCTGCCGGACGCGATTTTCGTGATCGACGTGGGCTACCACAAGATTGCCATTGCCGAAGCCAGGAAACTCGGCATTCCCCTGATTGGCGTGGTCGACACCAACCACTCGCCCGAAGGCATCGACTACGTGATCCCGGGCAATGACGACTCGGCGAAGGCCGTGACGCTCTATGCGCGCGGCATTGCAGACGCGATTCTTGAAGGTCGCTCCAATGCTGTGGATGACGTTGTCAAGGCCGTCGCTGCGGAGAGCGCCGATGAGTTCGTGGAAGTCGAGAACGCCTCAGCCTGAGCCCTCAAGGCCACATAGAAAGGGGCTTTTTTGCCCCTTTTTTTTAGTCCCATCCCCCTCTTTGAATTGATTACGGAGTAGAAAAATGGCAGCAATTACTGCAAGCATGGTCGCCGAACTGCGTGGCAAAACCGATGCCCCGATGATGGAGTGCAAAAAAGCATTGACGGAGGCCGATGGCGACATGGCCAAGGCGGAAGAACTCTTGCGTGTCAAACTGGGTACCAAGGCCGGCAAGGCAGCGTCTCGCGTGACGGCCGAAGGCGTTGTGGTGTGCAGCATCGACGGCACCACCGGCGCATTGCTGGAAGTCAACTGCGAAACCGATTTCGTGACCAAGAACGATGGCTTCCTGGCATTGGCAAATGCCGCGGTCGCATTGATCGCAAAGCACAATCCGGCGGACCTGGCAGCCCTGGGTGCGCTGCCATGCAGCCTTGAGGGCTATGGGCCGACGCTCGAGGACGTGCGCAAGGGCCTGATTGGCAAGATTGGCGAGAACATGGCCTTTCGCCGTTTCAAGCGCTTCTCTTCTGGCGCAAAACTGGCCAGCTACCTTCACGGCACCCGGATTGGTGTCGTGGTTGAATTCGACGGCGACGATACAGCCGCCAAAGACGTTGCCATGCATGTCGCCGCGATGAAGCCAGTGGCCTTGTCAAGTGCGGATGTCCCCGCGGAGCTCGTGGCGCGTGAGCGCTCGGTGGCTGCTGCCAAGGCGGCTGAAGCCGCGGCCGAAGCCGTTGTGGCCGGCAAACCCGTTCAGTCTGATGAGATCGTGGCCAAGCGGATTGATGGTGGAGTGCAAAAATACCTCAAGGAAGTCAGCCTCTTCAATCAGTCGTTCGTCAAGAATGACAAGCAGACCGTGGAGCAGATGCTCAAGGCGTCGGGCACCACGGTCAAGGGTTTTACCTTGTACGTGGTGGGTGAAGGCATCGAAAAGAAGGTCGATGATTTCGCCGCTGAAGTCGCTGCCCAGGTGGCCGCGGCCAAAGGCGCAGCCTGACTGCTTTTCGCCGACAGGCGGCTAAACTTAGTTCAACTGCAGGAGCCCAACCATGACCCTCGTCAAGCCAGCCCACAAGCGGATTTTGCTCAAGCTGTCCGGCGAGGCACTGATGGGAGACGACGCTTTCGGCATCAACCACGCCACCATCGTTCGCATGGTCGAGGAGATCGCCGAAGTTACCCGCCTTGGGGTCGAGGTCGCCGTGGTAATTGGGGGGGGGAACATCTTTCGAGGAGTCGCCGGTGGCTCGGTCGGCATGGACCGGGCGACCGCTGATTACATGGGCATGCTGGCCACGGTCATGAATGCGCTGGCGCTGGCTGACACCATGAACAAGGCTGGCCTGACTGCGCGCGTGATGTCGGCGATCGCCATCGAACAGGTGGTGGAGCCCTACGTGCGCCCCAAGGCACTTCAGTACCTCGAAGAAGGCAAGGTCGTGGTTTTTGCGGCGGGCACCGGAAATCCGTTCTTCACAACCGACACGGCTGCGGCTCTTCGAGGCGCCGAGATCGGTGCCGAGGTGGTGCTCAAGGCGACGAAAGTCGACGGCGTGTACACCGCCGATCCCAAGAAGGATCCTAGCGCCACGCGATATGCCAGGATTACCTTCGACGAGGCCATGTCCCAGAATCTGGGCATCATGGACGCGACCGCTTTTGCTTTGTGCCGTGACCAGAAGTTACCCGTCAAGGTGTTCTCGATATTCAAGCATGGCGCGCTCCGGCGTGTAGTGATGGGAGAAGATGAGGGCACTCTGGTGTATGCCTGAGGTGTGCCTTTTGTTCAGGAGAAAACGCAAATGACAACTGCTGATATCAAAATGACAACCGAAGCAAAGATGGATCAGTCCATTGCAGCTTTCATGCACAACCTGACGAAAATTCGGACCGGTCGCGCGAATCCTGCCCTGCTGGACTCGATTCATGTCGACTACTATGGCTCGATGGTGCCGTTGAGCCAGGTGGCCAACGTTTCCTTGCTCGATGCCCGCACCATCAGCATCCAGCCGTGGGAAAAAGGCATGGGTGCCAAGATCGAGAAGGCCATTCGTGAAAGTGAGTTGGGTCTCAATCCATCGTCCATGGGGGACTTGATCCGCGTGCCGATGCCGCCCATGAGCGAAGAACGCCGCAAAGAGATGACCAAACTGGTGCGGCATGAAGGTGAGAACGCAAAAATTGCCGTACGGAATCTGCGACGCGACGCGAACGAGGCGGTCAAGAAACTGGTCAAGGAAAAGCTGGCCTCTGAAGATGAGCAAAAGCGTGCTGAAGCCGATATTCAGAAGGTGACGGACAGGCATGTGATCACGATCGATCAACTCGTCGCAGGCAAAGAGCAGGAAATCATGGCCGTCTGACGACTCTCCAGGCCCACCAACCATCATGACTGCATTGACCGCGATTCCGCATCACATTGCCATTGTCATGGATGGCAACGGACGCTGGGCAACCCGTCGTTTTTTGCCTCGTGTGGCTGGCCACAGGCAGGGGGTCGAGTCACTTCGGCGCTGTGTCAGGGCTTGCTCGGACCGAGGTGTCGCGGTGTTGACGGTCTTCGCCTTTTCGTCCGAGAACTGGAATCGTCCCCAGGAGGAGGTTTCGGGTCTGATGGAAATATTGGCAATGGCCTTGGGCCGCGAGGTGCCACAGCTCCATAAGGATGGCGTATGCATCCATATCATTGGTGACCGCTCAGGCCTGACCGAGAAGATGCGGGCGGGGCTCGTTCAGGCTGAAGAAACGACTGCCAGGAACACCGGCCTCGTGCTGAACGTCTGCTTCAACTATGGCGGCCGCTGGGACATCGCCCAAGCCGCAGCCAGGCTGGCCGCCCAGGGAGTGGCTATCACGGAAGTCAGCCTTGACCGCGCCATGGCCTTGGCGCATGTGCCAGACCCCGACCTGTTAATCCGGACGGGAGGCGAACGCCGTATCAGCAACTTCCTGTTGTGGCAAGCCGCCTACTCAGAGCTCTATTTCAGTGAGCGTCTCTGGCCCGACTTTGATGAAGTCGCGCTGGATGAGGCCATTGCTGATTTTGGCCAGCGCGAACGCCGGTTTGGGCAGACATCCGATCAGCTTGCAAACCCACCTGTCGGCAAGATCGCCGCCTGATTGGATAATGCCATGCTCAAGCAGCGCATCATTACTGCCCTGATCCTGCTGGCCATTTTGCTGCCCGCCCTGTTTTACCCCTCGCCGGAGCCTTTCGTGGCTGTTGCACTGGTGCTGATCGCGGCGGGTGCCTGGGAATGGGGGCGACTCAATGGCTGTACCGGTGCGCTTTCGATGACCGTTGCCTCGGCCTGTCTCGGCTTGTGTGCTGTTTGCTGGCGTCTGGGCTGGCTGCAGCAGTCGATGCCCGTTCTCTGGAGTATCGCCGGTGCCGCCTGGGTGCTGGGCGGTGCCTGGCTTCTGCGAAGAGGTGTGGCCGGCTGGCCCACGATTCCGCGAAGCCTGCGCCTGTTCGCAGGGGTGGTCGCGTTGTGGCTGGCATGGTTGGCCGTTGCCCAGGCTCGAGTTATCGGTATAAATTTCCTTCTTTCAATCCTGGTTCT
>Ga0209450_10001999_pt1 | contig 10300 bp, 5 predicted proteins | sample FrelakmetLWP11LW_FD_187149 | JGI IMG/M metagenome (GOLD analysis project Ga0209450, IMG submission 187149) | Freshwater lake sediment microbial communities from the University of Notre Dame, USA, for methane emissions studies - LWP11 LW (SPAdes)... | ecosystem: Environmental > Aquatic >... | reverse complement strand
GCCAAGGCCCGATGATTCACCCAAACCAAGAGAGAGGTATGAAACCATTGTCCATTCGCTGATGATTGATGGCCTCCATATATTCGAATCGGACGACAAGTCGGCAGATGCAGCCTATATTAATGTTCTGGGCAGGGTTGATGATATGTTTATCCGGAATATTGAAATCCTGCGCGACGATAAAGTTCCCCCGAAAGGCTGCCTGCTTCAGACAACCATATTTGCAGAAATCAGAAACCTGTATATGAATAATATTGTGGTTAAGCGAATGAACAGGCTGATATCCCATAAAAACGGGAAAATAGGTTCGGTTCAGGTCAACAATATCGTGGCTTCTGATATGGGCGAAGCGCTTATTGTTACAGAAAAGGATGACATCCAGCAGCTTAATGCGGACGCTGTATATGGCGCAAAGCTTACAAATATGTTAAAATAATCAACCACGATGACACTATTGACTATTCTTCTTTTAATTAAACTCTCATGTATAATTATTTAACCGTAAATAGCAATTAATCTGCCACGTAAGTTTCTGACGTTGTATTTAAACCGATTTTTGATGAATAGCATAAAGACAGATCAAAAAATCATTAACTGTAAATCGTCAGCCCAATGTTTACCAGTAAAGATATAAATTTAAGGTGTGGTTGTTAAAACAATGCATAACATTAAACCACACTTAAAAATGGAAGAAAAGATTAAAAAACAGAGTGCAGAACAATTACTCCTCTTGATCAGTTCGATGAGACCTTTCAACTTTTCCCATTTTATTCAATGTGGCTGGATGTTTTCTTAATTGACGCAAAAATTTTATTTTCCCCTGATCCGTGTCACCCTCCCTGGTGAAAAAACCAGTCTTATGATTGAATAACGCTAAATCGATTATGTTGGAAAAGAATTTTACTGCGGAAGATTCCATTAAAGTACTGATTAGTAGTTATCTGTCAAATCAAGCCTCTGCTGAAGATGCTGAGGCTTTAATATTGTGGATCGGCCAGTCTGAAGAGAACAATAAACTGTTCATTGATTATAAAAGAGCCTGGGAGTTAACTTTGCTTGCAACTCACGAGACAAAATTTAATAAAGTACTAGCTGGCGAATGGAACAAGTTGTCCGGGAATCTCGATGAGGATATTAATCCTGATAGTGATAATAAATATGAAATCAGAATATTACCTTACCAGAGATTTTTAAAGATTGCCTCTGTTGTTTTGCTTTTTGTTACCATTGGGGTAACTTTTGCCTGGAGAGTTTCAACAAAGAAATTAGATAGCGTTATACATAAAGAAATCTCGCATGAAATAATTGTTCCGAAAGGAGGACGCACCCTGGTCATTCTGCCTGATGGTACAACTGTATTGCTTAATGCCTGTTCTATGTTGCGTTATAATGGTGATTATGGATTTAATTCCAGGAACATTATTCTTGAAGGGGAAGGTTATTTTACGGTTAATAAAAATCCGGATATGCCTTTTACTATTGAAGCTCTGGGATTAAAAATCAAGGCTTTAGGGACCATATTCAATGTAAAAGCATACCCTGATGAATCATCAATAACCACTACTCTCGTTGAAGGTGTTGTGAAAATAGAAAGTAAAGGTGTCAATATTACAATGAAACCCAGTCAGAATATTACATTTAACAGAAATGCCCATAATGATTATGTGGTAAGTGATGAGACTGAAGGTAAAACATCGGAAGCAGAAAATAATAAAATAGCTAAAGGTGTTACTCCTTTGATAGCTATAAAATCAGGAGTAAATACCCAGAATTACACCGCCTGGAAAGATAATCGTTTGATTTTAAATTCTGAGAAACTTGATGTTCTTTCTGTCTTGCTCGAACGCAAATTTGATGTCTCTGTAAACATAAAATCTGAAGAATTAAAGAACTACAGGTTTTCAGGTACTTTTTACCAGGAAACACTTGAACAGATACTGGATGTAATTAATCTGACGGCTCCCATTAAATACCAGATTAAAGATGGGATTGTTACGATACAGATTGATAAAAATCGCACATCTCTCTTTAATACGATTACAAATAATCCTTAAATATACGTCATATTATATTTAACCTGACACTAAATACTAACCAAAACCTTATGAGTATGACATGAATCAATCTTCACTTATTAAAAAAAACCGGGTTCGTTACCAAAACTAAAACCCGGTTCTTACAAAGTCGTTAATCATTTACTAACAAACCTGTCTGTTTGCTTTTTAAGCAAAAGGTTTATTTTATTAACAATTAACCTTGCAAAACTATGAAAAAAAACCAGAACTTTGGTTGGTTTCAAAAAAAACTATTTCTACGTATGAAACTAACAATTCTAACCCTAATCTTTTGTGCCATGCAAGTATCGGCTTCAACAATTTTGCGTGGACAGAATCTAAACCTTCAAATTGAGAATGGATCAATCAGAGATGTCCTTAAATCGATAGAAAAGGAAAGCTCCTACAGATTCTTTTTCAATGATTCTTTTACTGATCTAGATAAACTGGTTCATCTGGATATTAAAAATGGTACTCTGGCAGATGTTATGGATGAGCTGTTAAGTTCCTCTGATATGTCATATAAACTGATGACAGACAGCCTGGTCGTTATAGCGCCGAAAAATGAACTTCAGCAGAAAAAAGTAACAGGTACCGTTACCGATGCCAAAACAGGAGAACCGATGCCCGGCGTTAACGTTCTTGTTGAAGGTACAATAACGGGTGAAACCACAGATGCCGACGGGAAATACAGCATAACAGCCGTTAATGAAAAAAGCGTGCTGGTATTTTCATTTGTCGGGTATGAGCCATACCGGCAGACTGTAGGAACGCGTGCAATAATTGATGTTCAGCTTTCCCCGACTACAACCTCCCTTGATGAGGTGGTTGTTATCGGCTATGGAACTGCACGAAAGGCAGATCTTACAAGCGCAGTTTCAACTGTGAAAGCATCTGATGTGTTGAAGAACAGATCAATAGGATCATTTGAAGTTGGAATGCAGGGACTTGCCAGCGGTGTTCATGTCATCCAGAACTCCGGTGAACCCGGCGGAGGTGTTACCGTACGGGTCAGGGGAATGTCATCAATATCGGCCGGTAATGATCCTTTGTATGTAATAGATGGTGTTCCTTTTTTCAACAATCCCAAACAATTAAATTTGCAGGGGTGGCAGCAGACCGGATGGCTGTCTACGGAGACAAACCCGCCTAATACCAGTATGGCTGCGATAAATCCGAACGATATCGAATCCATAGAGATTCTGAAAGATGCTTCGGCTACAGCCATCTATGGTAACAGGGGCGCTAACGGCGTTATTCTCATTACTACGAAAAAGGGAAAAGCAGGGCAAAACAAAATTAATTTTGATATGTCTTTCGGCTGGCAGAACCTCGCAAGAAAAGTCGATTTGCTGGAATCCAAAGACTATGTCACATATAACCACGAAATGCTTGATTATCTTGCAAGCCTGGGACAGACATCCCTGTTCCAGCGTTTTCCTGACAACGCTTCCGATGTTAACACCGACTGGCAAAAAGAGTTGACAACCAGGAATGCACCGATAACCGATTATAACCTTTCTTTTTCAGGAGGTAACCAGGGAATTACATATTTCATCTCAGGTAACCTGAGAAAGGAAAATGGGATTATTCCGCTGACAGGTTTTGAAAGACAATCAATAAGAGCGAACCTTGAAACCAGGATTAGTGACAAATTCAATGCAGGAATTGATATGACAATCTCATATGCCCGGCAGGAAAACGGTTTTTTCAATGAAGGAAATTTAGGTTTCACCTTAAATGGCGGAGATCAGAGATTTATCAATCAACCAGTAGTCAGAGCTTACAACAGCGATGGCTCACTTAATACCGTTAATCCATATCCTGATTTAGGAGCTGTTACCGACAGGTTTATCAGCCCGATTCGCAGTAAAGCTAATCCAATGTTAGACGAATTGAATACAACGACCTATCGTTCCCTTGGAAACATATTCATTAAATACCAGATTTTCAAGGACCTGTCATTCAGAAGCAGCATGGGTATTGATTTTATAAATGTTCAGAGAGAACAATGGAGGCCAAAGAATGTATATTATCCGCAGGACAATTACAATATCGGATTTGCTTTCCTGTCTAATGTAAGGTTCCCGTCGTACATTTGGGAAAACCAGATTAACTGGATTAAAACGATAAATGACCATAGCCTTAATGTAACGGCAGTTTATGCCATGGAATGGCACAATCGGTTCAGTCTTCGCGCCAGCACTCAGAATTTTCTCGATAATAACCTGAAATATAATGACATGACTGCCGGATCGCAAGTAAATCCGACTCAGTCAAACCAGACTTCATGGCAATCGGTTTCATATGCAGGGAGGATAAACTACTCATTTAAATCGAGATACCTGGTTTCAGCATCATTGCGTGCTGATGGTTCATCAAAATTCGCAAATAATCCCTTCGGGTTTTTCCCTGCAGTATCCGCAGCCTGGAGATTATCTGAGGAATCGTTTTTGAAGGATCTGGCTTTCTTCGATAATTTAAAGCTGAGAGCCGGCTGGGGGGCTAACGGCAATGATGATATTGATCCTTACCAGACGCTTTTAACTTACGGTGTTGTACAGTATCCTTTCGGCGGTGCACTGGCCGTAGGTGTGAAACCTAACCTGCTGCCTTACCCTGATCTTACATGGGAAAAAACCAATATGACCAGCGGAGGAGTTGACATGACTGTTTTCCGCGGCAGGATAGACTTAACGGCAGAATACTACTACAAGAGAACCAATGACCTTTTACTTGTGGTAAATATTCCGGCTGCCTCAGGATTTGCCACCATGTTGCAAAACGTAGGCTCAATAGAGAATAAAGGGGTGGATATCTCCCTGACAACCCAGAATCTGACCGGTAAATTCAGCTGGAGCACAAAATTTAACTTCTCACTCAACAGGAATAAAGTGCTCAAATTATCAGGAGCAAGAGATGCGAAAGGAAACAGGCAAAACTATATTTACCTGTCGCCCGAAACCGGAACTTACGGCACGAGGATTGAGGAAGGCCATCCGCTTGGAGAATACTATGGGCATCAATTTGCCATTTTCCATAACCAGGAAGAATTACTGGCAATTAAAAACAGGGGGATTGTCGGTCTTGGAGCCCAGGCGGCAGGCATAGATGTTACGGGCCCGAATGGCGTAAAGGACAGCCTTATAACCGATCTTGACCGTGTATGGCTGGGCAATCCTGCCCCAAAATATACATTCGGATTGGAGAATACTCTTGCATACAAAGGCTTTAACCTGAGATTCTTCTTTAATGTCTCGCAGGGCAACATGCTCTGGGTTCAAAACTACCAACCTATTACAAAAGGACCTCTAATAAAGAAGTATTTTGATGACCGCTGGTCACCCACAAATACTGATACTGACATTCCGAGAGCCACCGATGTGTTTGGCAGTGGTAATGGTATATGGGATGCTTCGTTTATAAGATTGCAATATGCCACTCTGTCCTATGACCTTCCGGCAAATGTCACTGGAAAGTTAAAAATAGGGGGATTAAGATTATTTGTGACCGGGCAGAACCTTTTTGTTATTACCGAATATCCGGGCTACGATCCTGAAGTGAGCGCGGCGGGAAATAATGCTATCCTCCAGGGAATTGAAAGAGCCGGGTATCCAAAATCCAAAACCTGGATGGTAGGAATTAACCTTCAGCTCTAAATAATATATTAATTCTAATAAAACATTGATTATGAAAACAAAAACATTATATCTTGTTTTGCTGTTTATTTTATTCGGTTCTGTGGGGTGCGAAAAATTTCTCAAGGAAGATATTTACAGTTCCATAACTCCGGGGAACTTTTTTAAGACAGAGGACGATCTCAAACAGGCTCTTGTAGGATGTTATGAGATACTGGGAGCCCCGGGTACGACTTACAGGTGGTACTATACTTTTAACTTTATCGCCTTAACTGAATATCCTTCTGATGTAGTATGCGCAGAACGTACCGGATCTGCGGCCAGGAAATCACTTGACCAATATACTTTTGCTTCAGATGATTTTCATATGCAACAAATATGGTCTGCATGCTATACCGGTATTGCAAGGGCCAACGCGCTGATTAAATATGCGCCCAATGTGCAAATGAATGAGGCAACCAGGAACAGCCTTATCGGAGAAGCTAAATTCTTAAGAGCTTTGCATTATTTTAACCTTGTACGGTTTTTTGGCGATATTCCTTTGGTCACCGATATTGTAGCAAATGCCAATGAGGCATTGCTTCCCAGGACTCCAAAAGCGGAGGTTTTTGACCAGATAATTGAGGATCTTAAATTTGCTGAAGAAAACATCATCCGGAATGTTGCTGCTTCCAATGAATACGGGAAGGTCGGGAAAGTTGCCGCGAAGCTTATGCTTGCAGACGTGTATCAGAACAGGGCCGGTAATGATTATGCTTCAACCTATTGGGAAAAAGCCGCTACCAAAGCATCGGAGGTGATGAGCATGTATGATGCATTCTATGGCGGCACCGGCGATGTTAAACTTATGGACAGTGTTAGTTGCTGGGGCGCGGGCGGACTATGGGAATGGGCTAACAGAAACTGTAAGGAATTTATTTTCCAGCGTCAGGCAACAGCAACTTATAATTCGACAATAATTCAGCCATTTTTCTTTCTACACAGTCAGGATCAGCCTGAATTCTGGGGAGTAGGAACCTTCACTATTGAACCTGCATTCTATCTGCAGTTTGATTCGGTAAAACCAAACTATGACAAGAGAAGGGACCTTCTGACCAATAAGTACAAGGCTATCTTGCCGCAAAATGCAGGCAAAATCTTTCTTGCGAAATTCCCCGGTCCGTTAAAATATTGGGAAAAAACCAATACTGCATCCTCTGAAAACTTTAGTAATCCCTATCCTATTTACCGCTACGCGGAGGCATTGCTGATCTACGCGGAATCGCTGAATGAATGGAAGACCAATCCGTCAACTGCATATGGTACAACAGGTACTGCATATGACGCCGCTAACAGGATAAGGGCAAGGGCCGGACTTCCTCCGCTGTCAGGTTTAACCCGTGAGAATTTCAGAAAAGCAGTATGGAAAGAAAGGCACCTTGAGTTTTTCATAGAAGGTAAGAGGCTCTTTGATCTGAGGCGGACAAAAACACTTGTCGAAGTAATGAATAACTCCGACAGGAATGGCGGTTTCAATTATAAAAAACGCGATTATTCGGGAAATCCGATTTCCAAACTCGGAAGAGTCCTGGATGATCACTTCCTGGTGTTTCCCATTCCTTCATCTGAGGTAGCATCTAATCCGAACATGACACAAAATTCAGGTTACTAAAAGAATATTATAAAGGAGTTAGTTAGGTTAGGTGGATTAGGTTGAATTAGCGTATTGCGCTAATGATCTGAATGTTGCCCGGGGTTTCTGCCCCGGGCAATTTGTCTGGTATCAGTATTTAATTTCTTTTTAATTTTAGGAAGATTGAAATCCATTATCATTTTTAATTTGCATATAAATGGAAAAAAAGTTACTGATTCTGAGTATATTTCTGGAATGTGGCGGAGTATTATCCTCACAAATTGGACATAATTCAATCGCCGATAATCAGTTAAGGGATGTAAGGCATGAGATTACTAAAGACCTTGATGCCGGAGATTTTACTTCAGTGGCTGTGGCCGTGGCAAAAGATGGTAAAATAGTCTGGGAGGAGGCATTTGGCTATGCAAATAAAGAAAAAAAGGCAAAAGCCACTGTTAATTCCATGTATGCTATTGCTTCTATATCAAAACCATTCACAGCAACCGGGATCATGGTACTCGCACAAAAAGGGCTGATTGACCTGAACAAACCGGTCGATGATTACCTTGGAAATGTCAAATTGAAAGTATTTGAAGGCAAAGCATCTGATGTGACTGTAGAAAAAGTTTTAAGGCACATATCCGGCTTGCCTGACTATGCTCATTTTTTCTATGAGAATGACCCATGGAAAATTCCCCCGCCGGACTCAACAATTAAACATTACGGGATTGTTGTTTATCCTCCCGGGGAAGTATATCAATATTCAAATATTGGTTACGGGATTCTTAATTATATTATTGAAAGAACATCAGGGAAAAGCTATCCGGATTTTATGAAAACAGAAGTTTTCCTTCCTCTCGGATTGAAACATTCGTCGGTAAATATCGGTGACGGGCTGGAGGAATATGTTACCGCGAAATATGATTCAAACGAGAATCCTCTGCCTTTTTATGAATTCGATCATCCCGGAGGCTCAGCGGTATTATGCAGTATTCACGATCTGATCCGGTTTGGTATGTTCCATCTTAAAGATCATTTGTCCGACCAGCAGCAGATACTGAAAAATGAAACAATTGACCGAATGCACAAATTGGGAGAGGCTGGTTCACCAAATCCAAATTACATGCTGGGATGGTTTGTGCAGCCTGATGACCATGGTTATATGACTATAAGTCACGGAGGGGGAATGCCGGGGGTAGCTTCTCTGCTGACACTTATCCCTTCTGAGAATATTGCTGTTGCTGTTGTTTTCAACGGCGGGAAGAAAATGAATACATCTGCAATTACCAACTCAATTCTTTCTTCAATGCTGCCATTATGGGCAGAGAAGGTGAAGCTGGAAGCAAGGCAAGGGACTATTGACCTGGCAAATTTCCCGCTGCCAAAAACGGTTATTGGCGAATGGACAGGAGAGGTAACGACCTTCGAAGGGACAATACCGGTAAAAATGGTCTTCCAGGATGATGGGGATATCCATGTGAAACTCGCGGATCAGATGGAGACATTACTGAATAATCAAAAATTCAGGAAGGGTGATATTTTGAAAGGTGACTTCTGGGGACAAATAATTACAGGCGATTCCAGGCAACCGCCACATTATAATATAAGGGTTGAAATGATCCTCAGAGGTACAACATTGAGTGGTTATGCCAAGGCAAACAGCTCAGTTTATTATGGTTTGCCATCATATATCCGCATTACAAAAAAGGAATAGCAGAAAGTAAATATCAAATTGATCGGGCTATTGGAAAAATAGCCGGATACTGATGATAAATATTGTTTCATTCAACTTTCGATTTAATAAAAAAAGAACCTTGTTATTAACAGATATTATGAAGAAACTAACAGGCATTTCAGTTTTTTTTCTGCTTTCTTTCCTTCTGGCAATTATCCTTGCAGCAGGAATTGCCAATGGTCAAAGCAATACCCTAACGGCAAAACAGACAACCGGTACAGAAAAAGAACCTGTACAAAACAGACCCCGGGACCTTCTTGAGTCATGGATGCAAAAAAGCAAGGTTCCTTTCTCCTTTATCTGTGGCGGCCGTACATCGTCTGAACTCCTGAAGAAGGAAAAGGATAAGCCGGGCGTTTATTCAGCTCTGAATGGCACATTGCAGGTAATGTATGAATTGAAAGAATACCAGCAAAATGGTTGTGTGGAGTGGGTTGTAAGGATTAAGAATGTTGGCTCAACCGATTCGCCGGTAGTAAGTGACCTCATGGCGCTTGATCTTTTCATTCCGCTCCGTTCAAATGGAACTGCATCGACTGTATATCACTCCAGTGGAGCTGGTGGAGGTGATGGAGGGGGAATTGAGGCATTTAAATACTCCGGTACAGCTTTGAAACAAGGCGGATCGGTAAATCTCTCTAATCCGGGAGGAGGCAAAACCGTTGACTGGCTTCCTTTTTTCAACCTTGACCTTGGCGACCGCGGAATTATCGGTGCCCTTGGCTGGGCAGGGCGATGGATGATCAGGATAGACCGCCTGCAATCTGATACAATTCGTTTGCAATCCGGTATGATAAAGCTGCACACTGTTCTTCACCCCGGCGAAGAAATCCGAACACCTGGTATTCTCCTGATGGCCTGGGAAGGTGATCGTAACGAAGGGCATAACCGTTTTCGCCGCCATATTCTTGAGAACCATACTCCACGGAATAATGGCCAACCTGTGCCTGATCTTTTATGCTTCACCTCCTGGGGAGGAATGAAGACCGAAAATCATTTGAAGATGATAGAGACTATTAGACGTGAGCGTTTGCCTTACGACTGCTATTGGATCGATGCCGGGTGGTACGGCCCGCCTCATGAATGTGAGGAATACCAGAGCATGCTCACTGAAGACTGGTTTTTCAATGTTGGCGACTGGCGGGTAAATCCTATGGTACATCCAAAAGGGCTCAAACCTGTCAGTGATGCTGCACATTCAGCAGGTATGAAGTTTCTGCTGTGGTTCGAGCCGGAACGGGCGGTTAGCACCAGCCCGGTA
>Ga0209450_10001998_pt1 | contig 10301 bp, 11 predicted proteins | sample FrelakmetLWP11LW_FD_187149 | JGI IMG/M metagenome (GOLD analysis project Ga0209450, IMG submission 187149) | Freshwater lake sediment microbial communities from the University of Notre Dame, USA, for methane emissions studies - LWP11 LW (SPAdes)... | ecosystem: Environmental > Aquatic >... | reverse complement strand
TATATTGTTTGGTTCTGTCGTTGTGAGGTTTGCTCCATGCTCGAACTCATCTCTACCGCTGCCCCGATCTACTGATCGGGGCAGTTTTATTATGCGAGTGCATATAAGCATTGACTTTTTGGGGATTTCTTGTAGAATATATCTGTTCTATCGCACCTAGGAGGAATCGTGGGCACAAAAATTGTGCTAATGATTGACGATATTGTTACCGAAAATAATGCACTTTTTGGAATTAACACTCTGATGAATGCTGGACATCGAGTCGAGCTTTATCGGATTAACAATTACTTCACTGGCGACCTGGCTCGAGATTTGTACCGTTTCGCGGCAGAGTGTCGGGTCGGCGAGCAGCAGCTCAACAGCGAGTACCGTACTCTTACCCAGCGTGCTTTCGAAAAGGAAGATGGTCCTTGGGAGCAGTATGGGCAGTCCTTCGCAGACTTCTGTTGGGACTTCGTTGCTCGGGTGCTTGTCCGTGATGTTGGAAAGCTCGATGATATCGAGTGTGTTGTCGGCACCAACGCCGAAGCAGTTCACTACCTAGTCGACCATCTGCGTATCCGAAATGGAAGCGCAATGGCAATTGTTCCCGAAATCAGAGCTACTGCCTAACAGCAATGTTGGGCAATTAAAAAACACCCCCTAGGGGTGTTTATTTATTTGGCTTATTTATTATGGTTACGCTTACGTTCGTGTGGGCTGAGGTATTTTTTGCGGATTCGGATATTTTCAGGTGTAACTTCTAATAGTTCGTCATTTTCAATAAAGTCTAGGGCCTGCTCGAGGCTTAATTCGATATGAGGAGCTAATTTGATAGCATCGTCTGAACCTGAAGCACGCACGTTTGTTAGCTTCTTTTCTTTGGCTACGTTAATTTCCATATCATCGCCTCTGGAATTGAGGCCAATTACCATGCCCCCATAAACTTTGGTTCCTGGGCCGATGTAGGCCACGCCACGGGCTTCAACAGTCTGTAGGCTGTATGGAGTAGCGGTGCCAGTTTCGGCAGCGATTAGGGCGCCTTTGCGGATCTGTTGTAGGGCAGGGGTTTCTGGAGCATAACCGATAGATAAGCTGTTCATTATTACGGTGCCCTTTGTGGCAGTAAGAAGGATATTACGAAGCCCTAAAAGAGTTCGGGTAGGCAGCTCATATATAATTTCGGTAGTGTTTTTGGTGGTAGCACGCTGTTCTTTTAAGATAGCGCGACGTTGACCAAGCTCACTCTGAATGGTTCCAGCATATTCATCAGGCACTTCAATAGTAAGCTCTTCAATAGGCTCCATTTTTACACCATCTTCTTCTTTCAAAATAACTTGTGGACGACCAACTTCTAGCTCAAAACCTTCACGGCGCATGGTTTCGATTAGTACTGATAGGTGTAATTCGCCACGTCCAGACACTAAAAACTGCGTATCGCGCTCTTCTACTAGTAAGCCAACGTTAGTTTCAAGCTCCTTATGCAAACGAGCTGCAATCTGTCGTGAGGTGGTCTGGGAGCCTTCCTGGCCCGCAAAAGGTGAGGTATTTGGGCCAATTGCTATCTGAAGGGTTGGAGGGGCAATTTCCATTACCGGAAGAGCTTCTGGGTTGGCAGGGTCAGCGATGGTGGCACCAATAGTGGCGTCTTCTAAGCCTGTGATTGCGACAATATCGCCAGCGTTAGCTTGGGTAACTTCTTTGCGGCTAAGACCTTCATTAACAAAGACCTTTTCGACTTTGGCTTGGGTAGTTTTGCCGTCAGTGCCTAATATAGTCACGGCCTGTCCCGGCTTAACATGTCCACGACGAATACGGCCAATACAATATTTACCCTGGTAGCTATCCCAGTCTAGGGCAGTGGATAGCATCTGGAAAGGAGCATCTAGATCGGCCTGTGGTGCTGGAATGTGGTTTAGTATAGCTTCAAAAATCGGAGTCAAATCAGCCGCAATTGTCATATCTTGTGGGATTTCAGTCCAAGAAACACCATCGCGTCCAATTGCATAATAAAAAGGGAAATCGAGCTGATCGTCAGATGTGGCAAGATCTAAAAAAAGATTGCTTACTTCGTCTTCGACATCTTTAATTCGAGCATCTCGCTTATCGATTTTGTTAATAACAACTACTGGCTTAAGCCCAAGCTCTAGGGCCTTTTGCAATACAAACTTGGTTTGAGGCATTGGGCCTTCTTGAGCATCAACTATTAATAGTACGCCATCGGCCATATTAAGAGTTCGCTCTACCTCGCCAGAGAAATCAGCGTGCCCTGGTGTATCGATAATGTTGATTTTGGTATCGCCATATTGAACGGAGGTTTGCTTGGCAGATATTGTAATACCACGTTCGCGCTCTAAGTCGCCGGTGTCCAAGATGGTAGTTTGGCTCATTTCGGCTTGGTTTTCTCGGAATGAGTTAGATTGCTTTAAAAGCCCATCTACTAAGGTAGTTTTACCGTGGTCGACGTGGGCGATGATTGCGATATTACGGATGTTTTGTGGGTTTGTCATAATTATAAAGTAAAAAATAAAAGCCCCTGAGTAGGGCTTGCCTAATAGCTATATTATATCATAAATGCTCTACTAATACCAATTAACTTGTTGAAATTATTTATAATCAGTGCAATAATCTTGTTCACAGGTCTCAAGCACTAGGGGGTGGAATGTTTTCAGCCATTTATGAATCTGGGGATCTTGGATACTTGATATTTGTTATCTGTGGCTTCATTTTCTTCTTTCTCTTGGTCAAATTTTTCCCAAAGGATAAAAATTATCGATCGAAGAGGGGGTCTCAAAATGAATAACGATGTGCTGGTTTTGCTACTGGCAATTGCATCGCTAATTGCTACGCCAATTCTTTTTGTATTGATCTTGGTTGTTGCCGACAAGTACTTCAAGAAGTTTGATAACAAATGAGCCTCATCAATAATTTGATGGGGCTTTTATTTTTGCTAGGTTTTTCTCTGCTACAATAAGATTGATGAAAGAAATGTTAAAGATAGTTCGCTACTCTGCAAAATTATGGCCATATTATTTGGCTATAACTTTTTTTGTTGTGGTGCTTTCGCTTTTGAACCTCGCCACACCGTTCATTACAAAAGGCTTAATCGATGGCCTAACCACTCGTTATGCTGGTGGGGACGTAAAATTTGAGTATTTTTTAATTCTTTTGGGGTTGATGTTTCTGGCGAATCTAACTATCACACTGCTCTCTAATGTTAATGGCTTTTTGGGTGATAATATGTCAGCAAAATTAAATAGCCTGCTTTCTAATCGCTACTTTAAACATTTAATGAGTTTGCCAATTAGCTATTATGATAATGAACTAACCGGCAAGATTACGGCACGCCTAGAGCGTTCTATAACGACGATAAGCACACTTATGCAAACCCTAAGCAATAACTTTGTGCAGTTCTTTTTGACAACCGCAATAACCTTGGTGGTGATTGCTATCTATTCTTGGCCGGTGGCGCTTTTGCTAATAATAATATTCCCGACTTATATATGGATTACGCATTTATCGAGTAAATCTTGGCAAAAGTCTCAAGAGGGTATCAATAAAGATTTAGATGCTGCCAACGGGCGTTTCGTCGAAAGTATTGCCCAAGTTAGGGTTGTTAAATCATTTGTTTCAGAATCCCGTGAGCTTAACTTTTTTGGACTCAGGCGTAAATCGATTGAGCGTCAAACCAAAAAGCAATCGGCTAAGTGGCACAGGTATGACGTGATTCGCAGAATTATTTTGAATTTGGTGTTTTTCTTTATTTATTTCGTGATTATTTATCAGGCCTACCAGGGTCGTTATGGTCTTGGTACGGTTGTTCTATTAATCACATTGGTTTTACAGGCCGAATTCCCATTATTTGGTAGTAGCTTCATTATCGATGCATTACAGCGCGCCAGTGCTGGAAGCAAAGATTATTTCGAGGTGATGAACACGAGCGCCAATATAATAGACCAAGAAGATGCTAAAAAAATTAAAGTTAAAGACGGAAAAGTTGAATATAATTCGGTTGATTTTTATTACAACAAAGGCAGTAATGTCTTAAAAGACATCAGCTTTATTATTGAGCCAGGGCAAAAATTGGCTTTAGTCGGAGAGTCTGGCGAGGGTAAAAGCACGATCGCCAATCTGCTTTTGCGGTTTTATGAATCGCAGTCCGGCAGTATTTTAATAGATGGCCAATCAATTAATGATGTCACGCAGTCGAGTCTAAGAGATTCGATTGGCGTAGTATTTCAGGAGCCGCTATTGTTTTCTGGAACGGTCCGCGAAAATATTTCTTATTCAAAGCCAACCCTTAAAGAAGCAGATATTATCGCGGCCGCAAAAGCTGCAAATGCCTACGATTTTATTAAAAAGCTGCCAAATGGATTAGATACAGAAATTGGCGAGCGAGGGGTAAAGCTTAGTGGAGGTCAAAAACAACGCATTGCTATAGCGCGTGCAATTGTGAAAAATCCTAAAATATTAATTTTGGATGAGGCCACCAGCAGCCTAGATAGTAAGGCTGAGCATGAAGTGCAAATTGCTCTTGAGCGACTAATGAAAGATCGCACCACCATGATTATTGCCCACCGCCTAAGCACCATCGCCAATGTCGATACTATTGTTGGGCTTAAGGGCGGAAGGGTTATTGAAGTAGGTACTCCTGAAGAGCTGTCCAAGGGCAAGGGCATATACGCTGAACTTTTAAAACTTCAAGGGCTAGCTGAAACTGAAGAAGGCAAGAAGAAACTCAAAAAATACGAAATGGCTTAATTACTGATTGACAGGTAGGAATTTTTGAAGTACAATTCCCACATCATAGCCCTGAGTCATCAGGAGGTGGGCAATGGTACTGATGGATTACCTCGGGGCGGAAGCTCCGGTGCTCGATGAGGCTCGCAAGGTTCTGGCTAACGGCCACACCAAGCTTCTCATCATTCAGCTTTCAGGGGCTGAGACAGACAGGTTCCTGATCTTGGAAAATCCTAACGAACTTACCCTTCTCAACGCCTCCGAGAGGCTTGCTGGGTTCAGTAAGTTTGAACTTCGTAGCGATACCGTGCTATTTGGGGGAGTCGAAACTCTCGCTCTGCACATCATTGCTTCATAAATTATTTTGGAGGGTTGGAGCCGTCTCGGTTATCGAGGCGGCTTTTCCCTTGTAAAAACACTTTATATCTGGTATTATTAACCCACTTAAATTAATTAATGAAACATATTGGCAATTAACTCCTCCCGCTTGGGAAGTGCCAATAGAAGTTGAAGGAGAATTATGGCAGAAGCTAAAAAGACCGCTACTAAGGCGGCAGCAAAGTCTACCAAAAAGGTGGACCCACTATTAAAAGAACTTTTAGAAGCCGGAGCACACTTTGGACAGCGTTCCGACAGGTGGAACCCTAAAATGCGCCCATACATTTATGGTGTTCGTGGAGGCGTTCATATAATTGATCTGACACAAACCCACGATCAGCTACTTAACGCTGAAAAGTTTGTAGAAGATGTTACAAAGAACGGCGGAAAGGTATTGTTCGTTGGTACCAAAAGACAGGCTCGACCAATCGTTGAAAAAGCCGCTAAAGAAACCGATATGCCTTACGTCACAAATCGATGGCTTGGAGGAATGCTTACTAACCTAGAAACTATTCAGACCCGAGTGTCTCGAATGAAAAAGCTTAGAAATCAAGCTGATGAAGGCAAGCTAGTTGGTACCAAGAAAGAACGAGCTGACTTGGAAAGAGAATTAGAACACCTAGAGCGAATTTTTACCGGAATCTCTGAAATGCCAGTAAAGCCAGCAGTTGTATTTGTAACTGATATGTTGACTGATGATATTGCTGTTGCTGAAGCAAACAAGCTAAATATCCCGGTGATTGCAATTTGCGATACCAACTCTAACCCTGAGCTAGTACAGTATCCAATTGCTGCTAACGATGACGCAGTGCGCACAATTGACTTGATTACCAATCGAATTGCCGATGCTACCAGAAAGGGCAGCCAGCTCTACAGGGCCAAAACCGCTGAAGCTAAGGCCAAGGAGGATGCTAAAAATAATCAGGAGGACAAATAATGAATATTGAAGACATTAAAAAATTACGTGAAGCTACCGGCGCAGGAATGATGGACGCCAAATCTGCCCTAGAAGAAGCAAATGGTAATTACGACGAAGCCGTGAAAGTTCTTCGCAAAAAAGGCCTAGCTAAAGCTGCTAAGAAGGCTGAGCGAACCGCCGCAGTGGGAGTTATTGAAAGCTACGTGCATGGTGGCAAAATTGGAGTGTTGGTAGAAGTTAACTGCGAAACTGATTTTGTAGCACGAACCGATGACTTTAAGAATTTCACTCGCGATGTTGCTATGCATATTGCGGCAGCTAACCCAGCCTACCTAAATGCAGAGGAAATTCCAGAAGACGAACTCAATAAGGAAAAGGACACAATCAAAGAAGAGGTTGCTGCTAGCGGCAAACCTGCCGAACACGCCGAGAAGATTATCGAAGGCAAGCTTACAAAATGGTATGAAGAAGTCTGCTTAATGAATCAGCCTTTTGTTAAAGACCCAAATCAAACAATTGAACAGCTCAGACAGGCTCTTGTAGGAAAGTTAGGAGAAAACATTGTTGTACGTCGATTTACCCGCATGGAAGTGGGTGGTCTAGGCTAGTAGCTTAAGCTATAATTAAACTATGGATTATCTAAAACAAGCCGAAAAAAAGTTTAACGACTCAATTGACCATCTTAATGGCGAATTGGGTGGTGTTAGATCTGGCCGTGCCAGTGCTGGCCTAGTGGATACTATAAAAGTGGAGGTTTATGGCCAAAGTATGCCATTAAAATCTGTCGCAACAATCACCACCCCAGATGCAAAAACCATTCAAATTCAGCCATGGGACCAGTCTAATTTGGCTTTTATCGAAAAAGCAATTTCAGAAAATCAAAACTTAGGGTTAAACCCTAGCAATGATGGCCGTGTGATTCGAGTTAACATTCCTCCGCTTTCAGAAGAAACTCGCACCCAGCTAACCAAGGTTGTTAAAGAAAAAGCTGAATCTGCCAATATTAGTATGCGTATTGCCCGGCATGAAGTTCTAAATGGCGCGAAGGCAGATGAAAAAGCTGGTAATATTACCCAAGATCAATTGGTTAAAACTCAAAAGGATCTTGATAAGCTTATCGACGACTATCATAAAAAAATTCAAGCCATGGTTGAAGACAAAGAAAAGGAAATAATGTCGGTTTAGCCGAGCAGTGTGATGAATGAAGCCTCAATTCCTAAGCACATAGGATTCATTCTTGACGGCAATCGTCGTTGGGCGGTTGAGAATGGCCTACCTAAGCTTATTGGTCATAAAAAAGGCTACGAAAATTTAAAAACTATTGCAGATGAATGCTTCAAAAGAGGCGTTGAAGTCGTTTCGGCGTATATATTTTCAACCGAAAACTGGAATAGAGAACTCGAGGAAGTGAATTATTTAATGGACTTAGCCTTGAAGATATTCACTAAAGACCTCAAAGAGCTGATGGATAAGGGAATCAAAATAGTTGTCTCAGGAAGACAGGACAGGCTTGATCAAAAAATATTAAAAGCTATCGACGAAACAGTTGAAAAAACCGCTAATAATAAAAAGGGCACAATAAACATCTGCTTTAATTACGGCGGACAGTCAGAAATAGCTGACGCTGTCAAAAAAATAGTACAGGCCGATTTAACTACAGAACAAATAACTCCGGAAGCTATTAGAAATAATTTGTACCACCCAGAGCTTCCGGTCGTGGATTATATCGTCAGAACTTCGGGCGAAAAAAGGCTGAGTAATTTTCTACTGTGGGATAGTGCCTATGCAGAGTTGGAATTTATCGATGTTCATTGGCCAGCATTTAGCCCAGAAGATTTAGATATGGTGCTTGCTGAGTATTCAGATAGAAAAAGGAGATTCGGTAAGTGATTTTAGCTATCATTTTGATTATTCTGATTTTTTCGGCACTTGTGATAGCTCATGAATGGGGGCACTTCATAGTTGCCCGAAGAAATGGTGTAAAAGTAGAAGAATTTGGCGTCGGTTTTCCGCCCAAAGTTTTTTCTAGAAAAAAGGGCGGTACCGAATACAGCTTGAATTTATTGCCCCTTGGAGGCTTTGTTAGGCTGAAAGGGGAAGATGAAGCGGTTTCTGGCAAGGACAGTTTTTACAACAAGCCTTATAAATCAAAAGCCAAGATAGTAATGGCTGGAGTTGGAGTGAACTTTTTGATCGCGTATGTAATAGTTGTTATCCTTTTAATCTTTGGAATTCCGGCACTTTTACCAAGTGGCTTTGTGAATTTCGGCCCCATAAAGCCAAGTAGTGTTACAACCTCACCGCTTATCACAACCTCCGTTAATAAGGGCTCTGTTGCAGACAAGGCAGGAATAACGCCAAGTACGGAAATACTAAAAGCCAATGGTAATGAATTAAAAACCACCGAACAATTACAGAATTTTACAAAGGAAAATGCTGGCAAAACTGTAAACTTAGAAATTCGAAAAAATTCCGAAACTAAAACAATTAAAGTAGAACTCTCCAAGGATGGATCGAAGGGCTATCTAGGATTAGCTGCTCAGCCAGTGGAGCTTGCTAAGTACAATCCGCTCTCTGCGCTAGTGGCAGCTTTTGTGGTTATTGTGCAGCTAGCGATACTAACAGTTGCGGCTTTCGGCTCGTTCATTGCGGGGCTATTTAGTGCCAAAGTTAGTAGCGATGTCGCAGGTCCGGTTGGAATAGTCAGTATTTTTGGAGGGGTTATGCAGTTTGGTTGGCGGTATGTGTTGGCCTTTATCGCCTCAATATCATTAAGCCTTGCTGTAATAAATAGCTTACCTATTCCTGCCCTGGATGGCGGCAGATTTGCATTGATGACTTTGGCTCGGCTTGGAGTTAAAATAGATCCTGAAAAAGAAAAGATAGCCCATGTAGCTGGCTTCGCGTTGTTGATAATTTTAATAGTAATAGTAACAATTTCGGATATTTCTAGACTATAACCCTAGAAACCAACACCTTTAATTGGTAAACTATATCTTATGATTGATGCCATAATAGGTAAGTTTTCGCATGATATAGGAATTGACTTGGGTACTGCTAATACCCTAGTTTATGTTCGCGGTAAAGGTATTGTGATAAATGAGCCCTCGGTTGTGGCGATAAATAAAAAGACCAAACAAATTCTTGCAATTGGCGATGAGGCCAAAAGAATGGTTGGTAAAACTCCAGCCAATATTGTAGCTACCCGACCGCTAGTTGATGGCGTTGTGAGTGATTTTGAAATAACTGAGCAAATGCTTCGTTATTTTATCGATAAAGTCCACAGAGAGAGCTTTGTACTTTTTCCTAGGCCTAGGGTGGTCGTAGGTATTCCTTCTGGTGTTACCGAAGTAGAGAAGAGAGCCGTTGAAGATGCCGCGACCAATGCTGGTGCCAGGAAAGCCTACTTGATTGAAGAGCCAATGGCCGCAGCGGTCGGTAGCGGACTTGCAATTCACGACTCAGCAGGGAGTATGGTTGTAGATATCGGCGGCGGAACTAGCGAGATGGCGGTTGTGAGCCTTGGGGGCATTGTCGCCTCTCGATCGATTCGAGTGGCTGGTGATGAGCTAACAGAAGATATTATCAATTATTGCAAAGAAGAATTTAATCTGAACATCGGAGAGCGAACCGCTGAAAATCTTAAAATCAGCATTGGCTCAGCAGCCAAACTTAAAAAAGTTTTGGAAGCCCCAGCAAGAGGCAGGGATATGGTTACTGGATTGCCAAAGGAAATTATTGTTAACTCAAACCAAATAAGGATAGCCCTCTCAAAGAGCGTACGGGCCATAGTTGACGCGGTAAAATACACTATCGAGGAAACTCCGCCAGAGCTTTTGGCAGACATAATGGATAAAGGAATTTATTTGGCAGGAGGCGGAGCGCTATTAAGAGGCCTCGACATGTTGTTGGCCCAGCAGACAAAGATGCCGGTTCACATTGCTGACGATCCTTTAACTGCAGTTGCACGCGGCACTGGAATGGTTTTAGAAGATTTAGACAGCCTAAAGGACGTGTTGGTTTCAACCCAATACGAGAAAGCCCCCTACTAGAATGAAGCGTCAGCAGTCATTGACGATTGTAATTATCTGCTCTATAGCTTTATTAATTATTGCTCTTAAATATTTGGGTGGATTGTGGCCATTTAGGGTTGTAAATGACCAATTGCTCAATCCTATAGGGACGGCATTTTCACAATTCGGCAGAGGCATTAATGATAATTTCCAGATTATTACCAGGGCAACGGAACTTGCAAAAGAAAACAAAACGCAAGCAAATGAACTTC
>Ga0209450_10001997_pt1 | contig 10306 bp, 9 predicted proteins | sample FrelakmetLWP11LW_FD_187149 | JGI IMG/M metagenome (GOLD analysis project Ga0209450, IMG submission 187149) | Freshwater lake sediment microbial communities from the University of Notre Dame, USA, for methane emissions studies - LWP11 LW (SPAdes)... | ecosystem: Environmental > Aquatic >... | reverse complement strand
GGGTCCAATCCTGTTGACCGCCTGGTCCTTCATCATCACCTGGGTCTTTGAAAGAACACGGGGTAGTTTGCTGATTGCATACTTTATGCATGCCAGTATATCTTCGACTGCATTGATTTTTGGACAATCTTACACAACACCTAAAGAAGAAATCACTTGGACGGCAATCAGTACTGGGTTGGCCATCCTTGCTGCCTTTTCCATCTGGGTGTTTGTACGACGCTCCAAAAAGTCAGATTCAAAAGCAGAGTCTTGAACTTGACGCTGCTGTCGATGCCCAAATTCTTTGCCAATAAAACCATTTGCTTTTTGAAGAAGTTAATCCACTTTTACATTGGGCTGCAGGTTGCCAGGTGGATACCAGCTTCATGTTAAGCCTGCTTGTCTCTGGGATTGCCCTACGACTTACTGCAGGTCTGATGGAAGTAATTGGTTGGAGAGGATTCCTTTGTCCCGTCATGCAGGGGGAGGAACGGATACTATCTGTCGATGGATGTAGATATTGAGGTTTTCTTTAATTGTGTAAGAAGACAGTACTTGATGACTAAGATTAATTTTGGAGGATACGATGGAAAAATCAGTAAAAAAGACAACAAATAATTCTGTAAACAAATTTCAAATTCCTGGGAAATTTTTGTTCCAAATAAGTATTTTAGGACCAATTCTTTATGTCCTTAATGTTCTTCTAGGTGGATTAATTACTCCGAAGTATTCACATATTCGAGATGCAGTCAGTCAATTAACACAACGTGGAGCACCTAACAGCCTATTGTTGAGTTCAATTTTTGTCGTTTCTGCGAGTTTAATTCTTATTCTCGGTTTAGCGACTGTAATGCGTTATAAAGGCCTGAACCGAAAAATGCTTATTGGAGGAGTTTTGATTATCCTGTATGGGGTATTTGCTGCATTATTGGCCTCGGTTTTTCCTCAGGACCCAATTGGTTCAAACGCTACCATTCCAGGGACCATGCATCTGATTTTAGCCGGAGTAACTGCATTTATTACTATGGGAGCCATATTAATTACTGGATTGGCAAAACATGAAAATTTTCAAGAGTGGCGTCACTTTAAATCCTATTCAATAATTACTGTCAGTCTGGTATTTGTACTTGGTTTGTCAACACCGATATTAATGATTAACAATATTGAATTAATGGGATTGTTTGAAAGATTGACACAGATTGCATATTTACAATGGTTTGTGGTATTTGCAATCAAATCTTACATGGGTCGGATAGAGGAAAAATGACAGACACAAATTTATATATGCAAAGATTGTTTGAGGCGAATCCTTTGAGGGAGCCAACATTGCATTTAGCCATACAGAAATTGCAGCTGCCGCTTGGAAGTCGCGGACTTGATGTTGGCTGCGGAATTGGTCTTCAAACAAAGTTATTGGCGGAAGCCGTCGGCGCAGATGGTCATATCACTGGATTGGATATCCTCCCTGAATTGCTAATGTTTGGCGAGGATTTTATCAGAGAGGCTGGTCTTTCAGAGCAAGTCACCTTTCAAGAGGGAGATATGAGCTGCCTCCCGTTTGCTGATAACACTTTTGACTGGGTGTGGAGTGTAGATTGTATTGGCTATCCTGTCGGAGAATTATCCCCAATACTAAAGGAACTCATGCGGGTAGTGAAACCTGGGGGGAGGATCATCATTCTCGCTTGGACTTCGCAACAAGTACTTCCTGGGCATCCCCTGTTGGAAGCTCGACTGAATGCAAGTTGTTCAAGTTATTTACCCTATCTAAAAGGGAAAAATCCAGAATTGCATTTTCTACGGTTGATGCATGGATTCAGACAAGCGGGATTGGAAGACATCAAAGCGCATACCTTTGTGGGTGAAGTTCAGGATCCACTTGGGGACGGAGAACGGATTGCTCTAACTTCGCTGTTCGAGATGCTGTGGGGACAACCACAGCCTGAGTGTTCGCCAGTGGATTGGCAAGAATTCAAACGTCTGTGTAGTGCAGAATCAACGGATTTTATCCTGAACATCCAGGATTATTATGCATTTTTTACCTATTCAATGTTCCAGGGCAAGTGCCCAGTTAATTAGAAAGGAATTTACTATGTCTCTCTTTATAAAAGAATCTGGTCTACAAGCTTCACCCACTATTGTCTTCCTTCATGGAGGTGGCGGCGCGGGCTGGATGTGGCAACCGCAAGTGGAAGCGCTTACTGATTATCACTGTCTTGTTCCTGATTTAGCAGAACATGGACAAAGTGTGAATGAAAAACCTTTTTCCATCCAGAACAGTGCAGAGCGGATTGCCGAACTCATTCGGACACAAGCGCACGGTGGAAAAGCCCATGTTGTGGGACTTTCCGAAGGAGCGCAAATTACTGTTGCATTATTGGCACTCGCACCCGAGTTGGTGAACCATGCCGTTATTAGCAGCGCTCTGGTACGACCTATCCCTGGTACAGGGTTGTTAACGCCGAAATTAATTGCTCTTTCGTTTCGGTGGACCGTACCACCTTTTAAGAATAATGAGTGGTGGGTGCGGATGAACATGAAATACGCTGCGGGAGTTCCTGAAAAGTATTTTTCACAATTCAGTAAAACCTTTCGTGAAACAACAGAGTCAGGTTTTACCAATGTCATGGTCGAAAACCAACGTTTCCGCCTCCCGCAGGGATTGGAGCGAGTTGAAGTTCCCACACTCATTGTGGTAGGAAAACACGAATACGCTGCTATGCGTCAATCTGCGTGCGACCTTGCGAATGCCATTCCAAACGCGCATGCTTATGAAGTGGTTCATTCGCGCAAGATGTCGCTGGCTGAGGAACACAACTGGAACATGTCTGCACCTGAATTGTTTACGCAGACCATAGGCGCATGGATCAACAATCAACCATTGCCGTCCGCTTTGCACCCTATTCAAAGTGTTTGAAAAAAAGAATAACCGCAATCTTTTAATCAAACGCATAGTGGATTGGTTTTTTCTCGGAATTGACCAGTCTACTATGCGGATTCAAGATTTTTCTTGTCTCTGTGGGCAATAGGTTTTTCAACTGGTACTATCGAATGACAGTTAAGGAAACTATATTGTAGCCTTATTGATAATACACCATTCGAACCTATCACAACTAATGATCCAACCTTATCAAATATCAGTAAAGGTTATTTGCCACCTGGCGCTTCGGAACTGATCACTGACTGGTGGGGTGTTATCAAGAGTACAGAACCCGACGCGCAGTATGATGACTATTTTGAGTTGCAGGACTTGGGTGGATCAATTTACTTTGGCAATAATTAATCGGACCCGGAAATAAGATCGCAGCTAGAAGAACTGCGAGATAGCGGCAATATCGTTCATCTATATGGCATTTTATTCAGTAATATTCTTAATTACTACGGCTCGCAGATCCAGGTAGATCGCATTGTGATTGTAGAATAAACAATAACTAATACGCCTTTTCGGACTCAAAATAATTATTGTGGTTATTCCATAAAAGGATTGTTTCGAAGAGTGGATTCGAACCAATGACCACAGGGTTACGAGCCTGAATCCTGAATTCGGGGTATTAAAGGAAATATTTGAGCTGGTAATTATCAAATGAAAAGTGTTCTTTTCTCTTTCTTCCGACTTGAGTGGTATGGTCTTTTCTGAGAGGAAGCACAAAGACACTGATAATTACTTGAGTTATTCCATAAAAAGTACGTCCAAACTCCCAAACCCTATCGATATGGATAGGGTTTCAGGTTAAAAACCTACCGATATTGGTATATTGTGATGAAATCACTGAAATGATATTCTTGACTTATCGCAAGAAGAGAACAGTTTTTAATCAATAAAATATTTCTCTTCTCAATTAAATAGTTCAAGGAATCAACGCATGTTTAAACCAAAAACGTCCATTACTGGACGTCTGGAAAATAGTAGCGGGGGTGCGATTCGAACGCACGACCTCCGGGTTATGAGTTATGCTCCTGAATCCGTGCTATTTGTGCGGTGGGTTTTGCAATTCAGCTAACCTGACGAACGCTGGTTCTTGCTTGCCCGGCACGCAGCAGTAGTTGATCGACATTCGTATAGTAGTCCTTTTACGTGGGTTCGTCAAGTACCTTTTTAGTACTTATCTATGTACTTTTATTTCGTTTTTCACTGAATTAATAAAATTTTTACTCTCCACACGCAAATTGATAATCTCCCAATATATCTGACACCTGTCCAATGATCAAATCGTAGGCAGAATTGAATATTACTCCCTGACGAACCTTCTCATACTGGGTTGGCATATATTGACTTAACAGCGACAGTGGCAAAGGGTTATTGCCAAAATTGCTTAATAATTGATTAAAAGCTTTTTCAACCTTGGGAGCATTCCAGTAATAGCGGATGCGGTCGCTGAAACTGTAAAAACGGGATATTTTTTGATTATGAGAGGTACCACCGTAGTGTTTTTGCCAGCGGGTCGGATCTGCCAGCATGGCCACTTCAAGTTCATTACGGATATTTGATGTTTTGCCTTCAACCTCGATCTCTTCAATCTCTGCAAGAGCAAAAACCGCCTCACGAAACGCGAATGTGAGTGCGGGGCCTACTTTCAGGATGCCATAATGGTCCTCGACCAATGCTCGCAGATCAGTACGTGTTTGATAATCTGTTGAATGAGCTTCATAAATCAAACCTGGTACGGTCTCAATGTATTGCGCGAGATCGACAGCTTCTGCACGATTATAGGCATGGATCTCTTCATCTCCGAACTCGACCCCGGGCTGCACGACCACCGCGATCACCCGTTGCCAGGCAGATTCCAGACCCAGGTTCACAAATGCTGTTCTTGTTAATTCGATCGTCTCTGCAACAGACGCAGGGTTTGTAATGCGGATGTGATTATCACCGGCATGTGCGCCGCCAGCAGTGGGCACTTCGCTGCCGATCACATAACGCGGCAGCAATTTAGAATTTGAAAAAATTTGACAACTTGTTTCTTCTGCAACTTTTGCCAGTTCTGCTGTGCGATGTGCGATTACATCCACTGTTAGTTCAGTGTCATCTGCGCACGGCATGGAGCAGTCAAGATGAATTTTCTGAAACCCGGCGGATACATAATCGTGTACCATGATCCGGGCTTTGGCCATCGCGCTGGCAACCGGTTCATTTTCCCAAACGAGGGGGCCCAGGTGGTCTCCACCCAGGATCAGTTGATCAAATGGAAAAGAATTCTTATCAGCGAGCTCCCCAAGGTAAGAAACAAATTGAACGGGTGTCATACCTGTGTACCCGCCAAACTGGTTTACCTGATTACAGGTGGCTTCGATGAGGACATGGTTATTCTGCATCTTGGCGTGACGAATGGCTGCATTCAAAACGACCGGGTGGGCAGAACAAATGGATGTTACTCCATTTGGTTTATCTTGTTTCTGAGCAGCAACAACTTTGTCAAGATAATTCATGCAAAACCTCATCTACTGTGGGCTGCGAAGTTGTTCCACCAAAGGCTTGGGTGGAAAGGGCTCCGCAAATATTGGCTGCCTTTAGGCTCTTTTCCAAAGTCCAGCCATTCAGATATCCATATAGAAATCCTGCATCAAAACTGTCGCCTGCGCCGATGGTATCCACCAATTTAATTTGGATGGGGGGAACCATTATCTTTTGATCTTTATTCACACCTAATGCGCCTTTTGAGCCAAGTTTGACTGCAAGCGTCTCCATCTTTGCAGATAACTGATCCGCAGCCAGATCAACATTCTTTAACCCAGTGATGGAACATGCTTCAGTTTCATTGGGAAAGAATACGTTGGTTTCCTTCAACAATTCATCCAGACCTACCCAGTTTTCAGAGGGGTCATAATTAGTATCAAGAGAAGTGGTCAATCCGAAAGTGCGTGCCCGTTTGAACAACCCTGGCAGTCCAGGTTGAAGTGCTTTTTGCATGAAATAAGAAGCAACGTGCAAATGGTGGGCTTGCCGCAGCAGATTGTCCGAAATTTCTACCACCTTCAAACACGGGATAAGCCCCGGGAAGGTCAGAATGGCACGATCAGATTCGCGATTAAGGATCACACTTATGCCGGTGGAGCCGCTATCATCGACAATGACGTTTGAGACATCAATATTTCGTTTCGACATTTCATCCAGCATGAATTGACCGAAAACGTCACTTCCACATTTCCCTATGAATGCAACTTTCATCCCAAGACGCGCTGCGCCGCAAGCAAAGATCGCAGAAGATGATCCGATGGAAAGTACCGCGGAATCCACCAGTTTCTCAACTTGTTTAAATGAAGGGATGACATCCCCTGTTAAAATCAAATCTGGATTAATTTCACCGGCTACAAGAATGTCAAACATATTAATAACTCTTATACCAATCGATGGCAGGTTCAGCGCTGTAAAAATCTGTCCAGGGTTTTGCCAGGGCATGACACAGTGAGGTTAAACGAGAAAGCCGCCTTTGACCGGTTGTATTTAAGAAGTTCAATCTCTCGGCTGGTACCATGGTTACAGCTTCCTGCCAGACCGCTCGGCCAACCGCAATCCCGCTCGCACCTGCATTACAGGCAACCGTTACCTGTCTTAAGAAGGTTTCGTAATCCACAGCTGCAGAGAGCAGGATCCAGGGGGTTACAGATGCGGCTGAGATTTCAGAGCAGGCTTGAGCCCAAAGTAATTCGTCTCTTTCTTGGATGTCGAGTGGAAACTCAGCTTTTAGTATGTCAACACCAAGCGGAGTCAAACGTTTTGCAGTTTCAACCACGACGTACCTTTTTTCACCGGAAGTGAGTTTCTTCGTCTCATCCAGTGAATAAGACAAGGGTTCAAGCATCAAAACCAGATCGTATTTTTTGCATTCCTCGGCTATATTATTCGTAAAAGATTCAATCTCAGAGGCAGTCTGTGAATCAGGATGATAGTAAACCAGTAATTTGATTGCAGAGGCCCCCATTCGTTTGGCTTTTTCGACACTCCAACCGGGGATGATCTGTGCATGGCGTGCAGTGGCATCGCCGCTGTACCCCGTGGATTCAACAGCGACAACCAGTCCAACATTGGCCGGGATACACCTCGCTGAAATTGCCTGCGCTGCAGAAACTTCAGGATCAAGCAAGACGGAGGTAGATTTTGAGGCAAGGCTGGAGGTTACATCCAGTTTAAATTGAGCGAGCTCGGCATCTGCCTGGAATACCGGATTAGCTTTGCGTAAATTCTGGCGATGATCAAGAGCCAGGCAGGTAAAAGTTCCCCGGTGTGTTGAGAGATGCTGCAACCCGAAATATTTTCCAACAGTAATATTCTTCATGATGATTTTCCTTTAATCAATAGAGATGTGGTGCGCTTGACTTTCATGGACAGGTGATCCGAAAGGCGGTAAGGATTCGATTTTTTTGAATCAAGCTTACATCATTTTCTTTGCCCCACAGGCAAGCGGCAGAAAAATCAACATCCATATCGGTATATTCCGCCGCAAAAACCGGTTTTCCAGCTTTGATGAAGGGCAGCATATCCTTGATCCAGCCATAATAAAAAGCATCTTCTGTGATGGCAAAATCAAAAAAGGAAAGTGAATCTGCCACCATGTCAGGTGCATTCTTGATGCCGATGGCCAATCCCCTGGCATGGGCTTCATCAGCCAACCATTGTGCGTAGGCTAATTGATCTTGGTAAGTTATTGGAAACCCTGTTTGGTTATCATGGATTTCTATGTTATCCGGTTCGACAGCGTCGAAACCTTTGGCTTTGCAAAGGTCCAGCCTGGCACGCATGATTGGGGCTAAAAGATCAATTCGCCGAATATCCAGCCATTTTTCACCAGGCCAGCCGTCGTAATCATTGCCCAACACTTCGGCGGGGAATTGATCAGCATCTGGCCGCCAGTCTTCTATTGAACCCACGGAAATATAACAGATAACTTTTCGACCCTGGCGTTGCAATTCATCGACTACCGACGCGTCATTATCAAACAGGTCGATATCATAAACTTCTGCATCTACGGAGGTATCCACCGGAGGCTCGGAGAGATGCCACTGCCAGGTGAGCCCAACAGACGGGTGCCACCAATCAATGGTGGAAGAAGGTGAGACTTTTTCAAGAGTAGGTGTCATATTGTTTTCTTTTTGCCGGGTGCATGAAGTAAGAAGCAGAATTATCACCCAGGCAAGAATGATTTTCATTTTCATATTTTATGAACTTTAAACTGTGGAAGATACTTTTTATGATAATCAAGAAGCTCATTAGTCATTTGTCTGATCTCGGCCAAAGAGAGGACCGAAGCTGTGAGTGGATCATGGCAGATTGCCCGATAGATCATGGTGGGGTCACCGATAATTGATCCTGTGATTGCCATTTCTTCTATTCCTGAGCTCAATTGGGTTAATAGAGCACATTCTTGAGGCAATGCACCAACATGGATGGGATGGAATCCTGCTTTATCAACAAGCACTGGAACTTCCACACACGCGCCTTCGGGCAGGTTGGTGATCAAGCCTGTATTAGGCACATTCCCATTAAATTTATACATCTCGCCACCCATCAATGCATTGATGATATAAGCAGCATATTCCTGTCCGCGTACAAGATCTTCAGAACCAAGTTCGCGTTCAAGCTCGGCTTTTACCTGATCTTTCCAAGTTGCTTCATTATATTGATACTCTTTAAGTATATATGCGTATTCACCAGCGTTCCAACCAGTGCCGGGGAGGCAGTATTTTTCAATCAGGTCAGGACGTTTTCTGAACCACCAGTTGTATTCCGAGTTATGGCCGCTTGATTCTGTGACGTACTTTCCCAGAGCCAGGTACATCTCGTTGCGGACGATCTCCTCATTATAGATTTCAGGTCTTTCGGTGATAGCCTTATGAATTAATGGATAAGCATCTTTCCCATTCCATTTGTAGTCTAGATACCAGGCTTGGTGATTGATACCAGCGCAAAGGAAATCAATTTCATTAAACGGAGCTCCTATCCATTCGGCGAGCATCATGGCTGTACCCTGCACAGAATGGCATAAACCGGTCACAGTGATGAAAGTTTGCTTCTGAAGGGCTGAGCATAACATCGCCATTGGATTGGTGTAATTCAAGAGGACGGCATTTGGACAATATTTTTCCATGTCTTTCACGATAACCATCATGGGGTTGATCGTTCGAAGAAACCGGAAAATTCCACTGGGACCGCGTGTATCGCCCACACAGGTATCTATGCCGTATTTTTTTGGGATCTCAATATCATTTCGCCAAACATCCGTACTGCCTTCTAGGATAGTCGTTAAGACGACATCAGAATCCTTTAGCGCTTCCGCCCGATCTAGTGTGGCGGTCACTTTAGCTTGCCGATGCCCTTCGCTGACCAGCTTTTCAACATTTTTCTTAGCCCAGGCCAACCGTTCAGCGTCGATATCCATTAATGAGATGGTGGCGTCTTCCAGCAACGGAAATGTTAGGAGGTCCCGTACAAGCTCATTCGTAAAACCAAGGCTGCCTGCTCCAATAAACGTGATCTTTGTCATTTTAACTCCTTAAAAAATGGTTTTTATGATGCTGCTCCTTACTTTATCCCTTGGTTCCAGTTAAAGTAATTCCTTCAACAATCCAACGCTGTGTAAAAAGGAAAATAATTAATACGGGTAGGATGATCAGAACAGAAGCAGCCATGGTAATGTGATCGTTGCTGACCATACGGTTCTGGAACCAGGTCAAAATAATTGGCAAGGTGCGCACCTTTTGCTCAGTCAACACGATCAATGGCCACAAATATGAATTCCAGTTGAACATAAAGGTAAGCATTCCGAATGTCGCTAGTGCGGGACCTAATTGCGGTAGTACTATTTGGAAGTAAATACGAAATTCGCCTGCACCATCTGTCCTTGCAGCATCCAATAATTCATTGGGAATCGAAGTAGAAAATTGCTTGAAGAGAAATATACCAAATGCATCTATTGCTGCCGGGATTATTAAGGCGATCAGCTTATTGATCAAACCCAGTTTTGCCAGAATCAAGTAGCCTGGAATCATGGTCATCTGATGAGGAATCATCATTGTTGCAAGAATAAACCAGAAAATGACATTTTTGAACTTGAAATTAAACTTGGAAAAAATATAGCCAAATAAAGAACTGGTAAATAGAACCTGAACCACATTGGCAAATGCAATAATCAGAGAGTTCTTATAGAACAACAGAATCGGTAGATCTGGATCGGTTAATACCTTTTGATAATTCTCTAGTGTAAATTGCTGCGGAAAAAACGTGGGAGGGATCTGACGCATTTCCGCTCCGGTTTTAAAGGACCCCAATATCATCCAGACAAAAGGAAGCAATGTTAACAAGCTGGCAGGTATCAGGATGAAATATGCC
>Ga0209450_10001996_pt1 | contig 10308 bp, 5 predicted proteins | sample FrelakmetLWP11LW_FD_187149 | JGI IMG/M metagenome (GOLD analysis project Ga0209450, IMG submission 187149) | Freshwater lake sediment microbial communities from the University of Notre Dame, USA, for methane emissions studies - LWP11 LW (SPAdes)... | ecosystem: Environmental > Aquatic >... | reverse complement strand
CAGGGCCGCTTCGTGGATCGGCCGGGTCGCGTCGACGTCACCGTGGCCTGCAGCGGCAAGCGCGCGTCGGGCGTGCGCGTATCGGGCGACGCCGTGATCGTCTACGAGGCCGTGCTGCCGCTCTGAACGACCGGCGCGCGTGCGCGCCGCAGCGTGAGGACATTGCGCACGTAAGCTGGCCTGTCCTCGTCGTGATGCGTGGACATCACGAGGGTAGCGCCCTTCGCCACCGCGGCGTCGAGACGCGCGCGCAACGTGTCCCGTGCGCCACTGTCGAGTCCATCGAATGGTTCGTCGAGCAGGTACAGGCGACGGGCGCGCACGAACGCGCGTGCTGCCAGCACGAGCCGCAACTGACCATAGGAAAGCTCGCGCGCCTGGCGAGCGGCGAGCGTGTCCAGTCCCCACGCCCGCAGTTCGCGGCGCACGCGCCGCACCTCGGCCGCTGTCGGCCTTTCATTGAGACCGATGCTGGCGTGCAGACCCGAAGCGACGATCTGTGCGACCGTGCAGCCCGTTGCAGCGTACCGGGCCTGCAACTCGGGCGACACGAGCCCCACCCGGGCCTTCCAGTCGTCGGCCGCCTGCCAGCGCCGGTGCAGGCGTCCGCCATGCGCCGGCCACAGGTCGCCGTACAACAGCGCGATGAGCGTCGACTTGCCGGAGCCATTGGCGCCGCGCAGGCACCAGTGCATGCCGGGTTCGAGCGTCCAGTCGAATGCCCCGATGACAGCCCGCTCGTCGCGGTAGACGGCGGCCCGCTCGAGGCGCAGCAATGCGCTCGCAGCACGCGCTGATTTCGCGCCCGCCCGGCGCCGTGCTTCAGCCGCGTGCCCGGCGCGTGCCGCGCGGCTGCTCCCCGTCGACGCGGCGGGCGGTGACCGTTGCGGCTGGCGCAAGCCGCGCTCGCTGCCATCGCGCACGTCGACGACGCTTACGATCCGGCCGTGCGCGATGCGCGCAACGTGCGTGACGTCCGCCAGCGCATCGCTGCGCCGATGACTGCTGAGCACCCAGGCAGTCTGTGGTGACGCGGCCTTGCGCAACGCGCGCAGGAATGCCTGCCGCCCCCGGCCGTCGAGCCCGTTCAGCGCTTCGTCGAGCAGCAGCACGTCCGGTTCACGGACGAGCGCCCGCGCGAGCAACACGCGTCGACGCTGCCCGTAGGACAGCGCAAGGAACCTGCGCGCCGCGAGGCCGGCGAGTCCGACGCGCCCGAGCATTGCAGCAATGCGTCGCCGTTGAACTGCCGTCGCGGCCTGCAGCGGGAAATCCGAATCGTCGAAGCCCGTGAGCACGACCTGCGCAGCATCCAGAGTGGATTCGTGGCGCTCGTAACGGTCCTGTCGTTCCGGGCCGAGGTAGGCGATGCGTTCGGAGGCGAACAACGGCTGCTCGAGCACTTCACCGCTTCGCAAGTGATAACGACGGGCCTCGCGTCCGGTCGGCGTCGGCCAGACGTCGCCGCGCAGCAGCTTGAGCAGCACGGTCTTGCCCGCGCCGTTCGGCCCGAGCAGCAACCAGCGCTCGCCTGCGCGCAAGTCCAGCGAAACGTCGCGCAGCGCCCAGTGCCGCCCAAGTCGAACGCTCGCCGTGACGACCTCGATGCGCTCGAGTCGGCGGGCCGCGGCCGGCGGCCGGCTCACACCGCCAGCCATGTCCAGCGTTCACCGTCCTGGGCGACGCGACTTTCCTCGAGCAGCTTCTGCAGGTGGGAGAGCAACGAGTGGCGCGCGAGCGCGTGCAGCACCACCGGCGTGTCGGCGTAGACGATCGGAACCAGTTGACCGAGCGTGGCGGCGCCACCCAGTTCCAGCAGGCCATTCACCACCTTGTTTTCGCGCTGCAGGCGATGCGCGATCACCCGATCGATCTCGTCGATCGGGTTCGGCATCACTGCGCCGTGGCCCGGCAGGAGCGCGGTCAACGGCGCCGACCGGAGACGTCGCAATGAATCGAGGTACAGGCGCATCGACCCGTCCGGCGGCAGGATGACGACCGTCGAACCGTTCATGAGGTGGTCGCCCGTCAGCAACCAGCCTTCTGGCTCGAGCAACAGGCAGACGTGGTTCGAGGCATGGCCGGGCGTGTGCAATGCCCGGATCCTGGCACCCGGCACCTCGATCGCGTCGCCGTCATCGAGCGTGCCGTCCGGTCGGTACGACTCGTCCTGGTAGCCGTCGTGCGGCGCCGGCCGGCCCAGCACGAGCGCTGCAGTGAGCGCCTTGAGCGCCGCCGCACCCGGCGAATGGTCCGGGTGCGAATGCGTGCACAGCACGTGGCTGATGCCCGCGTTCGTCGCCGCCAGGATGCGGTCGACGTGAGCCGCATCGTCGGGACCCGGATCGATCACCACGTAGTGCGGGCCGCTGCCGACGACGTAGGTGTTGGTGCCCGGCCCGGTCAACGGGCTGGGATTGGGCGCCACCAGCCGCAGCAGGTTCGGCGCGAGCCGTCGCACACCGCCGGTTTCGGCGGGCGCCAACAGGTCGGACGCGAACTCGACGGCCACGGCTTCACTCTGCCGGCAGTTTGAAGGCGAGACCGCCCTTGATGACCACTGCAACGTCCTGCAGTCGCGTCACGTCCGAGAGCGGATCGCCCTTGACCGCAATCAGGTCGCCGTACCGTCCCGGCTGCAGGCTGCCCACCTTCTGGTCCCATCCCATGTGCCGGGCCGCCACGGACGTCGCGGCCTGGATCGCCTGCATCGGCGTCATGCCACGCTCCACCATGATCGGGAACTGCCGTGCGTTCAGGCCATGCGGATAGACGGCGGCATCGGTGCCGTACACGATGTCGACGCCGGCGCGATGGGCCCTGGTGAAGCCCTGCCGCTGCGCCTCGGTCGTCTCGATGTTCTTGCGCAGGAACTCTTCGGGCCACTTTTCCTCGCGGCCGACGGTGTCGATGTAGTCGCCGTTGTAGACGTCCATCGACAGCGCCACGCCATGCTGGCGCGCGAGTTCGATGGCCTCGTCGTCGATCAGCGAGGCGTGCTCAATGGTGTCGGCGCCGGCGAGTATCGCGTCCTTGATCGACTGCGCGCCGTGCGCGTGCGCCGCCACCTTGATGCCGTGCGCGTGGCCCACGTCGACCACCGCCTTGATCTCCTCGGGGGTCATCTCGCGCTCGCCCGGCACGCCGCCAAAGGCGAGCACCGCGCCAGACGCGATGACCTTCAACAGGTCGGCACCACCGGCGACGGCCTGCTCGGCCTTCTGGCGGAACTGCTCGGGCCCGCGTGCGACACCCATGCGCACCGCCGGAGGAATCTCCGATTCGGCGCGCCCCGGAATCACGAGATCGCCACCGCCCGCCGGAATGGTCAGGTAATAGCCCGCCACCTGCATGCGTGGCCCGATCGCGGCACCCTGGTTGATTGCGTCGCGCAGGCCGCGGTCGACCCAGGCGATGTAGGTGCCGACGTCACGCACGCTGGTGAAACCGGCCATCAGTGTGTCGCGGGCACTCTCCCGCGCGATGACGCCCTGCTCCGCCGCCGTGCGGCGGTAATAGATGCTGAGATCGGCGGTTTCGTGGGAGCCGTCGGTCAGGTGCGTGTGCATGTCGATCAGACCCGGCAGGCAGGTGTACTGCGACAGGTCCAGCACAGCCGTGCCGCTGGGGGCCTGGTCGCCGGCAACGACGGAGTCGATGCGGCCGTCCCGGATGAAGACGCTTGCACTGCCCCTCGCCTCGCCGGCGACGCCGTCGATCAGCCGCCCGCAGCGGACGGCAACCGTGCCGGAATCCGGCTGGTAGGGAACCGCGGACACGACCGGCTTTGGCCTATCCGCGACAGCCGGCAGGGACACCAGGGCAGCCAGCAGGGTGGCGCTGGTTCGGGCCCGGCGCCGGCACCGTGACGGTGCGCGAGCCGCATCGACGCGACATTGAAGTGCAGACAATATCGCGTCCTTCATCTTTTCGTCGCCTCGATACAACAGCCGGGCGCGGACGCCCACGCGGTGTTTGACTTTAGGTGCGCGGCAGTCTTTCATTCGACCGCTGTGGTGTCAAAACACGGGGAACTTGGATGACGAGCGGGCCGGAACCCGTGGGAACCCTCGACGTGGCATTGGCCCACGCGGAAGAACTGCTCGTCTCGCAACCGCGCCTCGCCGCCGAACAGGCGCGGGAGATCCTCGGCGCCGTGCCGAATCATCCTGCCGCGCGCCTGCTGCTGGCGATGGCGCACCGGCGGACCAACGATACGGCTGCCGCGTTGCGCATCCTCGAGCCGCTCGTGGCGTCCCAGCCGCGCTGGGCGGCCGCACAGCGCGAACTGGGTCTGGCACTGGGTGACGCTGGCCACGGCGAAAAGGCCGTCGTCGCCCTGCGCAACGCGGTGCGGCTGCAACCCACGATGGCCGACGCATGGCGGGCACTGGGCGACCACCTGTTTGCGATGGGCGACAGCGAGGGCGCGGACCTCGCCTACGCCAACCACATCCGCAACTCGACGCGTGACCCGCGACTCATGGAGCCCGCCCTCGCCCTGGTCGAGGGCCGCATCGCCGTGGCGGAGCCGTTGCTGCGCAATCACCTCAAGCAGTTCCCGACCGACGTCGCTGCGATCCGCATGCTCGCGGAGGTCGCCTCCCGTATCGGACGCTACCCCGATGCCGAGAGCCTGCTGACGCGCTGCCTCGAACTCGCGCCCGGTTTCAAGGCAGCCCGCCACAACTACGCGGTCGTCCTGCACCGCAACAACAAGCCGCTCGAGTCGCTCGCACAGATCGACCAGCTGCTGCAGGCCGATCCCCGCAGCCCGAGCTTCCGCAACCTGCGGGCAGCGGTGCTCGCGCGCATCGGCGAGTACGACGAGGCGATCCGCACCTACGAGCAATTGCTGCAGGAGTACTCGCTGCAGGCAAAGGTGTGGCTGAGCTACGGTCATGCGCTCAAGACGGCGGGCCGGCAGGACGACTCCATCGCGGCCTACCGCAAGTCGATCGAGCTGGAGCCGCGGCTGGGCGAGGCCTACTGGAGCCTCGCCAACCTCAAGACGTTCCGCTTCTCCGAGCCGGACGTCGCGGCCATGCGTGCTCAGCTCGAGCGCACCGACCTGACCCAGGAAGACCGCTTTCACTTCCACTTCTCGCTCGGCAAGGCAGCCGAGGACGCGCTGGAGTACGCCGACTCGTTCCGCCACTACGCAGAGGGCAACCGGCTGCGCAAGGAAGCGGTGCCGTACGACAGCGCCGACGTCGCGGCAAACGTGCGCCGCTCTCGCGCACTGTTCACGCGGGAATTCTTCGCTGCGCGCCAGGGCCTGGGCTGCGCGGCGCCGGACCCGATCTTCATCGTCGGCCTGCCGCGTGCCGGTTCGACGCTCGTCGAGCAGATCCTGTCGAGCCACTCGGCGATCGAGGGCACGATGGAACTGCCCGACGTCATCGGCATCGTCAAGGAACTGAGTGGCCGCAGCCGGCGCTCGGAAGTCTCGAAGTACCCCGAGGTGCTGGAATCGCTCGCGCCCGACGAACTGCGCGCGCTCGGCGAGCGCTACCTGCAGCAGACCCGCATCCAGCGCAAGTCCGGCGCGCCCTTCTTCATCGACAAGATGCCTAACAACTGGGCGCACACGGGCCTCATCCACCTGATCCTGCCGAACGCAAAGATCATCGACGCGCGCCGGCATCCGTTGAGCTGCTGTTTCTCGGGCTTCAAGCAGCACTTCGCCCGCGGGCAGAATTTCACCTACTCGCTCGACGACATCGGTCGCTATTACGCCGACTACGTCACCTTGATGGCGCACTTCGACGCCGTGCTCCCGGGCCGCATTCACCGCGTGATCTACGAGCGCATGGTGGACGACACCGAGACCGAAGTGCGCCGCCTGCTCGAGTATTGCGGGCTGCCGTTCGAAGACGCCTGCCTGCGCTTCTATGAGAACGAGCGTGCCGTGCGCACGGCAAGTTCGGAGCAGGTGCGCAAGCCGATTTTCCGCGATGCGGTAGACCAGTGGCGTCACTACGAACCGTGGCTGGACCCGCTCAAGTCCGCGCTCGGGCCGGTGCTCGACACCTACCCGGCCGCGCCGCCGTTGCAATGAACGTATTCACGCGCCCGACAACGGGTGCTTCACTCAGGGAGACCGATCCAAAATGACCCGTAGCCGTAAACGCAAACTGCAGCGCCTGCATGGCGGGAGCACTGCCATGCGCGCACTGGCGGCCGGCGTGCCGACGCTGCTCGCCGGCATGTCCGCAGCCTACGCCCAGACCTCCTCCGGCGGTCTCGAAGAGATCATCGTCACCGCGCAGAAGCGCAGCGAAGACCTGCAGTCGGTGCCGCTCAGCATCCAGGCGTTCGGCACACAGCGGCTGCAGGAACTGAACGTGCAGCGGTTTGACGACTACGTGCGGTTCCTGCCGAGCGTCTCGTACCAGACGCTCGGCCCGGGCTTCGCGGCGGTCTACATGCGCGGTGTCGCGAGCGGCGGCGACGGCAACCATTCGGCTTCGCTGCCGAGCGTCGGCATTTACCTGGACGAACAGCCGATCACGACGATCCAGGGCGCTCTCGATGTCCATCTGTACGACATCGCGCGGGTCGAGGCGCTCGCGGGTCCGCAGGGCACCTTGTACGGGGCCAGTTCGCAGGCGGGCACGATCCGCATCATCACCAACAGGCCGGATCCCGCTGCGTTCGACGCCGGCTATGGACTCGAGGTGAATTCGGTCGACGGCGGCGACATCGGCTACCTGGCCGAGGGCATGGTCAACCTGCCGATCAACGACCGCACGGCGGTCCGACTGGTCGGCTGGCACCGCCACGACGCCGGTTACATCGACAACGTCTACCGCGAGCGCACGTTCCCAACGTCCGGCATCACGGCGAACAACGCCGGCTTCGTCAAGGACGACTACAACGACGCCGACACCACCGGTGCCCGCGCCGCCCTGCGCCTCGACCTCACCGACAACTGGACCATCACCCCGCAAGTCATGGCCCAGAAGCAGGAGACCAACGGCAGCTGGGCCTACGACACAACCGTCGGCGAACTCAAGATCGCACACGGCTTTCCGGAAAGCTCGGACGACAGCTGGGTCCAGGCCGCCCTCACCGTCGAAGGCAAGGTCGCAAACCTCGACCTGGTCTACGCAGGCTCGTACCTCAAGCGCGACGTCGACACCGAGTCGGACTATGCCGATTACTCGTACTGGTACGACACGCTCTACGGCTACGGCGCCTACTGGGTCGACGACAACAACGTACCGATCGACCCGTCGCAGTACATCCAGGGCAAGGACCGCTATAACCGCTACACGCACGAACTGCGTGTCGCGTCGGATCCGAACAAGCGCTACCGCTTCGTCGCGGGCACGTTCCTGCAACGCCAGGAACACGACATCCAGCAGCGCTACAAGATCGACGGTCTCGGCTCGCAGATCTCGGTGACGGGATGGGACGACACGCTCTGGCTGACCAAGCAGCTGCGTGTCGACAAGGACTTCGCGCTGTTCGGAGAGTTCAGCTTCGACTTCACCGACAACCTGACCGGCACCGTTGGCGCGCGCTACTTCGATTCCGACAATTCGCTCGAGGGCTTTTTCGGCTTCAGCGACGGTTACAGCTCGGGCACCGGCGAAGCCGCGTGCCCGAATTACCCTGCCGATTCTCCGGATTTCAAGGGCGCGCCCTGCAAGGTCTTCGACAAGTCAACGCAAGAAGATGGCGTCACGCCGCGCGTGAACCTGACCTACAAGATCACGGGCGACGCGATGGTGTATGCGACGTACTCGGAAGGCTTCCGCCCGGGCGGCATCAACCGCCGCGGCACGCTGCCGCCGTACGAAGCAGACTGGCTCACGAACTACGAGTTCGGCTGGAAGACCACCTGGTTCGACAATCGACTGCGCTGGAATGGCGCGGTCTTCATGCAGGAATGGGATGACTTCCAGTTTTCGCTCCTCGGCGCCAACGGCCTGACGGAGATCAACAACGCCGGCGCGGCGCAGATCGATGGCATCGAAATGGACCTGAGCTGGGCGGTTACCGACCGGCTCGGAATTTCCGCGGGCTTCGCGTACCTCGACTCGGAGCTGACGGAGAACTTCTGCGGCTTCGTCAACGAGAACGGCAATCCGGAGACGCGCCGCGACTGCCCGAGCGTCGACGAGGATGGCAACCCGGTGTTCAGCGACCCGAAGGCGCCGAAGGGCACGCAGTTGCCGGTCACACCGGAACTGAAGGCGAATGCAACCGTGCGCTACGAGTTCCCCGTGGCATCCTTCGACAGTTACGTGCAGGGCGCGGTGATCTATCTCGACGAGCGCAGGACCGACCTGCGCGTTGTCGAGAACGACATCATCGGCAACATGCCCAGCTACACTACCGCTGACTTCGCGGCAGGCTTCGGCAAGGACAGCTGGCGGGCGGAGCTGTTCCTGACCAATGCTTTCGACGAGCGCGGGCAGGTCTCGCGCTTCGCGCAGTGCGCGGAAGCGGTCTGCGGAGGGCAGGTCTACGTCGTGCCGATCCGCCCGCGGACGATCGGGATCAGGTTCTCGCAGGAGTTCTGATCGGTCTCGGGCCAGGACGGCGCTGAGCAAGGGCGGGTCGGCAACGACCCGCCCTTTCTCTATCTCAAAACCGCAAGGTCGCCGCGAGCCGCAGCGTTCGCGGCTCGGCGGGATGGAAGTGAATGTCGGCGACGGGTTGCGACTCTTGCGGCAGCTGCGACTCGTAGAAGTAACTGATGTCGTTGGCCTCGGCATCGAAGAGGTTGAAGACCGTTGCCATCACGCTCAGCCGCGGCGAGAAGCGATAGCCGGCCTGCGCATTCACGGTCGAGGTCGAGTTCGAGCGCACGCTGTTATCCTCGATGAGCGGGGCCGGGCCGAAGTAACGCCAGCGGGCTCCACCGAACCATCCTGTCTCGCGGTGGACAGTGAGGCCGACCGAGACGACCGTCTCGACGGCGCCCGGAATGTAGTCGCCGGCGGGGTCGGACTCGGTGAACCGGGCGTGTGACCACGAGTAATCGGCATCCAGGATCACCGAATCGAGCGGCGTCCAGTAGGCGCCGAGTTCGACGCCATAGCGCCGCGTCGCGCGGCTCGGCTCGGTGATGCCGCCGTCACCGACGAACAGCAATTCCGAGTCGATGTCCAGGTTCCACAGGGCGGCTGACAACTGCAGGCTGGGCACCGCCGCGGTACGGAAACCGACTTCGGTGCCGGTCGCCGGCACGATCGGATCGACGGGCTCTACGGCTGTCATCCCGTCCGTGGGGTCGACGCGGATCGTGGTGCCGCGCGCGTCGTTGGTGTGAAAGCCACGGCCCGCATTCAGGAAGAACTCGGTCTCGGCCCAGGGCCCCAGCACGACCGTCAGTTTCGGCCCCACGATCGAATCGGTCTCGTCGCCGGAGTTGACCGGCAGATCGCTGTCGACTGAGAAGTCCAGGTGGTCGAAGCGCAGGCCGGCCTCGGTGCGCAACCAGTCGGTCCAGCGCTGGTCATGGATGACATAGGCCGAGTACTGCGTCTGGCGGACGTCGTCCCTGCGGATGGTATCGAACCGCTCGCGGGCTATGGTCCGGTACAAGGCGACCGGCTCGATGTCGTCCAGCCGCAGTTCGGCGCCGGCTCGCAGCACGCCGTCCAGGCTGTTGAACGAGGCCGGCAAGTCGTACTCGAAGCGGCCCCCGTACACCCGGCGGCTGTCATATTGCTCGAACTGGTCGCCGTTCTCCCGGTCGAGCGCGTAGGTGAAGTTCGAGATCAGGTCGAGGTGGTAGTCGATGGCGTAAGCCAGCGCCGCCCAGCCGCGCCCGTCGTGGCGGGACCACGCGTCGACCGACAGGCTGTAGCGATGTGACTCGCCGCCCGTAGTCGCGTCCACGTGCCCGAAGCGCGGGATCAACCCGGTGTCGACGGCCCGCTGCGGCACCTGGTCGGTGCTGTCCCAGCTGCCGTCGTAGCCCATGCCAGTAACGGAAAATCCGCCCTTGTCGGTGCCGCGACTGAACTTGATGAGCCCGCTGGTCTTCTGAAAATCCTCTGGCAGCGTCCATGGCCCGTCGGTCTGCGACCAGTCGAGGCCCATGAGCAGCGTTCCGCCGGCGAGCTGCGGGGAAGCGCTGGCGAACAGGCGGTAATAATTGTCCTCGCCGACCGTCAGGCCCAGCGTCGGATCGCCGCTGTCGCGCACGTACGAAATGCGCGCTGCACCGGCCGCCGAGAAATTTCCCTCCTCTGCAAAGTACGTGCCCTTGCGATAGTGCACCGTGTCCACCAACTCGTGGATGAGGAAGTTGATGTCGGCATAGCCCTGTCCGTGGGCGTGGGTCGG
>Ga0209450_10001995_pt1 | contig 10308 bp, 8 predicted proteins | sample FrelakmetLWP11LW_FD_187149 | JGI IMG/M metagenome (GOLD analysis project Ga0209450, IMG submission 187149) | Freshwater lake sediment microbial communities from the University of Notre Dame, USA, for methane emissions studies - LWP11 LW (SPAdes)... | ecosystem: Environmental > Aquatic >... | reverse complement strand
GCGCGCGCCGCGCAGCGGTACGCCGGTCCTGGCGCACGCTCACGTTGACCACCGCGGGACCATAGCGGCGCACCAGGGCACGGAAGTCCGTCGACGCCGGACCATCGGGCACGATCGCCGCCGGCGCGGCCGCGGCAGTCGCAGTCGCAGGCACGCTAGTGCTGCTACTTGCGTCGTCCGAGTGTGCGGCACGCGACGCGATCAGTGCGACGGCCGGTGCCAGCGCAACGGTTGCGCCGAGCAGCGCGGCTACCATCGGCCTGCGGATGAACGACTGGATGCTCATGTTGACCCTCCTCGCGCATCCGGCCAGCCCGGTGCGCCCGTGGAGGCAGAGCGTGCCCGCGAAAACTTAGGGGCGACTTAAGACGCACCGCAGCTCGCAATGGCCCCTGGGATTACCTATCCTGCACGCCGTGGTGCTTGTCCACGTTGCCGACGGTCGCCGCGATGCTGCCCTGGTTCACCCGGCCACGCCCGATGCTCCGTTCGCTGACCCTTTCGCTGGCCCTGGCGCTGCTGGCGCTCGGCACGCCTGCGGCCCATGCACAGTCGCAAACCTACACCGTCGACATCCGCGCCGAGCTAAACGGCCTGGACATCAAGATCGAGCACGTCGCGCAGTCGCGCATGCTGGTCCTGAACCTGACCAACAATTCCCCGACACGGGTGCGCTGCAACCTCCATTACGACGCCTCGCCGCAGACGCCGCTCAGGGCCACGCGCAACATCGACCCAGGCCGGACGCAGTCGAGCACGCTGCGTGCGCAGCGGCGCTGGTTCTCGGTCATCGTGGACGTGGTGTGCGTCCCGGCGCCACGGTAGGTCCGGTGGCCGGCCCTGGAATCGAGGGGTAGGTCCGCCGCGGTGCGATTGCTGCTGGCCGAGGACGACACCATGATCGGCGAGGCCGTGCACGGCGGCCTGCGACGGCAGGGATTTGCCGTGGACTGGGTTCGCGACGGCGCCGCGGCCGAACGGGCGCTGTCATCCGAGCCGTATGACGCCTGCCTGCTCGATCTCGGCCTGCCCCGCAAGGAGGGCCTCGAGGTGCTGCGCAACCTGCGCCGCAGCGGATCCACGCTGCCGGTGGTCGTGCTCACCGCCCGGGACGCGGTCGCCGACCGCATCGTTGGCCTCGATGCCGGCGCCGACGACTACGTCATCAAGCCGTTCGACCTCGCCGAGCTGGCGGCGCGGATTCGTGCCGTCACGCGCCGCAAGTCCGGCCGGGCCCAGCCGCTGCTCGAGCACGCCGGCGTGACACTCGACCCGGCCGCGCGCGAAGTGCGCCGTGATGGCGAAGCCGTCACCCTCTCCCCCCGCGAGTTCGCGGTGCTGCAGGCGCTGCTCGAGCATCCCGGCCGCATCCTGTCGCGGGCGCAACTCGAGGAGCGCCTGTATGGCTGGGGCGAAGAGGTCGAGAGCAACGTCGTCGAGGTGCACGTGCACACGCTGCGCCGCAAGCTCGGCGCCGACTTCATCCGCAACGTCCGGGGCGTCGGTTATCGGCTGGCGCCGCACGGCCCATGAATTCGCTGCGCGACCGGCTCCTGGTGTGGCTGCTCGGCTCCGTGGTCGTCGCGGGCGCCGCGGGCGCATGGCTCAGCTACCGCAATGCGCTCGCCGAGGCCAATGCGTTCTTCGACTACCACCTGCGTGAGACCGGCCTGCTGCTGCGCGACCAGGCGTACGGGCTGGCGGGAGCCTCAGCCGTGCCGCCCGAGGTTCCCGGGTACGATTTCGTCGTGCAGGTCTGGACCCTCGACGGCGTGCGCATCTACCTGTCGCGGCCGCACGCCGTCCTGCCGGGCCTGACTGCGCTCGGCCTGTCCACGGCGGAGACGCCGAACGGTCGCTGGCGCGTGTTCGGCGTCGAGGCGCGCGGGCGCATCATCCAGGTCGCGCAACCCATGAACGTGCGTGAGCAGCGGGCTGCGCGTCTCGCGCTGCGCACGGTTGCGCCGTTCGCGCTGCTGGTGCCGGCGCTGGGCCTGCTGATCGTGTGGGTCGTCGGGCGCGCCATCGCGCCGGTCCGCCGCTTCGGGGCGGTATTGCGCGACCGGTCACCCGACACTCCGGGACCGCTGCAGGGCGATGACTTGCCGGACGAGGTGATGCCGCTCGTCTCCGGCATGAACGACCTGCTCGTCCGGCTGCAGGCGTCGGTGGAGCGGGAGCGTGCATTCATCGCCGACGCGGCGCACGAATTGCGCACTCCGCTCACTGCGCTGCACCTGCAGGTGCAGGCTCTGCGGGATGCAGGGCCGGACCTCGAGCGGGATGAGGCCGTGCAGCGACTGCAGGCCGGAGTCGAACGCGCGACTCGGCTCGTCGAGCAGTTGCTGGCGCTTGCGCGCGAGGAGCGGGGCGGCGTGCGCCAGCGAGAACCCGTCGAGATCTGCAGCCTGGTGCGCGACGTGGTCGAGGAACTGCTGCCGCTGGCCGATGCCCGCGATGTCGACCTCGGAGTCACCCGGGCAGATCCCGTGGTCGTGGACGGCAACCGGGACGCGCTGCGGGTACTCGTTCGAAACTTGCTCGATAACGCGATCCGGTATTCGCCGGCCGGCGGGCAGGTGGACGTGTCCGTCGAGTGCGACGTCAACGCCAGGCCGATGGCATTGCTGGTGGTCACGGACCAGGGGCCGGGGATCGTGCCCGCCGAGCGCGATCGTGTGTTCGACCGTTTCTATCGCGTTCCAGGAGCGGCAACAGGCGGCAGCGGCATCGGCCTGGCCCTGGTGCGCTCTATTGCCCGACACCATGGCGGAGAGGTGCGGCTCGCGGACAACCCGTCCGGCACCGGCCTGCGCGTGGAGGTCGACCTGCCGACCCGGGCGGCGGTCTAGGTGCGCCGCGTCGCGCCGTGCACCCAGGAGCGCAGCAGCGCGAGCAGAAAGCCGCCGGTGAGCATGCCGAGGACGTAGATCAGCAGCACCAGCACCGACACCGGCAGCGTGACGCTGGCGGAGAACAGCGACACGGTGACCGTGTCGAGGTTCTGGACCTTGAACAGGACGATGACTCCGACGAAGAGCGCGATGAGGGCCATGTAGACGAAGCGCATGTGTTGTCCTCCCATTGATGCTGTGGGTAGTTCTACCATCTGCCGAGCAACATCGGTACAGTCGACGCAATGGGCTGCGTACGCCTGGCCGGACGCAATGGTGGCCGAATCGGTGGCCTGCCCCAACCGTCGCATGGAGATTCACGATGTTGCTGCAACGCCGAAGCACGTGCGTCCTGATCGCGGCTGCGGTCTGGATCGCGGGATGCAGCCCGAGCCCGCCCCCGAGTACTACTGCCGCGGACGCCCCACCCGTCGCCGAACAGGCCGCGACCGGCGATGCGGCGACACAGTCCGCGCCCTTGCCCGCCGTGGGCGCGACACTCGCGGCCTATCGCTGGCAGCTCGAGTCGGCGATCGACCCAGCGGGCCAGTCGATCGGAGCACTCTTCCCGGGACCGGAGAACCTGCTCGGCCTCGAATTCACTGACGGCCAGCTCGGTGTGACCGGCGGCTGCAATCGCATCGGCGTCGGATATCAGGTCCTGGAGCCCGCGCAACTTCAGTTGGGCCAGGCACGGTCGACGATGATGGCGTGCCCGCCACTGCTGGCGGACGCCGACGCCGCCTTCGCGAAATTCCTCACCGGGACGCTGCAGGCCGAGATCCAGGGCGAGACCGGCGCACCGGTGCTGCGCCTGGCGGCAGTCGACGGGACCACGCTGACCTTCAAAGGCCAGCCCACCCCGGAGACCCGGTTCGGCGGGCCCGGCACGCGCGCGTTCCTCGAGGTGTCGCCCGAGCCCTGCCAGCCGCCCGCTTCCGCCGCGCGCCCTTGCCTCATGGTGCGCGACCGGCACTTTGACGCGCAGGGTCTTCCGAGCGGGACACCCGGCGAGTGGCGCGCGTTGCCCGACGGCATCGAAGGCTACACGCCCGTCGTGGGCGAACAGCACGTCGTGCGCGTGAAGAGATTCGAGACGCCCGGGGCCGCGGGCGGGGAACCGACCGTGCATTTCGTGCTGGACATGATCGTCGAGGCACGCACGATAAGTTGATGTCGGTCACCCGCCCTGCCTCGCCGGCGCGCTTCCAGGCCGCGCGCATGTGGTCGCTGGCCGCATCGATCCTGCTCGCGGCCGCCCGAGTCGCCGCCGCCGATCCCAGGGCGTCGCAGCCAACTACGGCAGTCCTGGCACCGGCACCGCCCGCCGCGAACCCGATCACCGACGACATGGCGCCGCGTCATCGGCCGCGCATCGGGCTGGTGCTCGGCGGCGGCGGCGCCAAGGGGGCTGCCCACGTCGGCGTGCTCGCCGCGCTCGAGGAACTGCGCGTCCCCATCGACTGCGTCGTCGGGACGAGCATGGGCGCCCTGGTGGGGGGCACCTTCGCCGCCGGCCGCACGGCGCACGAGGTCGAGGAGGCCATCCGTGCGATCTCGTGGCAGGAAGCCATCGCCCGCCGCGGGCTGCGCAGCAAGGTCCCGATGCGCCGCAAACTCGCGGGCGGCACCTATTCCAACGGCCTCGAATTCGGCCTGCGCGACGGCGGGCTCACCGCGCCGAGCGGCTTCCTCAGCACCCAGAACATCGACCTGACGATCCAGTACCTCGTGGCGCGCAGCCGCCACGTCACGGACTTCGACCAGCTGCCGATCCCGTTCCGGGCCGTCGCGACCGACATGCAGCGCGGCGAAATGGTGGTGCTCTCGAGCGGCAACCTCGCGCGCGCGATGCGCGCCAGCATGGCCGTGCCGGGGATTTTCGCTCCGGTGACGATCGACGACCGGATCCTCGGTGACGGCGGCCTCACGCGCAACGTGCCGATCGACATCGCGCGCGAGACCTGCGCCGACGTCGTCATCGCCGCCGCCGTGCCGAACCCGATGCCCGACCCGGCGGACCTGATCTCGCCACTCACGCTCGTGGCACGCACGCTCGACGTCCTGATCGGCGCCAACGAGCGCCAGCAGCTCGAGACCCTCGGACCGCGCGACGTCAAGATCGTCATCGACATGGGCGACATCGGTTCGGCTTCGTTCGACCGCGTCGCGGACGCGATACCGCTCGGGCGCGCTGCCACTCTCGCCCACCGTGCCGAGCTCGAGCGTTATGCCCTGCCGGAGGAGGAGTACCGCGCCTGGCGCTCGGCCCGGGCGCGACTGCCGCAGAACCCCCTGCCCCTCGCGGGCGTCACCGTGCAGGGCGCGCAGCGCGTCAACGAGGAGTTCGTGCGGCACACGCTTGGCCTTCAGGCCGGGGACGTGGTGGATAGCGCGGAGATCGCGAACCGCATCAACAGGGTGTTCGCACTGTCGGACTTCGAGGCGGTCGGCTACAACCTGACCGGCGATCCGGAGCGCCCGACCCTCGACGTCGAGCTGCGCGAGAAGTCCTGGGGCCCCAACATCCTGCGCTTCGACCTCGGCTTCCACATCGGCACGGACGAGAACACTGCGTTCACGATCGGTGGCGACTTCCTGCGCGCCTGGATCAACGAGCGCGGCGGGGAAATCCAGGGATCGGCGCGCGTCGGGCGCACCACAGGGCTGGACCTGGCCCTGTACCAGCCGCTCGATGCAGAACATCGCTGGTTCGTGGAGCCAGGGCTGACGCTGCAGCGCTCGCTCGAGGACATCTTCGCGGACGGCGAGTCCGTCGCTCGCTACCAGTTCTCGCACGGCTGGGGCTACCTCGACGCCGGCCGGGTGTTCGGCAATCACACGGAGTTGCGCGCCGGACTGCGCTCGGGCGGCCAGTCGGTGGAGCGCGAGATCGGCACCCCGGACCTGCCCGAGATTTCCGGTGAGGGCTACGGAGGCATCGCGCTGCGCCTCATCCGCGACACCCGCGACCGCGACGTCCTTTGGCAGGACGGCACGCTGCTGCGCATGAACTACTTCCGGGGCGTGGAAGGCCTTGGCGCGGTGGACGACTACGACCGACTCGAGGCGATGGCGGTGACCGCGGTGCCTTTTGGCGACTCCGTCGTTTACCTGCGCGCCAGCGGCGGCAGCTCGTTCGGCGCCCAGCTGCCGGTGTACGACGCCTTCACGCTCGGCGGGCCGGTCAGCATGCCGGGGTTCAACGTCGGCGAGTTGCGCGGCTCGAACTACTGGAGCGCGCATGCAGAGTACCTGCGGCGCATCGCCGACATCAGCTACGTGTTCGGCCAGGCGCTCTACGCCGGGCTCAACTTCACGGCCGCGGACATCGACGATCGAGTCGGCCTGGCGCCGGACGACCCCGTGTATTCGACCGGTTTCGTGCTGACGGGGCGCACGCCGCTCGGCCCGGTCGCGCTCTCGCTCGCGTTCACCAGCGAGAGCGACTGGCAGCTCGTCTTCAGCCTCGGGCGCCCGATCGAGGAACGCGCGATCACCGACCCGGTCTGGTAGGCGCCTGCGGGCCGCCTCAGGTCACGGCGAATACCAGATCGGCGACGTCCACGCGCGCTCCTGCTGCTTCATCGGGACGTCCTCGCTCATCTTCACGCCGAAGCGCGCCTGGTCGTACGCCGTCCAGCGGGGTGTCGGAATCTCTACCACGCGGGCATAGTAGAAGGCGCGCTGACCCGGCTTGAAGTCGGGGTCCTGCCACGCTGCCGTGAGTTCGGCTGCGCCGATCGTATTGGTGTATGTGGCACGAGCGACATCGACCGTGTCACCCACCGACGGCAGCTTGCCGTCCTTGCCGGGCTTGCGGTCGCCGGACCACACCACGTCGTACACTTTCTCCTGCGCCGTGCCGGAGGCATCGAGCCAGCCCTTGACGATCTGGATGCGGTCGAGGTTCGCGCCCTGCGGATCCTTGAGCGCAGCGACGAGGAAGGTCGGCGTCGTGCCGCCTGCGGCGGGCTTCAGGTCGCCGCCCATCGGCACGCCCTTCGCGTAGCCCACTTCCGCCAGGTAGCGCGACTGCGCGTCGTCGGGCGTGAAGCCGTAGCCGCCGAAGAAGCGCACTGTCATGCGCGTGCCGGACGTGCCATAGGTCTCACGCCGCGTCATCGCGTCGAAGACCGCTTCGCGCGTGTTCTCGGTCGCCCACACGGCGGCGTAGCCGGCAGCGAGGTACTGCCACGTGTAGCGCGCCGCGCCGCCTGCGCCCTCGCCGGTGCTCGAACGATCCTTCCAGCGATCCGCGCGCGGCTCCTGCCCGGGGAACTTGCCGAAGAAGTTGTCCTCCTCGACGAACGGCAGTGCGTTGTGCGCGTCGGAACTGCCGATGATGCCGGACTTGAACGGGTTCACGCCCAGCTTCGCCTCGTGCTCGAGGCCGCGCATGAATCCTGCGCGCACGAAGCTGGTCGGCATCATCTCCGGGGTGAGCTTGCCGTGGAGCGTCAGGTTGCCGAGCTCCCAGCCCGCGATGCCGTACTCCAGGAACTCGTCGCTCGGGGAGAGCTTCGGATGGCTCTCCGAGGCACCCTTCATCTGCACGATTTCCTGCACCGGCTCCCAGCGCTGGCGGCGCTCGGCGTAGTCCTTCGTGATCGCGGTGCCGTCGAACGCCTGCGCCGCGTACATGCGGCCGTTCGACAGGTTGCCGTTGTGCGGAATCGCGAGCGCCCGGCCGCCGGTGCGCTGCTCGTAGGCCTCCATCCAGGCCCAAAGCTTCTCAGGGTCTTCGCTGTTCCAGGACGAGAAGGGAAACACCTGGCTCGCGCGAGCCTGACCGTCGCGTAGCAGCACGTTGCGGTGCAGGTTGTCGCCGCCCGGCGTCGGCGTCCACTCGAAACCGATGAGCGTGGTGAACTTCCCGGGCTCGTTGTACTTGTCGGCCATGACAGCCGCGCGCTGCCACACCGACATCATGAGCGGGCCCGCGACCTTCGGGTCGGTGAGCACCGAGGGCAACGTGTTGGTCGCCTGCGCGCTGATCATTTCCGTCACCGCCGAGGCCGCCTCGGCGCCGCCCGCCTCGATCATGCGGCGCCAGCGCTGAAGGGTGCTGTCGCCCATCAGCTTCGGGTTGCCCTCGTAGACCTGGGTGATTAGCCCGAGCGCCTCGGCGTGGTCGCTCAGGACGACGAAATCGAGCGGTCGCGACAGGCGCGCCGGCAGGCCCGTCGCGGAGATCACTTCCTCGCCACGGGCAATGCGGTAGGTCTGTTCGGGCGTGAAGCGATTGCCGGTCGTGAACGCGTCACCCGAATTGGCGCTGTGCAGGTGGGTGTCGCCCCACAGGACGCGGGACGGGTACTTGCGGCCGGCATACGGCGAATAGGCTTGCGCCTCGGCCGACGGTTTGCCGGTCGGCATGGGGAGGTAGACTTCTTCGGTGTCCTCCACCACGCCGCGAACCGGCACGTCGGATGGCTCGGCGGACTGTGCCGTGCCCATCTGCGCAAAAGACAGAAGTGCACCGACGACAGCCAGCCCAACGACGCTTGCCCCCAACCGATTCTCGAGTTTCATCTGTCTCCCCCGTTGTCAGCCGATCACCCTGGCGCTGAAAGCCCTACTGTGCCGGTCAGCGCGCGCCGAAGCGATACATCACGCCGGCACTGATCATGAATATCTCGTTGTCGTGGAAATCGACGTCCGAGTCGCCCTCGCCCCACAGCACGCTGCCGACCGCCTGCCAGCGACCGCTCTCGAACGGCAGCCGGTAGAACAACGTCGAGTCCACGACGATGCCGTCCGCGTCGGTACGGGCGCCGAAAATCGGGTTGCGGGTGTCGAAACTGCTGCTGCCATACGCGAGGTTGCTCGCCACGGTGTAGCCCTGGCCGAGGAACACGTAGCTCAGCTGCAGCCGGTAGCCGTCGCTGCTCATCGCCTCGCCGTCGCGGTCGTCGATTGTGTAACGGACCATGGGCCGCACGAGGTGGCGCTGGCCCTCGCCCAGCCGGTACAGGTACGACACGTCGAAGCTGTACTGGTCGCCGTCGCGCACGAGCAGGTCCTGGCAGGCCGCGTCGCAGGAGACGCTCGTGACGCCCTCGCCGCTGCGCTCGGTGTCGATGGAAATGTCACGGTAAGAGAACGTGACATCGAACGCCGAACCGAGGATGCGGTCCCATTCCAGGCGCACGCCGGTGGAGTCGCGATCGGTTTCCTTGCGCCGCACGCCCTCCGCGTATGGGTCCTCCCAGACCTGCGTAGGAATGCCGCTGAACAGCAAGCCGCCCTGCAGGATGCCGCCGCCAGATCCCATGTCCTTGCGCGCCCCGAGCTGGGTCACGCCGTCCAGCGTGACGGCATCCTCGAGCGACGTACCGAAGAAGGCCTGCCAGCCGCCGCCGAACGTGTAGTTGATCTCGCCGGTGACGACAGGGTGAAAGGTGTCGTCGCTCCGCGGTCGCTGGGTCACCGAATTGATTGTCGGCTGGCCGATGTCGATGAGGTTGTTGCCGGCGATCGTGTTGCTCTCCAGGTCGGTGTAGCCCACACCCAGCACGACGAAACCGCGCCAGCCGGGCGTCGAGGGGATGGGCTCGATGGCCATGACTGCCGGCGAAGCGCCCAAGGTCAGCGTCGCGAGCACGCACAGCCGAAGGTGTGTCGAATTCATGTGGGCACCGCCACCAGGTAGAGCAATCACCGGGGAAACAACAGCGTAACCGTCATCCGCAGTCCCAGGCCCTCGGCACCGCTGTCGGGGCTGTCGAACCAGTACCGTACGCCGCCGCCCAAGCTTACCAACTGGCTGCCGAAGCGCACCAGCTTCGAGGCGTTGGCGTTGACCGGCACCGACCACTGCTCGTTCTCCCAGTCGTAGCTCGACTCGGTATTGAGGGCGAACGTCCACTGCGTCGGTGTGGTGTAGGTGAGGAACGGCTGCAGGAACGTCGCGTTGACGTCGGCACGATCGTCGTCACCGGCGAACGACCAGATGTGGTTGGCGAGCACGCCGCGCGTCCAGCCGTTCGACTGCTTGAGCACCACCGCCGTCGGGCCCGCGCCCCACTTGTCGGTCGTCAGCAGGTCGTTCGATCCCGTCGGCAGCAGCAGCACCGGGCCGGCGCCCCAGATCCAGCCCGAGGCCGTCGGCGCCTTGGGCGAGAAGAAGATGCTCTGGACCACGTCGCCGGTCCCGGTCTGCGTTCCCGCACCCGGGAAGATGTCCGACTGCCGCACCACCGGCAGGATGGTGCGCGAGATCAAGTTCCACTCGTCGTTCAAGTCGAATGGGATGACCGGCTGCACGTTGAGCAGCCAGCGATCCCCGTCGTCGGCCGGGCCGATGTCCTGGTCGTAGTTCAGTTGCAGCGGCACGCTGATCAGTGCTGCGACCGGGTTCGACAGCTGCATCGCGAGGCTGGTTTCGTATGCCTCGCTTGCTTCATCCGCC
>Ga0209450_10001994_pt1 | contig 10309 bp, 4 predicted proteins | sample FrelakmetLWP11LW_FD_187149 | JGI IMG/M metagenome (GOLD analysis project Ga0209450, IMG submission 187149) | Freshwater lake sediment microbial communities from the University of Notre Dame, USA, for methane emissions studies - LWP11 LW (SPAdes)... | ecosystem: Environmental > Aquatic >... | reverse complement strand
ACGCGTATGGTTCTGATGCCGCTCTATTATGGCGACTCCCGGCAGGCCACCAATGATGGCGAGGGGTCCGACGAACAGGCCTTGGCATACGCCCACCGGTATCCCGACCGATTCATCCCGTTCGTGGGTATGCAACGGCCCGAGCTGCTCGATTACGGCATCTGGCTTCGGCCGACGTCGTTTGCGCGTCGCCTTGTTCGCGAAACCGACACGAAACTCAAAACCGGAGAGTACTTCGGAATGGGCGAGTTCATGCTGCGATTTTACCCATATACGAATAAATTCGGCATCGTGGCTCCGTCTGACATGGACTTTCCCGCCGACTCATATCTGATGCGAACGTTCGCGGATCTATCGGCGAGATACAAGGCACCTATGATCGTCCACGCCGAAGCGGAGCCGACTGTGACAGATGCGATGATTCGCCTCCTCGAAGCACACCCAGATGCGATACTCGTGTGGGCACACAATTGCGGACGTTCAAGCGCGCGGGATATCGCTGCCATGCTTGGCCGTTTTCCGAATCTGCAAGCGGATCTTGGCGGGATGGTGTATTCAGGAAGTGGTGTGGAGCACTACGGCGTGTATTTTCCGCGACGCACGCCCTGGATGTATCTCGTGGTTGACGAATACGGCAAGCTTCTCCCCGAGATGAAGGATGTGTTCGAGACATACCCTGACCGCTTCTTCATTGGTACTGACATTGCGCATGCCCGAGTCTACGAACGGTACGCTCACCATTTTCCGCGCTGGCGGTTCATATTCCAGCAGTTTTCAACGGACACGGCGCGGAAGATAGCGTATGGAAATGCCGACCGCCTGTTTAGCATGGGTGCTGGCAGCGCAAACGCGGCATAACCATGCCATGCGCCGGATCATTGAGCCACTACTGGAGCATTCTCCGTGGTGACGCAGTTCGAGGAGACACAGACTTAACCCCTCGGTCAAGGCGATGCTCACCTCGAACGTTGGACATACCACAGGAAACTCGCCTCCCAAGATAGCTGTGTTTGTGCCAAGCGAAGTTGTACCTTTTATCCATCATTAAAGCTTAGGATATTTTAGATATATTTCAAAATCGTTTGTCAGAATATCCTGAACTTATGGTGTTTACTTGTCTGACTGAATTTTGATAACCACAGGTTCAGGTGGTTGTCATTGGGTGACGCCTTGGCCATCCCACCGGCATCTTGTGAATTTTCACGACTCACCATCCCGGGCGATCCGCGCTATGCGGATGCTGCCGCCCGGTATGCGTCCGAGGTGGCGCGGCTCATCGGCTTCGACGAGCGCGTTCAAAAGCAGATATTCTATGGGCTTCAGGCAGCCCTCTTAGCCCTCATGCGCTACTCATTCGAGCCTCAGGAAAGGGCTTCCTTGGATGTTGCCTGCGAGAGAATCCCGGCGGGTTTGAAAATCGTGGTTCGGGACAAAGGCCTGCCGTTCGGCAACGTGGGGCCATGGTCCAAGGAAGCCGGCGTTTCGAACAACGCAGTTTTAAGCCTTCGCGGTCCCTTCGACGAAATCTTTTTCAACAACCTGGGACCGGAAGGAAAGGAGGTCGTCCTCATCAAGCATCTCGGAGACGGATCGCTGGCGGACTATGAAGCGGCCTGCCGCTATGAGCCCCCAAATGCGTTGGTGGCGGCACAACCGTTTCCTCAGGCTGAGACGCGATGCACGGTCCGGCCGATGCAACCCGCCGATGCCCTCGAAATATCGAAAACCGTTTACAGGACCTACGGTTATTCCTACTCCCACGATTACATCTACTACCCTGAGAAGATCGTCGCCTTAAATGCGAGTGGAGAGGTGCATTCGGCGCTGGCTGTGACTGAACAAAACGAGGTCGTCGGGCATTGCGCCTTGAGCCTGTGGCGCGACAATCCGCAGATCGCCGAACTGGGACAGGGGGTCGTCGTGCCGAAATACCGGTCCCTTGGTTGCTTTGCCCGGCTGACCGAATACTTGATCGGTACCGCGCGATCACGGGGCTTGAAGGGCGTTTTCGGCGCGGCCGTGACCGTACATCCGTTTTCCCAAAAAAGCGCGCTGCAGCAAGGCCTTAGAGATTGCGCGCTCTTTTTGTGCCTGCTTTCCCCCAGCGTAGACTTCAAGGGGCTTAAGAACGAGCCATCTGCAAGAGGCAGCATCCTCGTGCAGTTCAAATACCTCGACGCGCCTTCGGGGCGCGTGACGTATGCCCCCCCTCGGCATGCCGAGATGCTGCGCGCCATCTATGCCAACCTGGATCCTGCAGCGGTTCCGCGGATCGCTGCACCGCCGGGAAAGACAACGGGTGCAGGAGAACCGGCGTACACCATCAACCTGATCCGGTCGCTCAATTTCGCCCGCATCCGGATCGACCGCTTCGGGTCGAACATCGTCGCCGACATCCGGCTCAAGCTGCGGGAGCTTTGCCTGCAGCGCCGGGACGTCATTCACCTGGTCCTGAATCTCTCCGACCCGCAGACCCCCCATTTCTGCGACCGGTTCGAAGAACTGGGGTTTTTCTTTGCCGGAATCATCCCCCTCGGGCTTTCCTCCGGCGACGCCCTGATGCTTCAATACCTGAACACCGTTTGCGCCCGCTACCGAGACATTCAGACAGCCAGCCCCTTCGCCGCCGATCTTGTCGCCTATGTCAGGTCCTGCGACCCGAACCCCGCCGCGAGCAACCCTGAAGCCGTTTAAACCTTTTCGTTTCAAATTGTTTCTAAAAAACACCCTGTCAAAAATAACCGACCGTCGCCGGGGCATCGCGATTGACCATTTTCTTGGGTCCGTGGGTGTGATATGCATTCGGGCGGGCCTGTCCACCGGATGTAGATTTCACCGGGCTCATTCGTTGCATAAACACGATTGTCTGATCGTCCGCTCACATCCCAAGAGGTTCTGGTAGTGGATTTTTCCAAACACTCAGGCCGCATGCCCGGCGGAATTCGTTTCTTCATCCTGATCTGCTTCTTCCTCTCCGGAATGAGCGGTCTTGTCTATGAAATCCTTTGGACGCGCATGCTGGTGGAGATCATCGGCGGCGCCCCCTTTTCGGTCAGCATCATTCTGTCGATTTTCATGGGCGGTTTGGGGTTCGGCAGCTATCTTGCCGGGCGTCACATCGATCGAGTCGAAACGCCGTCGACCTTGGTCAAGCTCTACGGGACCCTGGAACTCGTCATCGGCCTCTATGCCGGCCTGATCCCGGTCTTGTTGTCGGCATTCAAGCCGCTTCAGTCCCTCATCTACAACAACCTGTATGCTCATTTCGTGGCTTACCATCTGCTCACGTTTTTGCTGTGCGCCGTCATCCTGTGTGTCCCGGTGGTCTGCATGGGCGCCACGCTGCCGATCCTGTGCCGTTTCTATGTCGACCGCATGGCGAACGTGGGCGCCCATGCCGGCCGGCTGTACGGCCTGAACACCATCGGCGCGGCGGCAGGATCTTTGATGGCCGGCTTCTGGCTGATCCAGTGGTGGGGGGTTCAGGGGACCATGGTGTTTGCGGTGGCGACCAACAGCGTGATCGGCCTGGCGTGTCTGCTGGCCGGTTTCACGTCGCAGATCCCTGCCGGCGGCAGGACGACGAAAAGAGCCACGCCGCGGCAACCGGGCATCGGCGATGAACCACCCGCCGGCCCCGCTGATCGTTTGGCCGCGCTGGTCATCTTCGCCGTTTCCGGTTTCTGCGCCATGGCCTGCGAGGTCATCTGGACCAAGCTGTTGGCCTTGATCGTGGGACCGACCACCTATTCCTTCACCATCGTACTGGTGACGTTCATCACCGGGTTGGCCCTGGGCAGCCTCCTGTTCGGTTGGTTCGCCGACCGCGTCCGCAACTGCCTTGCGCTGCTGCTGGCCACCCAAGCGGCGGCGGCCCTGCTGGTGCTGGGGGTCAGCCAGCTTCTCGGGGACAGCCAGTTGTTTTTCGCCAAATTGATCTTCACCTTCAAGGATCAGTTCGGTTTCCTGAACGTGGTGAAAGCGGCAGCGCTCTTCCTGCTCATGATTCTCCCGACCCTCTGCTTCGGAGCAAGCTTTCCGCTGGTCAGCAAGATCTACACCCGTTCGATGGCGCACGTGGGGCGCTCCATCGGCTTCGCCTACATGGTCAACACCATCGGGGCGCTGCTGGGGCCCTTTGCGGCGGGCTTTGTGCTCATCCCTCTCATCGGCAAGGAAGCGGCGCTGAAAGTCGCTGCCGGCCTACAGCTTTCGACGTCCGTGGTGATCGCCGCCCTCCTGTTCCGCCGGAAACCACGCGATTTACGCCGGCAGGTGTTGATGGCGGCTGCGGCCGCGGCCGGGCTGACCCTGTGTTTGCTTTTGCCCTCCTGGAACCACCGCCAGCTTTCCATCGGGAAGTACCACGACTTCGAAGACATCCGCCATGTCTTGACCCGGTCCGGGTGGCTCGAGGCGCTTTTTCAAGGAACCCGGGAGCTGGAGAAGGCCGAGAAGGGCGAACTCGTGTACTACGGGGACGGCATCGGCGGGTTCACCAGCGTGGTCAAGTTCACGGATGCCATGGGCAACACCAACCTGGCCATGGCCAACAGCGGGAAAACAGACGCGTCATCCCGCCAGGACATGGAGACGCAGACGCTCCTGGCTCATTTCCCGATGCTGTGCCACAGAAATCCGCAGTCGGTGATGGTCATCGGCCTGGCCAGCGGCATCACCGCGGGCGAAGTGCTCCATTACCCGGTCGCCGCGATGGATGTGCTTGAAATCAACCATCAGGTCGTCGAAGCCAGTCGTTTTTTCAACCCGTGGAACAACCAGGTGCTGGCCGACGCCCGGACGCGCCTCATACTTCAGGACGCCCGCGCTCACCTGCAGCTCACCCGTCAAACCTACGACGTGATCATATCCGAGCCATCCAACCCGTGGATGGAGGGGCTGGCGGCGCTCTTCACGCGCGACTTTTTTGCTCTGGCAAAGGAACGGTTGAGGGATGGCGGCCTGTTCGCCCAATGGATCCACGCCTACCAGATGGACTGGGGCGCGTTCGCCATGATCGGCCGAAGCTTTGCGGAGGTGTTCCCCGACAGCCTGCTGGTGATGATGAGCCTGGCGCGGCCGGAGGGCGATTACCTGCTGGTGGGGTTCAAAGGCGAGAGGCAGTGCGGCCTGGAGGATGCCAAGGCACTCCAACCACCGTCGCGGAACGCGGTTCTCAACCATCCGCAGGTGCTGACCCGGCTCGTGGTATCCGAGAACCTGCCTGCCCTCTTCGGACCGGGCGAGGTCCACACCGACGGTCATCCACGGCTCGAATTCATCGCCCCTCGGCTCATGTACCACAGGACCGGGCAGATCTCCGACAGGATCCAGTCCAAAAAACCGGAGGGCCTTTCGGCAGAAACGCGCGACCGCATCCGCCGGCTCGAAGCGGATGTGGACGCGCAGGTTGATTTCGCCGCTTTCGCCCTCTCCGTCTACAGCCCCTTCGGGAAAATGGTCGACCTCGCTCGCGCCGGGGAGCTTCAAAGGAAGCGTTTCGTCGAGCTGATGGAGGGCTATTGCGCCGAAAATGAGCTGGACTACGCAGTGATCCGCGACGGTGAACTCCGGCAGCGCTGCCTGTCGATCCAGATCGACCGCCTCGAAAACCAAATGGACCGCATGCCCAACCGGGGCTCGTCTCTGGCCTATCTCGCCGGTCTCTACGCCATGCAGGGCCAGCCGGCCATGGCCATCGCGCGCTACAAGGAGGCCGTGTCGGCGGACCCGCTTTCACCCGCCATCCACACCCAACTCGGGTTCGCGCTGGCGCAGCAGGCTCTCCCGGAGGAAGCGGCCGGTTACTTCAACCGCGCCTTCCAATTGGACCCCGGCGACCCCAAAGCCTGCTTCAACCTGGGCTACGCACTCGCGCGCCTGGGTCGCTCGTCCGAAGCGCAGCCGCATTTCAGGAACGCGATCACATTGAAAGCAGACTACGCCGAGGCCCATCACGAACTGGGCCTGGTGCTGGCCAACATGGGCCAGACGAGTGAGGCCATCCGGCACGTGGAGGAAGCGGTGCGGCTCAGGCCTCATTTCCTGAAAGCACAAAACGACCTGGGAGTTATTTTTGCCATGCAGGAACGCTTCGATGAGGCCATCCGCAGGTTTTCCGAAGCGCTCCGGATTCAGCCCCGCGATGCCGAGGTCCACACCAACATCGGCATGGCGCTGGTGCGCAAAGGCAGGATCGACGAGGGCATCTCCCACTTCAAAACGGCACTTGAGATAAAACCCGACTTTGCCCCGGCGCGCGACAATCTCCAGAAAGCCTTGGCACTGCAGGGGAAATAGTTTCTCCCATAAGGATGGTGCCATCCTGGGCCCGATCCTCGATCCCTTTCACCACAATCTTCCCGCCGGTCGGAATAACGCCGGTAGACATCCGACCCCGGCTCAAGCCGGTTTCGATTCAATGGGATCGGCGGCCGGTTTTTGGCTGCGCTCGTCGCTGCCCCAAACCGCATAATATAACGTCCCCAGCACCCCGAAAAAGAAGGCCCCGGTGAAGTTCGCTTGGGGGCTGACCTCCCACAGGAAGGCCCCGCCGAAGGCAGCGACGGACACCACGATGTCCCGGATCAGATAGTACAGGCCGAACATGCCCGACTTTTGGGTCTCCGGCGACAGCTCGACGATGAGCGCCTTGCGGGTCGGCTCCCCGAACTCCTTCAGCCCCCGCATGACGAACGCCGGGATGAGCCACTCCATGCCCTGGCAGAACATCAGCACCAGCGGGAAGCACGTGAACAGGACAAAGGTGATGAGCACGAAGGGCTTTTTGCTGCCGCGGTCGGCGAACCACGCGACCGGTATGTAGATGAGCACGGCCGTTGCCATCTCGATGGTGGTGAGCAACCCGAACTGGACTGCGCTCACCGGCTGGGCGATCATCTTCATGCACCAGACGACCACGAAGGCGTGGGTGATTTGCTCGCAGAACCGGATGAGGATGTCGGAGACCAGCAGGTTCTTTAGGGCCGGCGTCATCCGCCGCCACATCGCCCGGGGCGAACCGTTGGCGACGCCCGCTTCGGCGCCGGACCCGGACCTGGGCGGTTCGTCGATCAGTTGCTGCTGCAAAATGATGGCGACAACGGCAAACAGCAGCGCAAATCCAAACGCCCAGCGCACCCCGTCGGCCTCCCCCCAGACCGCGATGCAAAACCCGCCCAGCACCGGTCCCAGCGCCATCGGGATCCGGTTCACCATCGAGTGCATGCTCACCCCCATGGTGCGCTTGCCGGCCGGCAGCACCCGCGAGATGAGGCCCATGGTGGCGGGAAGCGAAACCGACGACCAGGAAATGAAGAGGACCGAGCCCGCGATCACGGCCTGCCAGGCAGGGATCAGGATCACGATGAGAAACCCGGCGATGGCCACCAGGTTGAACACCAGCAGGGAGCGCTTGGTGCCGATCCGGTCCGACAGGTACCCGCCGGGGAACGAGTAAAGCGCCGACAGGAGATTGTCCAGCCCGCTCAGGATGCCGATGGAGATCGCGCCGCCGCCCAGCGCCATCATGTACACCGGCAAAAAGCGCTCGGACATGCGCTCGCCCATGCCGACGAGCACCACCATGCCCAGCACCCCGATGGTGCTGCGCTGCAGTCCGAGAAAATGCAGGATTCCGCCCGGCATGGTCTTTGGTGTGCCTGCCGTCAATGGAAGCCGCCCGGCCGACGGCGTGCAACCCCGGCAATCGATGTGAGCATGGTCAGTTCAAGAATTTTTCTTTGGCCACTTCCAGCCGGCACCAGGCGTAGAGCGAATCGTAGACCTGGAATTGGTGCTCGAGGTTTTGAAGATCGTCGGGGTAGCGCAGGCTGTAGCCGACGGCGATGGCCTCCAGCCCGGCCGCCAGGGGGTCTTTTTCCAAATGGTCGGTGTCGGCGGCGTTAACGATCTTGGCCATCCTCAGCAGCGCGCGGTCGGTCAGGCTGTAGTTGCGGATGATGACATCGAACGTGCACTGGTCGCCGTCGTGATTCAGGGCGGCACCGGGCGTGTCGAAGGGGATGGCCCCCTCCCGCTCGGCCACGCCCATGACCTCGCTCTTGGGCACGAACAGAAATTGGGCATCCGAGTCGATGAACCGGGTGATGAGCCAGGGGCAGGCAACCCTGTCTACATGGACATGCGACCGAGTGATCCAGAGCATTTTCTTTTTCTCCCATTCGGTTAAACGTGATTCGGCGGTGAAGTTCGCTTCCGCATGATCGAACGCCAGATAATAAGACCATCTCACAGGTTTGAAAAGATTTTTTATGCAGACGGCACTATCCGGCAAGCGCCGCCGAATGTCGACCCCAGAGCCGTGTCAGCAGTGATTGAATTTTCAGATCATCGCTGTTATAAGCAAATTTACAGGCGTGCAGCGGCAAGCGTCTTTCTGAAATTCCTCCCCGTTCGGTTCGGATCCCGCACCCGCTCTTTTGACTTAAGTCCAGTCGCTGCCTGCGCCTTTTGTCGTATACGGATTCTGTCCTTACGTTTTACCGTCCTTTCCACTCAAGCTCCTCTGGCTCCGTTTCACCATGATCACCATCGCGCCGTGGAGGTGTCCATGTCAGCCGACGGTTTCCTTTCCAAACTCAGGTTCCTGCGCCCTCTGGGTGAAAAACAAGACTGCCGCGAAGACACGGTCTCCGGCGGCTGGGGCGAGGTGCGCTGCGGCCAGCGCGAATGGGAGGACTTCTACCGGCGGCGCTGGCAGTACGACAAGCGCGTGCGCTCCACCCACGGCGTCAACTGCACGGGCTCCTGTTCCTGGGACGTCTACGTCAAGAACGGGATCATCGTCTGGGAGACCCAGCGCACGGACTACCCCGGCAGCGGCGCCGGCTTCCCCAACCACGAGCCCCGCGGATGCCCGCGCGGGGCGACCTACTCCTGGTACACCTACAGCCCGGTGCGCCTGAAGCACCCGCTGATGCGCTCGACCCTGCTAGCGCTCTGGCGCGAGGCGCTCGCCGCGCAACCGGACCCGGTCGCCGCCTGGCGCAGCATCGTCGCGGACGAGGCCCAGCGCACCTCCTACCAGGCCGAACGCGGCAAGGGCGGCTTCGTCCGGGTGTCCTGGGACGAGGCGGCGACCCTCGTGGCCGCTTCCCTCATCCACACCATCCAGACCCACGGCCCCGACCGCATCTTCGGCTTCACGCCGATCCCGGCCATGTCCATGGTCTGCTACGCCTCCGGGGCGCGCTTTCTGTCGCTCATCGGCGGGGTGCTGGCGAGCTTCTACGACTGGTACTGCGACCTGCCGCCGGCCTCGCCCCAGATGTGGGGCGAGCAGACCGACGTTCCCGAAAGCGCCGACTGGTACGAGTCCTCCTACATGATTGTCTGGGGCACCAACCTGCCCATGACGCGCACGCCGGACGCCCATTTCTTCACCGAGGCCCGCTACCGCGGCGCGCGGGTGGCCGCCGTGGCCCCGGACTACGCCGAGTACGTCAAGTTCGCGGACACCTGGCTGCCGGCCAAGGCCGGCACCGACGCGGCCCTCGCCATGGCCATGAGCCACGTCATCCTCCGGGAGTTCTACATCGACCGGCCGAGCGCGTATTTCACGTCCTATGCCAAGGCCTACACCGATCTGCCGTTCGCGGTCGTGCTGGAAGCGCACGAGGGGGATTTCAAGGCCGGCCGCTTCCTGCGGGCCGCGGACCTGGGCCACACGTCGAACAACGCCCAGTGGAAGACCGTTCTCTTCGACGCCGCCTCCGGCGGCTTCGCGGTGCCGAACGGCAGCATCGGCTTCCGCTGGAACGAGGAGGGCCGCTGGAACCTTCATCTGAAGGACTCGGCCACGGACGCCGCCATCGACCCATTGCTCAGCTTCGCGTCATCCTGCGAGCGCTGGGTCCGGGTGCACTCCCCGCTTTTCGACGTGAGCGGCGCCGGCACGCGCGCCGGGACTGTGCCGGTCATGACCCTGCAAACCCCGGCCGGGCCGGTCATCGTCACGACGGTCTTCGACCTTCTGGCGGCGCACCTCGGCGTCCGGCGCAGGGAGACGGATGCCCACAAGGAAGATTACCCCTCCGGCTACGACGACCCGCAGGCCTATACGCCCGCCTGGCAGGAGGCCATCACCGGTGTCCCGGCCGCGGACGCGATCCGCGTGGCGCGCGAGTTCGCGGAGAATGCGGAAAAAACCCGGGGCAAGTCCATGATCTTCCTCGGCGCCGGCACCAACCACTGGTTCCACAGCGACATGATCTACCGGGCCATCCTCAATCTCACCACGCTCTGCGGCTGCCAGGGGGTCAACGGCGGCGGCTGGGCGCACTACGTG
>Ga0209450_10001993_pt1 | contig 10312 bp, 10 predicted proteins | sample FrelakmetLWP11LW_FD_187149 | JGI IMG/M metagenome (GOLD analysis project Ga0209450, IMG submission 187149) | Freshwater lake sediment microbial communities from the University of Notre Dame, USA, for methane emissions studies - LWP11 LW (SPAdes)... | ecosystem: Environmental > Aquatic >... | reverse complement strand
CCGAACCAACGTCCCATTTCGTCGACAGCCCGCACCGAAAGCTGCCGCGAGGGAGCAACCGGAAATCAACTTGCAGCAGGAACAGAGGTGACGGCTGCACAACCAATCCCTCCGGCCCGGCCTGTTGCTGCCCTTTGCCCTGCACCTCCCGCAATTGGAATAGAAGATCTCCCGGGAAAATTTTTGGCGAAGCCGAAAATGCTCAAGGTCTTTCGAGCGTCACCGGGGGCGAGCCAATCACAAACTGTCTTTCGTTTTGCCGAGGTAATCAGTTTCGGTTTTATTTTAAGAATAAATATTAGGGACAGCCTTTTGCAAGCTCCACCACCACCCTGCAAAGTACAGATACTAGGCGGGCAACTCTAACCTCAACCTGCGGCAAAACATTTTATGCAAATTATGTTTTTTTTTTGGTTTTTCATTAGGCCTCGAATCTGCTGTGCTGGTACCTAGTGTCGAAGGGTGTCGAAGGGAAGTTTTTCGATGACAGAAACCACAAGATCTGTATAGTCGCAGATGACATTTTGGGACAGGCGTTTGGCGTCACAGCCTTTTCCCTGTGCCAAATTAGGTCAGTCCATTTTTTGTTTGTTCCAACGTTGTTTAGTATAAAACACAAAATTTTTTGGGAAATTGGAAGAAAAAATTTGAAGCAGGCCAAAAAGCAATAATTTTTTTTTTTTTTTTTTTTTTTTTTTATTCAGGAACCTTCTGCTAGCTAACCTTATTCCGTACTGGGCAGACCCGGAACTTTGCCCTGCGGTTGTCCAGAGGATCCAGAGAGTCGCGACGCCTAAGCCGGCTCTGTTCCTATTTCGTGACGGCAAGGTAGGAGCACCCAAAGACGTGGAGACCTTCTTCGGGATGCTCGGATCCCTTCTTTCAAAGGAAATCCCGGCGGCCTGCACCCCTCTCAGAGGCGAGCCCGAGGAAGAGGAAAACCTGGCAAAAAAGAGGCGACTATCAGGTAGGGTTAATTATCCATGTCGATGGGGGGAATAGGAATTGCCCAGATGCAAGCCCATATTCTCCAAAGACTAAGGAACTAAGTGCTGCCTTGATTCTGAAAAACGACGAGAAATAAGTTGGCAGGGCGCGTGGTGCCCGAGGGGGAAAGTTTGAGAAACAAGCAAAGATATTGTGTGCAGGGAAAATTTTAAGATGGCAGGGTTGGAGGGGGAAAGGCAAGATTTTAATGTTCCAAAATCCTCCCGGACAATTCACTTCCCTGTTGTGACGTAAACAAGGTGAGAAAGAAGAACCCGAATACTTATTTCTTTTCTTTTTTTAATATAGGCAACGACGGTGGCAGCAATTCTGCCTCGGGAGAAGCAACCTCGACGTCAGCAGGTGCCCACGCAGGGATACGCTTCTCGTGTCCGACGAGTGGGAAAGTTTTAGACATCCCGTACTGCAATTCTTCCCCGGGACGAGGGACCCCGACTTCAGCAGGTACCCACGTAGGGATACACGTGTCTTGTGATTCGTGCGGGAAAGCTGAAGACGTCGGATGCTGCAATCCCTCTACGACGGCTTGGGCCACGAGAAACCGCCGCATGTTGTGCGGGGCCTGCCTGGGAAACGAAGACGAGGATGTCGACGAGGACAACGAGGTGGACGAGGACAGCTGCGACGAAAATGCTTACGATGTAACTATATTTTGCTCACAATTATCGGACAGTTTTTTATTTGTAATTTACGTTCTCAGTTAATCAGCGGCGACGCAATTTTTTTTGTTGTGTCAGATCAAATTTTTTAAGTATCTTGTTGCCCTCTCCGAATCAGGTCGAGTATGAGGTCGACGACGGAAGCGACCGGGTCAAACACAGCTCTAGCGCGGACAAAAGCTCGGCCGAAGACTCCGATGTTGAGGTAACTTTTAAGAGCACCATTCAGTCGGGCTAGTAGAGCAGTGAGAATGCATCTTGTTTGAAACGAACCTAGCCTGAACGAAAACGTTCCGACGCCCTTGCATCTGACGCTACAATTTTCTTTTTCTCAGGACAACGAGGTCTGGGTTGCCCCTGTGACGACGAACGAGCAGGAAGGCGAGTCTTCTTCCGGCGAATTTGCCAGCACCAGAGATGATTCGAACGACTCGGAGTGTTGTGCGAAGGAAAGCTGCCTGAGGGACAACGCTTGGGGTGAAACGACTGTGCAGGATGGAGTTGACATCTGGAAGTGCGTCATTTGCGGTCTGCCAAACGATCCGTTCATGCGATACTGCGCCTCCTGTTGGGAAGTAAGTCAAAGCCAGCTGTCACACGATCCGTCAGTTTGACATGTTAAACTTTTTAAAGAGACGGCCCTTTGTAGGCCTGACGTTAGCCCGCTCAAACCTGAACACTATATTTTCCTTGTAAATTTACTTTGGGAACCTTTTCTTTTTTTTTTTTTTTTTTTTTTTTTTTTTTTTTCCATAAACGCCTCCTTTCAAATTTGGCCTGAAAAAAATAGCGTTCTGTGTGCAATTTGCAATTTGAGCCCTTGCATGTCTCCCTTAAAATTTAAAGCGCTTTTGGGTCTGCCTGCCCATTGGGGATTGAAAAATTTTGCATCTTCACTTTATGTAAAGATCTCCGACAAAGTGCTTGACGCAGTATCTGTCTGTCTTTGTGTGTGTGTGTGTGTGCGTGCGTGCGTGCGTGCTTGCGTGCGTGTTTGTGTGTGTGTTTGTGTGCTAGTGTTTGTGTGCGGTCCTTCAGTAACAGCCCCCGTTCAGTTTGATTTTTTAATTTGCAGGAACGAAAAAATTGGATTCCGGCAAGAGACAACCCTCGGAGAAGGATGAAAGAGAAGGAAAAGGAAGAGAGAGGGAAAGGAACCAAAGGATGCGAGGACGACAACGACGAAGCGGACAAAACAAACACAACAGAAGAGACGAGGTTGTCAAAGACAATGGCGACGGCGACGCTAGCGCCCGCAAAGTTGTCGACCACCTCAGACCCTGCGTCTCTTTGCAATACCTGCTGCAGGCGAGCCAAGAATGCCAGCTTCATTCACGGACAAATCTCGCATCAGGTTTGTTGCTATCCTTGCGCAAAAAGGATTTTCAAGGAAAGAGGCAAGTGTCCAGTGTGCAGACGGCGAATCGAAAAGATTACACGACACATAAGTATCTGATGTTTGAAAATTCAATTATTTTTGCGCAACATATTCGTCAAACTTTTTGTCCTTTTGCTGTGTGACGCCATGTGCAGCGTGAATAAATTGCTGTTAAAATTTCCGTTGTCAATAATTTATATCGTTGCAAATTAAAAATACGACCTTTGGTGGTCGAGAAGGTGCAACAACAAATTTGTTATATATATATTTATATATATATACATATATACGTATCAAACAAGGACAGGTTGAAATTTTGAGGTTCCTTGCAAAATTTTCTTTTCACCAAACAGCCTCGCCTGTAAATGCATATCGTCCAGCTTACATCTTTCAACAAGTAACCGTCATACAGTTAAAATCCATTCAACCGGGGTCATTATTTTTGAGAGGTGTGACATAACTAGGCGCAACTCTCTAAGAGTTGTCTGGAACACGTTTTAGGCTACTCAGAATTGCAATGAATCTCAGTTTCCCAAAGCTGCCTTTTCATATTAATATCAACAGCGTTTGGTCTTGAAGGCTTGCATGAAATTGGGCTCAATTGCTCAACTGCTCAGGTTCCTTTCGAGTCCGGAATTAGAGCAACGCCAAACCAAAGGGTTGAGGGTTAAAAATAATCATTTGTTGCTGACGTGCCAAACGTTTTGAAGACATTATTTCTCTCCCTCTCTCTCTCTCTCTCTTGCTGAAATGTAGGCACTTGGTCTACCCGGATGCTTCCAAATCTTATAGCAAAGACTTGTCCAGAGGTATTGTCACTTCTTGGGTCAACCAAGCTTCCACATATTTATTTTGACCGTAGTTGAAAAGCATTGAAAATTTTATAATTTGTAAATGTCGGGGCTAGTCCTTTGCCCGCCAACTTTCACTCTTTTATTTTTTAAATTCCAAAATTTTTTGCAGGAACATAACCGGCAAATTGTCTCTGCGGATATTGTTCACTATCACCACCTAAAACCTGACAACTATGTTCGGCTCTCGGAAGCAGACCTTTTTGGCTTTGAAAATCACCTAAAGCAGATCAACAATCTGATGATCAAATACCAGTTCAATCCCAACGCCAAGCTCACGCTTTTTGAAAAGTTGACTCAACTCAAAAACAGAGCTGACCAGATAGTCCTGAACGTTAACTGAATCCGAAGGAAATAAAGTGCCCAAAGAAATACACAATTTTTTAAGATTGAAGTTCTTTTTGTTGAATTTTTTAACAAGCTAAAATAGAAAATCATAAATGAAAAACAAACAAAAGCAAGTTCTGAAATGAGTTGGTGACATGTTCCAACTGTGAGTACGCGAGGTGAGTTAAGAAGTTGTCGCAGACGAATTCTCCTTTTTCCAGAGAGAAAGAGTCAGACAGACAGAGAGACAGAGAAGAGTGATAGTAAGTGCGAGGGTGAGCTAGTGTTGAGATGTCCATCAAGTGGCAAATGCACTCTCTAGGTAGGTATTTGGCTTTTTCCAATTTCCTAGGCAGTCTGGAAGAATGTTGTTCCCCTTTTGGTAAGGTGTTTGGCTTTGGACCCCTGATTTTTTGTACACGAACCTTGGCAAGCAGCACAATGAACCCTGTTTTGGTGATTTTAGGTGAAAACCGGTTTGGAATTGCTTGCGGAATTCCTTTACAATATAGCGTTCCGGTTTTGGTGACCAGGTTCTGGCTGAAAATAGTGGGTCTCTCTATTTTTTACTGTGGAACACAGTACATGAAACCAGTTGTCCTAAAATTGTCCTAAAATTGTCCTAAAATAGTCCTTAAATGTCCCAAACTTGTCCTAAAATAGTCCTAAAATGTCCCAAAATTGTCCTAAAATTGTCCTAAAATTGTCCTAAAATAGTACAAAAATGTTCTAAAACGTCCTAAAATATTCTTAAAATATTCCTAAAATATTCCTAAATTTATCCTTAACTAGTCCTAAACTAGTCCAAAACTAGTGATAAACTAGCCCTAAAGTAGTCCTAAACTTGTGCTAAGCTAGTCCTGAAGTGTTAGACCTCATATTTAGGCCTAATACTTAGACCTCATATTTTGACCTTATATTTTTACCTTATATTTTGACCTTATATTTTGACCTTATATTTTGACCTTATATTTAGACCTTATATTTAGACCTTATATTTAGACCTTATTTAGGTAAAAAAATTTCTTCATTATATCTTCATTCTCAGTGGTGCAGTTTTTGTTCCACAGTGCTTGAAAACTGCCCAAGCAGTTCTTGTTTACTGTGGAACACAGTACATGAAACCAGTTTTACCCCCACCCCCACCCCCAAAAATTAGCAAACGAGTGACCTTTGACCTTTGAACTTTGACCTTTGACCTTTGAACTTATCTCCAAAAATATTCCTTAAACGTCCGAAAATAGTCCCGAAATAGTCCTAAAATATTCCCAAAAAGTCCTTTGATAGTCCTTAAATAGTCCTAAAAAGTCCTAAAATAGTCCTAAAAAGTCCTAAAACAGTCCTAAAATAGTCCCAAAATAGTCCTAAAAAGTTCTAAAATAGTCCTAAAATGTCCCAAACTTTTTGTAAAATGTCCCAAACTTGTCCCAAAATAGTCCCAAAATAATCCTAAAATGTCCCAAAATTATTCTAAAATTGTCCTAAAATTGTCCCAAAATGTCCCAAAATAGTCCTTAAAAGTCCTAAAATAGTCTCAAAAAGTCCTAAAACAGTCCTAAAATAGTCCTAAAATAGTCCTAAAAAGTCCTAAAATAGTCCTAAAATGTCCAAAACTTTTCGTAAAATGTCCCAAACTTGTCCCAAAATAGTCCTAAAATAATCCTAAACTGTCCCAAAATTATTCTAAAGTTGTCCTAAAATTGTCCTAAAATGTCCTAAAATGTCCCAAAATAGTCCTAAAATGTCCTAAAATAGTACTAAAACCATATCCTTAACTGGTCCTAAACTAGTCCTGAAGTGTTAGAACTCATATTTAGACCTCATATTTAGACCCTAAATTTAGACCATATTTTGGCCTTATGTTCAGACCTTTTTTTTACACCTAAAATTTAGAAATTTTATTTTGACCATGTGTGTACATTACACTCATTACACTACGAGTGTACTCATTACACGCCATTACACTCCATTACAGACCTGATATTTACACCTTCTATTTAGACCTTATATTGAGACTTTATATTTAGACCTTATATTTAGACCAAATATTTAAACCAAATATTTAGAACTTATGTTGAGAGCTTTTATTGTGATCTTATAATTAGACCTTTTATTTAGTCCTTATATCTAGATCTGATATTTAGACCTTATATTTACACAAAATATTTAGACTTTATATTATGAACTTATTCAGGTCACATTTTTTCATCATTATATCTTCCTTCTCAGTGGTGCAGTCTTTGTTCCACAGTACTTGAAAACTGCCCAAGTTTATTGTGTTGTATTAGTTTTGAGGGGTTTTATTTACATCTCAACATCTGTGGGAACAATTTTTTGGATGCCCAATAATCTCTGCCAGCCCTCCCCAAATATACTTCCTGTGCTTTCCCATGGGATTGCCAGGTTTTGAGGAGACAATTAGAGAGAAAGAGAGAGAGTGAGAGAGAGAGAGAGAGAGAGAGAGAAAGAGAGAGAGAATATAGAATAGAGAAAGAGTGAGAAAGAGAGTTCTTTTTTCACTTGCAGGTATTGGCACATCTATTGCCTAACCAACCATTTGGGTTGTGGGTATTGGGCTCTTTGCAGAGTTTTTCTTGTGGTATCTGGCTCTGGGGTTCCTGTTTTTGTTTGGAAACCCAACTTTTATGCCATATCTTTTATAACATTACTTTCAAATATAACTTTTACAGTATGACTCTTAGAATAACACTTTTATATTATAACTCTTAGAGTAGAACTTTAAGCATGTAACTTTTAGAATAAAACTTTAAAATATAACTTAAACAAAATGACTATAATATTATCATTTGTTAGGAACCAGAAAGAAGTAACTTGTCATTGGGTTGGTATATGGCTTTTATAACGGTTATAATGTCACATTTAAAACCTAACCTTTAGAACTTATTTGGGAAACTCCAATTTGAATACTTTGATTTGTTCAACCCACCCTGTGTATCAGAACTAGCATGGAGTAACTTGTCATTGGGTTGGTATACGGCTCTTATAACCTCTATGATATCACAATTATAACCTAACCTTTGTAATTTAATTGGAAAACTCCAATTTGTAAACTTACATTTGTTTGACCCAACCTGTATTTGAGGTCTAGCAGAAGGTAACTTGTCATTGGGTTGGTACATGGCTTTCATAACTTTTACAATGTCACATTTATAACCTAACCTTAATAATTTAATTGGAAAACTCCAATTTGTATACTTACACTTGTTTGACCCAACCTGTGTATAAGAACTAGCAGGAAGTAACTTGTTTTTGGGTTGGTACATGGCTCTTGTAACCTTTATGATATCACATTTATAACCTAACCTTTGTAATTTAATTGGAAAACTCCAATTTGTAAACTTACTTTTGTTTGACCCATCCTGTATATGTGGACTAGCAGAAGGTAACTTGTCATTGGGTTGGTACATGGCTTTTATAACTTTTACAATGTCACATTTATAACCCAACCTTAATAATTTAATTGGAAAACTCCAATTTGTATACTTACATTTGTTTGACCCAACCTGTGTATAAGAACTAGCAGGAAGTAACTTGCCTTTGGGTTGGTACATGGCTCTTGTAACCTTTATGATATCACATTTATAACCTAACCTTTATAATTTAATTGGAAAACTCCAATATGTAAACTTACATTTGTTTGACCCAACCTGTATTTGAGGACTAGCAGAAGGTTACTTGTCATTGGGTTGGTACATGGCTTTTATAACTCTTACAATGTCACATTTATAAACTAACCTCTACAATTTAATTGGAAAACTCCAATTTGTAAACTTACATTTGTTTGACCCACCCTGTGTATCAGAACTAGCATGAAGTAACTTGTCATTGGGTTGGTATACGGCTCTTATAACCTCTAAGATATCACAATTATAACCTAACCTTTGTAATTTAATTGGAAAACTCCAATTTGTAAACTTACATTTGTTTGACCCATCCTGTATTTGAGGACTAGCAGAAGGTAACTTGTCATTGGGTTGGTACATGGCTTTTATAACTCTTACAATGTTTACATTTATAACCTAACCTTAATAATTTAATTGGAAAACTCCAATTTGTATACTTACATTTGTTTGACCCAACCTGTGTAAAAGAACTAGCAGGAAGTAACTTGTCTTTGGGTTGGTACATGGCTCTTGTAACCTTTATGATGTCACATTTATAACCTAACCTTTATAATTTAATTGGAAAACACCAATTTGTAAACTTACATTTGTTTGACCCATCCTGTATATGTGGACTAGCAGAAGGTAACTTGTCATTGGGTTGGTATGTGGCTTTTATAACTTTTACAATGTCACATTTATAACCTAACCTTCAAAATTTAATTGGAAAACTCCAATTCGTTTACTTACATTTGTTTGACCCAACCTTTGTATAAGAACTAGCAGGAGGTAACTTGTCCATGGTTTGGTACATGGCTCTTGTAACCTTTATAAAATCACATTTATAACCTAACCTTTAGAATTTAATCTGGGAAACTCCATGTTGAATACTTTAATTTGTTCAACCCAACCTGTATATGAGAATTAGCAGGAAGTAACTTGTCATTGGGTTGGTATATGGCTCTGGGGTTCCTGTTTTTGGAAACCCAGCTTTTAAAATACAACTTTTATAAATTTGCTTTTTCTGGAAGCAGCCAGGGAATGTCAAAGGTTGAATGTCTGCTCAAATTTTTGTTTTGTTTTTATTTTGTTTTGTTTCAGCCTGTCTTATTCATTTTGGGTTCTGTGGGAACACCATTCATGATGCTCTCTTGTTTCCTCAGCTCTTCTCCTCCTCCTTATTTCCTGAGATTTCTCCAGGGAGTCCAGGTTTTAGGGGGTGGGACGGACAGAAGTTGAGTTAGTATTTGGCTTTGGTGTTGGAATTATCATAATGTAATGAACATTACTTTGAAAATTTCAGAGTTGCCCCTGAGACCACCTGTTGTTGTGGTTACTGCTATTGGACAGTGTCAAAAATAGTGCTTCAGTTTTAATGGCAATTCTGTATCTCACCTGAAGCTTAGCTGGCCTCCTGGGCTGCTATTGGATTGGTTAAAGTTTTTTTTTTTTTCTCCTACAACTTTACCCTCTGGGCCGGTATCTGGTTAAAGTGGATTTTTTTTTTCTCCAAGCACTTCTGTCTAATATTTATTTTTGCTTTTGACAGGTAAATGGATTTTTATATAGTGGATCTGCTCAAAGTTGTGTGTGTCCAGTGTCAGGCAGGGTTCCAATAGTAGCTTTGAATTTTATATCCTTCCCAGCCTAAATATTTAGTTTTGGCAATATTTTTTGAACATGTGATAGTGTGGGAACAGAATTTTTGATATCTCTCATTAATCCTCAGGCCTCCTCCTCCTTTTAATTTCCTGTCATTCTCCTCAGAAAAGCTGTGGTGTTGAAAATGCAGGGGTAGGAGGTGTAAAGATAGATTTTGTGAGAGAGAGAGAGAGAGAGAGAGAGAGAGAGAGAGAGAGAGAGAGAGAGAGAGAGAGAGAGAGAGAGAGAGAGATAGAGAGAGGGAGAAATAGAGTTAGACAAAGGCATGGAAAAATTGACAAACAATTGTCCATTGTGAGGATGTGAAAAATGTTTGGCATGTTGTTAGGACAAATGGGTAGGTATTTGACTTTTGGGCCCCAATGTGAATACTGGTGTCTGCCAGTTGTGAATGGTGGGGGGAAACTGCTATTGGATTGGTAGAAGTTTATTTTTTTTTTCTCCTACAACTTTACCCTCTGGGCCGGTATCTGGTTAAAGTGGATTTTTTTTTTCCAGGCACTTCTGTCTCATATTTTTTGTTTTTGCTTTTGACTGGTAAATGGATTTTTATAAGGACCCTCAGTGGATCTGCTCAAAGTTGTGTGTGTCCAGTGTCAGGCAGGGTTCCAATAGTAGCTTTGAATTTTATATCTTTCCCAGCCCAAATATTTAGTTTTGGCAATATTTTTTGAACATGTGATAGTGTGGGAACAGAATTTTTGATATCTCTCATTAATCCTCAGGCCTCCTCCTCCTTTTAATTTTCTGTCATTCTCCTCAGAAAAGCTCTGGTGTTGAAAATGGGGGGGGGGGGGGGGGGGG
>Ga0209450_10001992_pt1 | contig 10313 bp, 9 predicted proteins | sample FrelakmetLWP11LW_FD_187149 | JGI IMG/M metagenome (GOLD analysis project Ga0209450, IMG submission 187149) | Freshwater lake sediment microbial communities from the University of Notre Dame, USA, for methane emissions studies - LWP11 LW (SPAdes)... | ecosystem: Environmental > Aquatic >... | reverse complement strand
AATAATGCTAATCTCTTTACATATTTCTTTAAATTTGATCAAATTAAAACTAAAATCTACAACACTGGGGAAAAGTATAATGAACTCGTAAGAGTAGAGATCACTGATCCCAAGGTATGCATCTGATGGAAAAACAAGTTCAGTTGCGCGGATTATTATTCTTTTAATATTTTCGATATCATAAGCAAGATTCTTAAATCCAACAAATGAATCAATATCATACATATATTTTATTCTGAGTATAAGTGCTCCTATACTCTGTACTTCAAAATCAAGATTAGATATAGTATCAAGCAACTGCGGAAGATACGGTAGTCCCGTTACAGCTTCTAAAGAACCTTCGTTTACGAAGATATCTCGTTTCGTCTTTAAAAATTCCCAGAATTTATCATTTCGCGCCATAATTGGGCTGAATGTATAAACAAGTCGCCTGCCATCATTCTTCGCCGCATAAAGAGCCTGGTCTGCCCTGGATAACAATTCAGAAATCGTGCTGCCGATGTTTGGATATTCCGAAAGGCCGGCGCTAAAAGTGACATTAAAGTATTGATGATTCACTTCAAATTCAATAGAAGAAAAGTCATTGAGTAAGTGTTTTACTATTTTTGCTGCGTCGGCTATTCTTACATCCGGGAAAAGGATTACAAATTCCTCACCTCCGAATCGAGCTGGAAAAAATGACTTTGAAATATTCTGTTTGAAAAGACTCGCAAGTCTCATCAAAACAACATCACCGGTTTGATGACCGTACACATCATTAATTTGCTTAAAATGATCAATATCAATTATTACGAGTGATATTATCTTATTTTTTGAATCTGAAATCTCGTCGTTAAATTTTTTAATAAATTCTTTCCTGTTATAAAGGCGAGTAAGTTCATCGGTGATTGTTAATAAATAGAATTCTTTAAACTTGTTGAGAGTAGAATTAATAACAGCAACCAATTCTTTGGGGTTAAATGGATATTGAAGAAATGAATCAACTCCATATTCAATTGCTTTGATCTTATTATTCTCATCATTCGATGATGATAGTATTACAAAAGGAATAAGTTTTGTTTTAATGCCGTTTCTGATTGTTTTTAATAGATTTAGGATATTATTGTTATCGATGTCAATATCTGCTATAATAAGGCTTGGTATGTTGAAGGCCATTTTACTTAAGGCCTCTACTGAATTTTTTGCATTGATGTAGGTGAATTTATTGCCCAGATATTTATAGGTCTGGTTTAGAATATTATCATTATTAATCAACAGAAGGATGGTGTCTTTTTTTTTATTTGTTTCCATTGAGTATTACCTCAATTTCGTTATTCAATTCTGATAATGCGTTAACGGATGCATCGGCGTAATGTGCTCCCGGTTTATCTTGATATGCAAAATTCAAAGCACTAGATGAATTAATACGGTGTATGTATGTATCCTCATTATGAGATATTGTACGAAGAATTTCAATAATACTTCCTCCCTGTGATCCTATTCCCGGAATCAGTAAAGGTATTTTTTTTCCTGAAGATCCGAAAATTGAATTAATTTTCGCAAGCTGTTCAGGAAAAGTGGCTCCAACAACTGATCCAATGCCTGGATGATACCATTCAATAATTTTTTTTGCTACATGCTCATGAATAGTAATTCCACCGGAGATAAGATCCTGGATTTCGCAAGAGCTTTTGTTTGATGTTTTAGTTAGGATGTAATATCCCTTGCCTGGATACTTGCTGACAAACGGCTTGATTGAATCATATCCCATATAGGGTGCCAGGGTTACCGCGTCAGCATGAAAGAATGAGAAAGCCTCAATTGCATAGGCTTCGGCGGTAGATCCAATATCGCCACGTTTGGCATCCAGTATTACTGGTAAAAATTCTGATTGGAAAAGGGTGATAATTTTTTCAAGAGCCTTAATTCCCTGAAAACCATATTGAGCATAAAAAGCATAATTGGGCTTAACCGCTCCGGGCAGAACATTTTTTTGAATCATTCTGGTGAGAATGGTTTCATAAAACGAATAGATTCTTTTATAAATGGAACCCTTTAACGGTATTTTTTCCAGAACAGGATCCATCCCAAAGCATATAATGCTATTATTTTTTTTTGCTGTATTATATAGAAATTCAGTATAGTTCATGATTTCTTTTTTAATAATTCAAAATAATCATTATAGAGATAGAAGCCTTCGTCATCAAATTGAATAAATGTTACATCAATTAAATAGTCATTATTATTTATAAAATTAATAGTAGCGGTAATAGCAATTGAACATGCCTCATCTTTTGGATAACCATAAACGCCTGTTGATATTGAGGGGAAGGTAATAGATTTAAATCCATACTTTTTTGCAAGAGAAAGAGAATTTGTATATGAGTTCCTTAAAATATTTTCCTCCTTATATTGACCTCCACGGTAGATTGGACCTGGTGTGTGTATAACATACTTCGCAGGTAAATTATACCCCTTAGTCAATCGCGCTTCCCCTTGTTCGCAGCCACCAAGTTTTCTGCATTCATCCAATAGACCTGGACCAGCAGCACGGTGGATGGCGCCATCGACTCCGCCGCCTCCCAGCAGAGTTGTATTTGCAGCATTGACGATAGCATCAGTATTTTCCTTTGTTATGTCTCCTTTTATCACATGTAAATGATTCAATATTTCTTCAAGAGTATACATGGCAGATTGGTATTTGCTTATTTTATTATTTTTGTGTTTTCATTTTTATATGATAGATAAATTAAGGTCAATTAAATAATCTATAAGAGTGTATTATATTTACATTGAAAAACAGATACCCATCAGAAAAAAAATAATAAATATTAAAAATAAAATATAAAAAATATGACAGACATTATTGTTATTGGTGCTGGGCATGCAGGTATTGAAGCTGCACTTGTCTCTTCGAGAATGGGGATGAGTACAATTCTTATTACCGGTAATCTGGATACAATCGCTCAGATGAGCTGTAATCCAGCGATAGGTGGCCTTGCTAAGGGTCACCTGGTCAGGGAAATTGATGCGTTGGGCGGTGAAATGGGGAAGACAATTGATAAGACCGGCATACATTTTAAAATGCTGAATCGAAGCAAAGGTCCGGCGGTTTGGTCTCCCCGGGCGCAGGCGGATAAAAAAGAATATCAATCGGTAATGAAACAAGTGGTGGAACAACAGGAGAACCTTGTCATTATTCAGGACATAGTCTCTAGTATTATATTCGAGAAGATTGAAAATGGTAAATACAATTACAGGGTGACCGGCATTCGAACAGAAAGGGGTCAGGAACATTATGGAAAAGCAATAATAGTAAGCACTGGTACTTTTTTGAAAGGGCTGATTCATATTGGTGAGTATCAGCAACAGGCCGGACGGCTAGGAGATTTTTCTTCCGAATACTTGTCGGAATCATTAAAGGCCATGGATTTAACAGTTCTTCGGTTTAAGACAGGAACTCCGCCGAGAATCAATAGCAAATCAATTGACTTCAGTGTATGCGAGATACAACAACCTGATGAATATCCTTTTCCTTTCTCATATTCAACAGAGAAAATTAGCAGGATTCAGATTCCCTGCTGGATTACAACCACAACAGATGCAACTCATGATATAATACGAAAAAACATTCATCGATCGCCTTTATATTCTGGAGTTATCAAGGGTGTTGGACCTCGATATTGCCCATCAATTGAAGATAAGGTGATACGATTTGCAGATAAACACAGTCACCAATTGTTTTTAGAACCCGAGGGATATAAAACAAACGAGTATTATGTTAATGGATTTTCTAGCTCACTCCCTGAAGATGTTCAGCTTTCCATGATTAGAACAATAAGGGGTTTGGCGAATGTTGAGGTGATGAGACCCGCTTATGCGGTTGAATATGATTATGTTCCACCCGATGAATTATATCCCACCCTCGAGACTAAAAAAGTGGAAGGATTATATCACGCAGGTCAGATCAATGGAACATCAGGATATGAGGAGGCTGCGGCACAAGGAATTGTTGCGGCTATTAATGCTGTGAAAAAGATAAGGGGCGAGGGGAATTTTATATTAAAAAGATCTGAGTCATATATAGGCGTGCTTATCGATGATCTTGTGACAAAAGGTACGAATGAGCCTTACAGGATGTTTACATCAAGGGCGGAATACCGACTGTTATTACGACAGGACAATGCCGATATTCGTTTGATGAAATATGGACATGAGTTGGGATTGATTAATAATGACATGTTTTATAGAACAAAAAAGAAGTATGAGGAAATAAAAAATGTAATTAAGAATTTAAAGCAAACAATGATTAATTATGATCAAGAATTTGACAATGATCATTCAAACAAGGAGATTTCACATAAAACCAAAAAAACAACCGTGGACAAGCTTTTAAAAAGACCGGGGGTGCGGTTATTCGATATAATGGAAAGAATATCTTTAACGATTGATAAAAGCATCATACCACTTATTGAAATGGAAATAAAATATGAAGGATATATTAAGCGTGATATTGAAAGAATCGAAAAAATGGAAAGATTGGAAAATAAGATAATCCCGGAGCATATTGATTATGGTACAATAAATGGGATAAAGACCGAAGCGAAGCTTAAATTGGAAAGAATTAAACCGGGAACAATCGGACAGGCATTGAGAATATCAGGCATAGACCCTTCCGTCATTTCAATACTGCTAATCCATATTGAATCTCTGGAGAGAAAGAACAAAGAGGTTCCACGTGGAACAATATGAAGTTGAACAATTATTTCTTAATTATGGCATTACATTAATAGATAAACAGATAGATCTCTTTTTACAATACGTGAATTTATTATATGAATCGAATAAAAAATTTAACCTAACAGGATTTCAATCAAAAAAGGAAATTATTAAACATCTTGTCCTGAAATCAATAATTCCATTGCCATTATTCAATGTTCCACGTGGAACATCATTTATTGACATTGGGACAGGACCAGGAATTCCGGGAATTCCAATTTCGATTGTATATCCACACTGTTGTGGGGTTTTAATTGATTCGAATCGTAGAAAAATTGAATTTATCATGCATGTTGCAGAAAAACTGCATCTTAAAAATATAATCGCTTTCTGTGGCAGGTTGGAGGATTGTGCGAGAATGTCTGATTATAGGGAGCGATTCGATAATTGTTTTTCCAGAGCTTTCGGCAGTCTATATTATGTGCTTGAGTTGTCCAGTCCGTTTGTAAAACCCGGCGGCATTGTTTTTATTTATTCAAATATAGAAAAGGATTCAATTAATGAAACAATATTGGAGCAGGCATCACGAGTGGGGTTGTCGATTGAACATGTTGATAGTAATAAAGAAAGTCAGAAGAAAAAAGGGCTGTTATTTACTAAAATGTCTTCAATTGATGAAAAATATCCCAGAAGAAATATGGTAATAAAAAGAGAATCAAAGAGGGTAGAATGATAAAGCACATAATTGTATTGATAATTACTGCAATATCCATCCTTCAGCAATCTAATTTTGCAATCATGAACCGAATAATTCATGATGAGACCCTTATTGCCCCTGGAGTTGGCGCGGAGAAAATCATATTGAATGAGACTGTGTCAAAATTAAACGACACATACCAAGGATTAGAATACAGAACTGCAAAACTGAAGGAAGAATCAGATTTATTCCGTGATGTTTTAAAATTAAACATGAGCATCGGGATCAAATTTAATGAAATCAGGTACTTTTATAGCAATAATGCAGTTGTTTTTTTAAAGAATAATATTGTACAGACAGTAGCCGGATTGAATACAGATAGAATTACCGTGGATACCGTGGATTTAATGCGTGGTACCAGTTACTTCATTTTAAATTATGGAAATGCATCACTTCAAATATTAAAGGAATCAGGCGGGAATGCATATATCTATCCTACAAAAGGAATAGCTATTCTTGACGACAATAACGATGATTCAATTGATCTTTATTTTGTATTCCCGCCTGTTAAACAATAATCCGTTTTTCATTGAACCATTTCATTAATTGTATAAGCATCCTTATCCTTTATCCTGTATTCATGAAAAATAATATCCTCAATTGTCTCTCTTTGAATTTTCGTTGATTTGTTGTCCTGATTAATAATCATTCTTACTAAAGACGTTAATTTTTTTTGTGTACTTCTAGCTATAGTTTTAATGGGTAATTTTTCAATATTGCTTCGCAATACTTTTAAAGTAAAAAAGTTGTTATAATAATAATACTGCAGTACATGTGAATTAAGAATTGAAAGTGTGGATTCGATATTGTTGCCTATATCATCCGGAATAAATCCATTAACATTATTAAGAGAGTAATAGCCATAGGGATCCAGAGCAAATGTCAGTTTTTTCCCGATGAATTTGTAAAGAATTTTATTTTTTGTAAGGTATAAGTGCTGAGGTGCAACCTGTTGTAGGTGGTTTGGATCAAATTTGAAAAAATGATTGCTAAAGCTGATTCTATACTGCTGTACATCTTGTCCGATGATAATGGGGTCGGAATGAAAGGTTGATCTGCGCATATTTATATGCCTGACATTATCACCTGTTACAACACCAAGAAAAAATTTCGCTCTGTTTTTCAAATAAATGCAATCATTGCTTTCAATAGTGGAGATTATCTCAACTGCTTTTCTGGTGTGATTGATATTAAAAATATTTTCTGGTGTTCGTAAATAGCCGGCCTGGGGCACAAGAAGAGCTGTTCCATGTTTAATACAGGAGTCATTTTGAACATGAATTATATTTTTCATTCGATCAATATCGGATGAATTTTTTTGAACCACTATTGAAATTGAAGGTGCAAAGATCCCTTTGAATTTTTCTCCCCAGCAAAATATTGATTTGATGAGTGAATTTTCAAGTATGTATTGTCTGGAAGACATGTGTGTTTTAATATTAAGATACGCTTCAGGGATTAGGAATGAAATAATCCCGTCATTATTAATGAATTCAAAAGAACGTTCGAGAAAAAGTGTAAAAGTATTAATTCCACTGCCAGTTGATGAATAGGAACTTTTAAAATATCGTTTTTCCTCTGGTGTAAACTTGCTTCGCCAGGGAGGATTCCCAATGATTATGTCAAATTTTCTTTGTAATACTGCATCAGTATAAGATGATTCAAATAAATTTGAATTTGATTTCATTAAAAAATTGAAATTGAAGATGTTGATTAACGAGCTGTTACAGCCGGAAATTTTCATTAAATTGTAGCGTGCGATTTTTACCGCCAGCGGATCCACATCGATCCCATAGAGTCTGCTTATTGCATAAGCTGAGCATTTGAGGTGATCCTTGAATTTGACGATTTGCTTATTATAAATGATTTTATATGAAATCAATAAAAATTGACCTGATCCACAAGCGGGATCTAAAATAAATATATCATCACGATCTGCAATTGCGATTGATGAATTCGTGATATATGATGATACATCTTCAGGAGTGAAGTACTGCCCCTTGGCTTTAAGATTATTTTTGCATTCCAGATTATTATAAATATATCCGATGATATCCCCATCGTTGTTGAAATCCCAACGTTCGATGATATCATTCAATTCAGCCAATGCTTGATTAATTTCAGGAGAATTTATAACATAACAGATGTTAGCTGATATATTCATTAAAACCGATATAACAGCATCCAGCTGATGCTTTCTTTCTGAAAGATTTGAAGAAAGATTATTATTGATGATATTTATGCGGTAATCAATATACTGCTTGTGTTTTAGTATATAATTCACCTTACAATGCATGCTACTTTCTACCCCTATGACAGCTCAGTAATGATGGAATTAATCATTACATTCTATAATTGATATGTGGTTTTTCGCTAACAGTATCTATATTCTATATCGATCAGTGAATTAAGTATTTGTAGTGAATTTGTATAAATACCTGTAACTGAAGCATTAAAATTGTGTTTACAATTAGTGTGGTTTTATATTGTATTATTCTAATGAAGTAGGATTATACTGATCTATGAATAAATAGTTAACAGGAGCTTTATGATTTCTGTGGCAATTGTAACGATAAGTGATCGATCATCAAGAGGGGAAAGGGAGGACATTTCCGGACCTGCAATTAAATCGTGGACACAAGATGTGGGGGGATTCGAGATCGTTGAGGAAGTGATTATTCCGGATGAATTCGAAATAATTAAATCAACGCTGTTGAAACTTTGTGAATCAGAAGTAATGATTATTCTCACAACCGGTGGAACAGGATTCTCTCAACGAGATGTTACACCTGAAGCGACTCTTGCAGTAATTCAAAGGCTTGTGCCTGGATTTACTGAAGCGATGAGAATAAAGTCACTGGACATAACACCGCATGCCATGCTTTCCAGAGCTGTTTCGGGAATTCGTGGAAAAAGCCTTATCATTAATCTACCAGGAAGCCCAAAAGCAGTAAGAGAGAATCTGAAAGTTATTCAAAAAGCCTTGATACATGGAATAGAAATTCTTAATGCTAAAATCACTGATTGTGGATCTGCAGAATAGCATTCAGATGGAATGATTTTTTTGTTTTCATTGATGAAAGTATAATTGAATCCTCATGAATGTAAGCGCACAAACCATCGAGAAATCCTGGTTGACCAATTTCTTCATGTTTCAAATTCAGAAAATATTCCCGCAGAATCATAATATTCCAGTCATGGGTAATATTTATTACAGAATAATCGGAGTATAATAATTGATCGACAAGTATCTTCATCTGTGTATGTGCGGACGATTCGATTGGTGCAATTAATGAATCAGAAATTTCATTGTTAAACCATTTTCTGATAAAAACACTCTGGCCGATATTTTCAACCATATCTGCAATGGCATGCCAATCTCCCTTGATATAGGGTCCGCCCAAATTAAATATACTTCCTTCAATCTGTGATAAACTATTCTTTGATAGAAGGCCCAGTTGAATATTCTCTGCTGTTTCCTGACAACGTTTTACCGGACTGTAATTAATTTTAAATGGGGAAAATGGCGATATCCGGGCTCCTAGAAGAAAGGCTTCTCTTTTACCACTTTCTGTTAACAATGCCTCAAGGGCATTGCTCATTCTGTCAAATTCAAACCGCTCGGCATGACGGATTATCAGGGCTATTCTTTTATCTGTATCTGGTAAGATCATTGTATCCCTTTTATGTAAGTTATTTAATTCAGTTTATGCTAAATAGGGAACTGATTGTGTTCCGGGGTATTTTTCTTGACTTTTTAAGTATGATGACTCGGTGTATAGAGTCTATCATTAATTTGAATAATCTTGAAAAATTTTATTAGGCAGAATTTATGGAGGATACAATAGATGACACGAGAACAGATTAAAGAAAAAATTCTGATCATAATGAGAGAAGAATTTGAAATTGAAAACCCTGGATTGGATGATGATCTCAGAGAGAAGCATAATTTCGACAGCATCGACGCCATTGCATTACTGGAGATAATTGATGAAATGCTTACCCCGTCCTTGTCCCAGGAGGAGAAAAAATCAGCCATGAATATCCGGAATATCAATCAGATATGCGATTTTGTTGAAGATATGTTTTCAAAGCGGAAATAATGATTCGGGAGTGTTAGTCCAACTATGGAAAGAAGGGTAGTTATTACAGAAGCATCAGCAATTACTCCTATCGGTAATGATAAGCAAACAATTCTTTCAAATTTACAGAATGGGGTTTCCGGCGTAAAGCCAATTCGTGATGATAATCTGCTGACGAAATATATTCATTCGAAAGTATTCGGTACGATAGATTATGAAATCGAATATGATTTCCCGCGAAAATTTAGAAAAACGCTGGGTCCGGTATCGTATTATGCCTGTAAGGTAGCTGGAGATATCATTAAACGATCCGGGTTAACCCAGGATTTTCTTTCTTCCGGCAGAATGGGTGTCGCCTTTGGATCAACTCATGGAAGCCCGACGGTGCAACGCGGCATATATGAAATTGTTTTCCATAAATCCGAAACATCGGACTATGCATCAATCAATGCTTCCGATTATCTCAAATCAATGGTGCATACTACTGCGGTTAATATCACTCGAATGTTCGGTATTACCGGCAGGGTAATTTCTTCTTGCACTGCTTGTACAACAGGCAGTCAATCGATAGGATATGGTTACGAAGCGATTAGATTTGGACGACAGGATGCGATGATTTGCGGAGCAGCAGATGAGTATGATACCACGACTGTTGCGGTTTTTGATAATCTTCTGGCATGTTCCACTGCATTCAATGACACACCACATCTCACGCCAAGGCCCTTTGATGAGAAACGGGACGGAATAGTGGTCGGTGAAGGGGCAGGGGCTGTCCT
>Ga0209450_10001991_pt1 | contig 10315 bp, 3 predicted proteins | sample FrelakmetLWP11LW_FD_187149 | JGI IMG/M metagenome (GOLD analysis project Ga0209450, IMG submission 187149) | Freshwater lake sediment microbial communities from the University of Notre Dame, USA, for methane emissions studies - LWP11 LW (SPAdes)... | ecosystem: Environmental > Aquatic >... | reverse complement strand
CCTTGATGCGGGCCGGCCACGACACGACCATGTTCTGGTTGGTGCCGCCGAGCCGGGACGCGTTCTGCTTGAACCAGTCGAAGGGCGTGTCGAAGGCCCACGACCAGCCCGCCGACATGTGGTTGTAGGTATACTCGGTGCCCCAGACGTCGTACCACTTGAGCTGCACCTCGGCCGGCAGGCCCTGGACACCGTTGAAGAAGGCGACCTCGTTGGGCGTACCCATCGGCCCGCCCTCGGCGCTGGTGCCGTTGTCGCCGTTGATGTAGATGACGAGCGTGTTGTCGAGCTTGCCGATATCCTCGAAATGCTTCACCACGCGGCCGACCTCGTAATCGCTGTAGGCGACATAGGCGGCGAAGATCTCGACCTGGCGGATGAAGAGCTTCTTCTCGTCGGCCGTGAGCTGATCCCAGGGCTTCAGCATCTCCTTCGGCCAGGGCGCCAGCTTGGCATCCTTCGGGATGACGCCAAGCCGCTTCTGGTTCTCGAAGATTCGCTCACGCAGCTTCTCGTAGCCGTCGTCGAAGAGGCGCATGGCGCGGATCTTCTCGACCCACTCCTTCGTCGGGTGATGCGGCGCGTGCGTCGCACCGGGCGCGTACTTGATCAGGAGCGGCTTCGACGGGCTGGTCTGGTGCATCCGCGTCATCCAGTCGATCGCGTCGTCGGCCATGCCGGTGACCAGGTTCCAGCCCGGCTTGCCTTCGAACGGAAAGATCTGCGTGGTGTTGCGGAACAGGTTCGGCTGCCACTGGTTGGCGTCGCCCCCCACGAATCCGTAGAAATACTCGAAGCCCATGCCGATGGGCCACTGGTCAAAGGGCCCGACCTGGCTGGCGGCGAAGGCCGGCGTGTTGTGATTCTTGCCGAACCAGGAGGTGGCATAGCCGTTGTCCTTCAGGATGCGGCCGATGGTGGCCTGGTCCCTGGGGATGATGCTGTTGTAGCCGGGGAAGCCCGTTGCCTGCTCGGAGATCACGCCGAAGCCGGCAGAGTGATGATTGCGCCCCGTGATGAGCGCGGCCCGCGTCGGTGAACAGAGTGCCGTGGAGAAGACGCGGTTGTAGCGCAGGCCCTCCTTGGCGAGACGGTCCATCGTCGGCGTGGGGATCACGCCGCCGAAGGTGCTCGGCACACCGAAGCCGGCGTCGTCGGTGATGATCAGCAGTACGTTCGGCGCGCCCCTGGGAGGCACGACGCGCGGCGCCCACCAGTACTTGGAACTCAGCGCGTCCTGTTTGATGACCCCTCCGAACTTCGGGTCGGGCGGCGGCAGCTGCTTGCCGCTGATGGTGGATGTGGCGTCTGGCGATCCCGGCGTCCCGGTGATCTCTTGCGCCTGGCCGGCCGTCGCGACGATGGCAAGAAGAAATATCAGAGCAATGATAATTCCCCTTGTCTTCATGACAGTTCTCCTTCCTGTATTCTTTTGCGGTGATGATTGTGACGATATGAAAAGGGAACAAGTCGGGTGATCTGCAACTGCGCCTCGCCGATTCAGGCCATACCCTCAATTCCTGACGGCGTTCGGCTCAAAGAACAGACAGCAAGCAATCACTCCATTGTTTGAGAGTGTACTCTATTTTCAATCCCATGAAAATATGAATTGCGATCATGAAGGGGAAACCAGGAAAGTCGCAGGGAAGAGCGCCAATTTGCTTCAAGAGCCATTCCGGAGGACTCACACACGGCAAGAAGAATGGGCTGCCCTCACGGAAACCCGCATCATAGTCCTCCACCCCAGCGGTACTGCCAGACAATTCCAACCATGTCGAAATCGGTCCCCGTGCTGGTGTGTGTGCCGGTGTTGCCGTAAAGCTTGATTGAATTGTTCCGGTTCACCGGCAATGCAAGCGTGAGACCCACTCGCGAATTTTGCTGTAAATCATCGCCTCGCACACCGTTTACCGTCGTGCGCCCGCCGTAATCGTGATTGAAGCTCAATGCGGCCCAGATTCCATGGCCAAGGCTGTACGTGACGTGTGCCTGCACGGTGAAGAGAGGATCCTGTTCCAGTGTCTTGCCGCCAAAGAAGTCGTCATTTTTGCTGAAGAAATAAACACCTGTGGAAAGCTCCAGCGAAAGTCCCCCCCACGCCTTGGAGATTCCGATGTCGGGCTTGATGAACCAGCGGTTATTGCCAAGGTTCACCAGCTTGTCCTCATCATACTGTCCGAGGGGTGCGGACACCTGAACGCTAGCCCCGATGATTATATCCTGCTGGAAGCTTTCAAATTCTTGAACTGACAGCGCAGGGGCGCCATAGAAATTGACCGAGAAACGGAAGAGCGGGTCGTTTAACCCGGAAACATTGCGTTCTCGGGGTTGACCCCCAACCATCGCGGTTCCTGACAGTTCGGAATAAGGCACGATGACATCGAACTTCCCTGACTTTCCCCACACGTCGAGTGACCGTGCATAAGCCAAAACGCCGGTATGCATCTTGAGCTGGGCGTCCTTGATCGGCGACGAGCCTGCGGTTGACAAACCGCCGTCTGAATAGACGTAGCCCGCGAGAAGGAAATTGACTCCGACCGGCGTATTCATATAGGCTCTCGGCTCGATCTCGCCGGCATGCGCTTGCGCGGCCATGAACAAGAGCGCAATCACGGCGGGCATGACACCTGAACGCTCGATCACATGCCGATAACCTCGCAGGAGAGGTCGAGCGATGGCGGCGCATAAAAAACACCCGTCCCGCCTATTCCCATTCAAATTCAACATTACAACTTTCCGTGACATTTTCGGAAGGGCTTCACCGGACTTGCTGGTCCTGGCTCCGGGTATCTTTGCCGGAATTTCAAAAATAATCAACTGCAGATCGTCATTGGGATGTCAAAACGCTCGCAGACAGCTTCGACGCTCTTTCTGGCAGTCATTGCTTGACACGGTTCTCACTCTGAGAAGAGAAGGGCGAATGACCTTGCCTTCTCCTCTTGAACTTTCTTTGCTGCTTTGCTAAAGCTGCTCCCACAGCCCTGGTTCAACGGCCTCGGCTCTTGAAGGAGCGGATGATTTATCGCCAGACCTTTCGTGACGGCTTCAGCTACCGTATTTTGTCGTGGTGGGAACTCCTCGATGCTCTGCATTCATCGCCCGACGCGTTCCGGCGAGCGCGAGCCCGAGCATGCGCTTGTACCATTTTGGGTAACCCATGCCTTCATATTTGGTAAACTCTAACAGATTTTATCCAACCCCGTGGTGCAGACCAGAAATCCTGTCGAGATTCGTTTTATTTCTAGCGGTCTGCCTCCTCATCCTGCCCGCGCCGGCTGTTGCGGCATCGGAGTCCGTACGGGTCGTCGTTGAGGGGCTCTCGGGAAAAGAGCTGGCCAATGTCGAGGCTGCCCTGACCGTTCCGCCCAACCTCATACAGGACGGTAAGGTGGACAGGTTGTGGCTGGAGCGTTTTGAAAGCCAGGCGCCCGGGAAGGTGAGAGAGGCCCTGGAGGCCTTCGGGTACTACAAGCCCACGATTGCCATCAGCATGGATGCTCCTGAGGAAGGGGTATATAAATTGGGGGTTCGCGTGGATCCCGGTGAACCGGTACGCCTTACAAAGGTACAGGTACAGGTGCAGGGTCCCGGGGCCTCCGAAACGGTGATGACAAAAGCAGTGTCGGATTTTCCCCTGCACACAGGCGACGTCCTGCGCCAGGATATTTATGAAAGGTCAAAAAAAGAGCTTCAGTCAAAGGCAGTGGGACAGGGTTACCTGGACGCGCAGTTTTCAGTCCATACCATTCGCCTCAACGAGGCCGAGTCGAAGGCTGAGATAGACCTTGTTCTCGAGACGGGCCAGCCCTATCGCTTCGGAGAGGCGAACTTTCGCGGAGCGCCACGTTATCCGAGACCGTTCCTTCAAACGTTTCTCGATTTCAAACCGGGCGATCCCTTTTCCTACGAAAGGATCGTGCAAACCCAGCTCAATTTCGCCACAGCGGAGCGCTTTCAGTCAGTCGTCATACAGCCCGACAAGGCCGGAGCCACGGACCATTCGGTGCCGATCAACGTGGACCTGACTCCGTCGCCTCAGAAAATTGTGAGAGTGGGGGTGGGTTTTACAACGGACTATGGACCGGGGTTCTCCGTGCGCTACGAGGATTTGAATGTGGCGGACAGCGCGCAGAGGCTGGAAAGTGAACTGAATCTGAGCCAGCGCCTTCAAGGACTGGCGTTTCGCTATAGATTCCCGGGCAGCACCGATTTCAGGAGCTTCACCAGTACTCGCCTGGGCGCCCAGCGCGAAGATACGGTGAGCTACACCACCAGATCGGTTTCTGCCGACATCGAGAGGACAAAGGGCATCGGCAGGGATCGGCTCGGGTCGATTTACCTCCAACTCCAAAAGGAAGAATCCACGGCAGCGGGCGCCACGACCAACACGCTCATCCTGATGCCGGGCATACGATTTTCACAGAAGGGCTACGAAAATCTGATTCGACCGACCCAAGGGTTCCACTACAAGCTCGAAGCGCGAGGCACTGCTCAATCCTTCGGCTCCGACGTAGGTTTTGCCCAGTTACTCGGGTTCGGAGATGTGCTCGTTCCCCTTGCGGGCAGGCTTTCTCTCAAGATGAGAGGGCAGGCAGCAGCGACGTCGATGAATGGCAATATCCTGGATGTCCCGGTTACGTTTCGATTTTTCACGGGCGGCGACAGCAGTGTCCGGGGGTATGCCTACCAGTCGTTGGGGCCGAAAAATGCCCAGGGCGAGGTCGTAGGAGGAAAGAACCTGCTGGTGGGGAGTATCGAACTGGAAAGGGCCATCGGCCAGAACTGGGGTGCAGCCGTATTTTATGATACGGGAAATGCCTTTGACAACTTTGACAGCCTGAACCTTGCCCAGAGTGCAGGCGTGGGCGTCCGATACTACACGCCGGTGGGGCCCGTACGTCTCGATCTGGCCCGCCAGCTGGGGGTATCGGATCCGAGTTTCAGGTTTCATTTCACCATAGGGATGCAGTTTTGAAGAAACGCGCAATCATAGGATACTCCGTTTTGTCCCTCTTGGTCGCGGCGATCGTCGTGATCGCGTGGCTCGTTTACACCACGTCCGGGTCACGCCTCGTCGTGACGACCCTTTTGCGCTGGATGCCGGTCACGGTTGAGGCGGAGCGTATTACGGGGCAGCTCGCAAATGAACTCACCCTCGAGGGCGTGCGCGCGGCATGGCCAAGCGGTGAAGCGCGAATCGCCACTCTGCTTATGCGCCTGCAGCCCCTGTCTCTTTTAACAGGGTCGGTGTCGGTCGATGAGATGTCCGTCCGCCATGTCTCGATTGTCGACAACCGTCCGGAGAGCGGGCCGCCCTATGATCTCGAGTGGCCCCGGGCCCCGCGCCTGCTCGCGGCTGTAAGCGGCAGCATCGGAAAGCTTCGCATCGAGGATGTGTCCTATCGTAAAACCGGCAAGGATCCCGTAACGATCCATGAGGGCCGGGGCGAGGTGATCTGGTCCCGCGGGTCCACTCTGACGCTGAAAGACGTTGTGCTCCGTTTGCCGGACGCGCAGGCAGAAGGCAGTGTGGCGGCCGGTCTTTTATTCCCCTCCCTTCATGCGAATTTTTCCATCAGGCTGGATAAGCCTGCAGCAGAATGCGACGCCCTCTCCCTTACGGCCGATCTCTCCTCCGGGAAAGATCCCGAGCAGGTTTCAGGAAAAATACGTTTGAATGCGTCCTCGGGTACGAACGTGCAGGCCCAGGTGGAAGGCGAGATCGGACTGACCCGAAAGGCCGTCGTGTTCCGGAACATCCACGTAAAGGACGGAAGCGGGAGGGCCTTCGTGAGCACCGAGGGTCAGGTGGACGTCTCGACAGCCGAGATCCTCACCCGCGCTTCGTTCCGATTCGCGGAGGGGGATGTCGTCCCGGCACTCCTCCCCTTGCCCCTCACGGGCATGTTTGAAATCCAGGGCGGCCCCAGTCGCTACCGGGGAACATTCACCCTTGAGAACGAGGGAGAGGCGTGGAGGTCGGCCCACCTGTCCGGGCAATTTTCAGGGAACCTTGAGGGCGTACAGGTGACCCGCATGACTGGGCGTCTCCTGGACGGCACCGTGGAGGGGAAGCTCAGGGGATCATGGGACAAGGAAGTGTCATTTACAGGGTTTCTTCAGGCCAGGAATCTCAATCCCGCACAGATAAAGCCCGAACTGGCGGGCAAGGTCAACCTGAATGTAGAGGGGGCCGTCCATTGGCCGAAGGCGGGATCCCTCGAGGCAAGGGTCAAGGGCGAACTCCTGGAAAGCCGTCTCCAAGATCGTGCTCTCACCGGCGTCCTCGATGCGCGCTGGCACGCCGGGATGCTCCGCATTAACCGGCTTTCCCTCAAGGGCGCCGGTTTTGAGGCGAAAGCCGCCGGTGCTCTTGAGGAGCGATTGACCTGGGGGGTGCAGATCACTGATCTCTCGGCACTTATGCCCGGCAGCGCGGGACGGCTCTCTGCGTCCGGGTGGATACGCCGGGAAAAGGAGCAGCTCGCGGGTGCAATGAGCCTTCGAGGCAATAAGCTTCTTGTTTCCGGCGTGCAGATCGCATCCGTTGAGGCGCACGCGGAGATGGGAAAGGGGGATCCTCAGAGCCTCGAGGGGAGTGCCTTCCTGAAGGGGATTATCTATGGGCCCGTGCAGATCAGCACCGCACAGGGGAAGATTGCGGGTAAGGCAGGGGATCACACGGTCCAGGTCCTGCTCGAGTCGCGTGAAGGCAAGGCAGAGGCCACCCTGCGGGGCGGTTATGCAAAAGCGGGCTGGAAAGGAACCCTGGAGACCCTGAGAGGGAGTGACAGCCTGGGTTCGTGGGGTCTCCAGCATCCTGCGTCTCTCAACCTGTCCGCGGGAAAGGTGAGCGTCAGCCCGGCGCTGATCACCGGCACGAGGGGGGAGATGCTCGAGTTCTCCATGGACATGTCTCTCGACCCGGCGCGGGGCGCTCTCCTGTCGAGATGGCAGAGGGTGAATCTGGCTCGGTTCGCCTCCCTCACACCGGATTGGCAGGTGAGCGGACAGACGGACGGCCATATCCGGGCAGATTTTCGGGACAAGAACAAGACCACGGTTTCTTCCGAGGTGGGGCTTACGGGAAGCCTTGCCCGCGGATCGCTTGCCATCGACGTGAAGGATGCTTCGGGAAAGCTCGAATGGAACAACGGCGGCCTCACCGGACTGGCCCGGGCGGACCTCGGCCGCGCGGGCCGCCTGAACGCGCGGTTGACGTCGCCGGATCCGGCCCGGCCAGGACTGCCTGACAGGGGCGAGTTCCGTTTTTCAGCAGATCATGTTGAGGCAGCCGTCATCCAGCCATGGCTCCCTGAACCTCTTTCCATGACGGGTACCGTGTCGTGCACAGCCGCGGGCAGACTGCTCCCCGGTATGCGCCTGGAAGCCTCCGGCGAGTTAAGGCTTTCGCAGGGCGCCTTTTCCCTGCAGGACAAAAAGGGCATCGTCACGGCGCAGGCGGAAAAAGCGCAGCTTCGCTGGACCTTGCGGGAAAAGACGCTGAGCGGCGATCTCGATCTTCTGCTCACCAACCACGGCTCTCTCAAGGCCGAGTTTCACCTTCCCGTCGAAGCTGGCATTCCTGTTGTTCTGGACGCGGAAGGGCCTGTACAACTCGCCGCGCGTGCTGATATGCGGGAGAAGGGGCTCTTGAGCGCCCTCTTTCCGGGACTGATCCAGGAAAGCCGGGGACGGCTCGCTCTCAACGGCTCTGTTGACGGAACGTGGAGCGCGCCCAAAATACACGGCACCCTGAGAGTCGATCAGGCAGGCGCCTATCTGCCCTCCACGGGTATTCAATTGAGCGATGTGACAATGGACGCTCAATTCGAGGACCAGACGGTGCGCATCACATCCTTTGGGGCGCGCTCCGGTCCAGGGCGGCTCGAGGGAACCGGTACCGTGTGGCTCATGGACCGGGGTATCGATCGAATCGACATGAATCTCTCGGGTGAGAGATTCCAGGTCGTGCGGCTGCCCGAAATGGAGATGCTGGCAAACCCAAGTCTTACCATCAAGGGCGCGCCGAAAAACCTTCAGGTCCGCGGCAGCATCACGATACCGGAGCTGCTCATCAGGGGAGGCGAGACGAAGGCAGTGGCGAGACCCAGCAAGGATGTGGTGAAGGTAGACGGGAGCCGCGCCCCCAAAGGCGACCGTGCTTTTCCTGTTGATGCGGAGGTCCGGGTCATCCTGGGGGATCGTGCCTTCATCAAGGCCGAGGGCCTCGATGCGCGCCTGGAAGGAGACGTGCTGCTCACTGCCGCCTCCCTTGATGCCATCAAGGCAAAAGGGGAGATCCGCCTCAAGGATGGGATGTACACAACGAGAGGCGCGCGGCTCAACATTACCCGGGGGCGTGTTGTATTTGACGGCGGACCGGCGGGCCAGCCGAACCTCGACGTGCTGGCCCTGCGCACCATCGAGGAAAGGACGGACCGGGCGGGGCAGACCCTGGGCAAGTTCAGGGAAGTGAAGGCGGGGGTAATCGTCACGGGAACCCCGCTCGCGCCCCTGGTGAGACTCTATTCAGAGCCGTCCATGCCCGACGCCGATATCCTGAGCTACATCGTGCTGGGTCACCCCGCGAGTGGTGGTGATGCATCAACGTCAGCGTTGCTTGCGGCGACTGCAGATGCCCTTCTCTCGGGGGGCGGCTCCGAATCGACCTTGAGCCAGCTGAAACGTCAATTCGGCCCGGACACGGTGGACATGAAATCCACAACCGCAGGGGGCACGAGCCAGTCGATTGTTACGGTGGGTAAGTATCTGCAACCCAAGCTGTACGTGAGCTATGGCCGTTCCCTTTTCAGCGATGAATATTACGTTACCCTGAGATACACTCTTTCCAAGAGTTGGGAGGTGGAGAGCAAGGCAGGAACACAGACAGGCGCAAACCTCTACTACAGGATCGAGTTTGACTGATCATACGAAAACAGCAGTGGGGACAACATCCACAAGAAACAGAAAGAGGGTTTCAGGGAAAACCCCGAAACCCTCTCGCTGTCTTGGTGGGCCGCACAGGGATCGAACCTGCGACCCGCTGATTAAGAGTCAGCTGCTCTACCAACTGAGCTAGCGGCCCAAGATATTCAGTTTTTCGATTTATGGCGCGCCCGGCACGACTTGAACGTGCGACCAACAGATTCGAAGTCTGCGACTCTATCCAACTGAGCTACGGGCGCATTTTTTGTTGCCCGTTTTATTTCTGGGGTGAGTGGAGGGACTTGAACCCTCAACCTTCGGGGCCACAACCCGACACTCTAACCACTTGAGCTACACCCACCATCTGGTTCTGGCACGCCTGCAGGGATTCGAACCCGGGACCTACGGATTAGAAGTCCGTTGCTCTATCCAGCTGAGCTACAGGCGCACTTGAGATTCCGATCGGAAAGAGGATTTATTAATCTCTTTGAAGGATTTTGTCAAGCTTCAATTCATATTTTTTTTCATTTCGTCATCGCAGCACAAATCCCACGATCCCCTCGAAGCGGTAACCCCTTTTCCCATGGCCCTCTCCGGCGGAGTCCGTCGTGAAGAAATGCCGGTTTGTCGCCGCGTTGAACCACCGGTAGAGCTCCCTCGTGCCGGGCAGGCGGATCGTGGCGATGTTGCCGATGGGCCCCTCGAAGAGGTAACCGGCCAGATTCTTGCGGCCCCCGCTGCGCTCCGCGGCATAGTAATGATCCCCGATGGAAGGGTTGTACCACCGGTACAGCTCGACGGTCCCCGCCGTCCCCGGGCCATAGAGCCGAAAGGCAAGCCCCGCACGCTGGTAGGCACCGAGATAGCGGGGGTCCTCCCTGTCGGGCTGCGCCGTAAAGAGACTGTCATCGCCCCGCGTGTACCGGTAAACCGGGAGGAGTTTCGGCGCCGGCTCGACCGTGACGTTGAGGGAAATGGGGATGCGGGCCGTGCCCCCGTTCGAGGCAATCGTGACATGGTCCGTGTAGATTCCGGGCTTGAGCTCGGAGAGGTTCATCCGGACCGTGACGAAATCCGTCTCCCGGGTGGTGGTGCCCGAAAGGGGCGTCAACCGGGCCCATGCCGATGGAGGCAGATTGGCCCTCGCGTCGCTCACGAATATCCCTTCGAGGATGACGGCACCCTCCCCCACCTGGACCTGAATACTGTGCAGCCCTTCAGGCAGATCCTCGATGACGATCCCTTCGAAGCCTCTCCCCTCGATCTCCAGCAGCGGCATTTCCCGGGCAGGGTGCTCATCGGCGGACACACGGACCAGGGCCGCTTCGGATGCCCTCTTTCCATAAAGGACGGCCCCGGTCCCCTGGATCTGGAGTTTCATCGTGCA
>Ga0209450_10001990_pt1 | contig 10315 bp, 5 predicted proteins | sample FrelakmetLWP11LW_FD_187149 | JGI IMG/M metagenome (GOLD analysis project Ga0209450, IMG submission 187149) | Freshwater lake sediment microbial communities from the University of Notre Dame, USA, for methane emissions studies - LWP11 LW (SPAdes)... | ecosystem: Environmental > Aquatic >... | reverse complement strand
CATCTGGGGCCGCGGCGGCGATTCGGTGTCGCTCGACCTGGCCCAGGCCACCGACGGCGAGTCCATCAAGGCCGGCATCCAGGTTCTCGAGAACCTGGTCATCTTCGGCAAGGACTCGATGAACGTGGAACCCCAGCTGGCCGAGTCCTGGAAGGTTTCCGACGACGGCCTCACCTGGACCTTCAAGCTGCGCAAGGGCGTCAAGTTCCACGACGGCTACCCCTTTAACGCGCGCGCGGTCTACGACTCGTTCGCCCGGGTGATTTTCAAGCAGCACCCCTACTACGGCTACGGCCAGTGGAAGTACGTCAGCATGTCCCTGGGGCCGGTGAAGGACATCCAGGTCATCGACGACTACACGATCGCGCTGATCACCGACAAGCCCTACGCGCCGCTGCTGAACAACCTCGCGCTCTGGCTTTGCCCGATCCTTTCGCCCAAGTCCATGGCGGATCTCAAGGACAAGATCGGCACCCGGCCTGTGGGCACCGGGCCCTTCAAGTTCGTCAGCTGGACCAAGGACGACCAGATCGTGCTCGAGCGCAACAACGACTACTGGGGCGAGAAGGCCAAGGTCAGCAAGATCATCCTCAAGTCGATCCCCGAGCCCTCCGCGCGCCTGATGGCGCTGCAGTCCGGGACGGTCGACATCGCCGACGACCTCGACCCGGATTCGATCGCGCTCGTGAAGAAGAATGCCAAGCTCGCGGTGATCGAGCGGCCGAGCATCAACGTGGGCTACCTTGCCTTCAACACCGAGAAGCCGCGGCTGAAGGACCCCAAGGTGCGCCAGGCGCTGACCCACGCGATCGACCAGGGCACCCTGATCAAGGCCATCTTCGCCGGTCTGGCCATCCCCGCCAAGAACCCGTTCCCGCCCTCGATCTGGTCCTATAACGACAAGATCGCGCCTTACGAGTACAACCCGGAGAAGGCCAAGAAGATGCTGGCCGACGCCAAGTTCGACTTCGGCCAGGAGATCGAACTCTGGGCCATGCCGGTGTCGCGCGCCTACATGCCGGACCCGGTCAAGACGGCCGAGCTGATCCAGGCCTACTTCGCGGCCGTGGGCGTCAAGGCCAAGATCGTGCGCCATGAGTGGGCCGCCTACCTCGCCAAGACGTCCAACGGCGAGCACGACATGTGCATGCTGGGCTGGCTCGGCGGCAACGCCGACCCGGACAACTTCCTCTACGGGCTGCTCTCGGCCGACACGGCCAAAACCCCCGGCGCCTCCAACGTGGCGATCTGGAAGAACCAGGAGTTCACGGACCTCTGCCTGAAGGGGCAGAAGACCTTCAACAAGGCCGACCGCACCAAGATCTATCTGAAGGCGCAGGAGATCTTCCACGCCGAGGCGCCCTGGGCGCCGCTGGTACATACCCTGAACGTGCGCTGCTACAGCAAAAAGCTGCACGACGTGCCGCTTCGGCCGAATGGGTTGAATTCGTTCCAGATGGTCTCGAAGGACAAGTAACCGCTTCGCGTGAGGCCCGATTTCGGCGTTGCACGTCGCCCCGCGGTCACTGCGGCGTACTCGCAGTACGCCTCGTGCCGCGGGGCTTGTGCGCCTTGAAATCGGGGCCTCGAGCGAAGCGGTTCACTGAAGTGGTTGGATACTCGAGTGCTTGGGTATTTAACGGGCCATGACACCCGGCGTCACCGTATCGGCAGCGAGTTTGTTTTTTGTGGGAGAGGCTTTCAGCCTCGATCGTCGCGGCTGGAAAGCCGCTCCCACAGGAGACATGGCAACTTGCTTGGAAGGCGCGGGGTGGGAGCGGTTTTCCTGCCACGATGACGATTATGCCAGGACGCCAAGCGGCACTCAATTTTAGGCACTTTAGCTCACTATAGGCATTTTAGGCATTGCCCCTCCCATGCCCATCGCTTACATCAGCAAACGCCTGTTCCACCTGACCCTGATCATGCTCGGGGTCTCCGTGCTGGTGTTTCTGATGCTGCGCATGATCCCGGGCGACCCCGCGCGCCTGCTGCTGGGGGAGTTCGCCACGCAGGAGGACCTTGCGCGCCTGCGGACCCAGATGGGTCTCGACCGGCCCTATCCCGCCCAGTACGGCATCTACCTCGCCAACATCCTACAGGGCGACCTGGGCAATTCCCTGCGCAACGGCGCACCGGTGGCCACAGAGATCGGCGTGCGGCTGCCGGCGACCCTGGAGCTCGCGGTGGCGGCCATGCTGATCGCCTCTCTGGTCGGGATCGCGGCGGGCGTGATCTCCTCGGTGCGGCAGTATTCCGTTTTCGATTACGGCTCGATGTTCGTGGCCCTGATCGGGGTCTCCATGCCGATCTTCTGGCTGGGACTCATGCTGATGTACCTTCTGGCCGTCATGTTTCCGATCATGCCCATGATGGGCCGGATCGGCATGGGCAGTGAACCGGAGGTGGTCACCGGCCTGATGCTGGTCGACACCCTGCTGGCCGGCGAGTTCGGCGATTTTCTCGATGCGCTGCACCACCTGGTGCTGCCCGCTTTCACGCTCGCGACCATTCCCATGGCGATCGTCGCCCGCATCACCCGCTCCGCGATGCTCGAGGTGCTCAACAAGGACTACGTGCGCACGGCGCGCGCCAAGGGCATGGGGGAAGCCGTGGTCATCCTGCGCCACGCCCTGCGCAACGCGTTCCTGCCGGTCGTGACCGTGCTGGGGTTGAACCTCGGGCTGCTGCTGGGCGGCGCCGTGCTGACCGAAACCATCTTCTCCTGGCCCGGCCTGGGCCGCTACGTGGTGGATTCCCTCATGGCGCGGGATTATGCGGCCGTGCAGGGCTGCATCCTCGTTTTTGCCGGGCTGATGGCTTGCATCAACCTCATCGTCGACCTGGTCTACGTGGTGCTCGACCCGAGGATCCGCGTCCATGCGTAGGTGGGAGACCTTTCAGGATCTGCTGCGCAGCCGCAGCGCCACCTTCGGCATGGGGCTGATCGTCGTGGTGCTGCTGGTGGCCGTCATCGGCCCGACGTTCGCTCCGTATGACCCCCTCAAGCCCACCCCCCTGGATCGTCTGCAGGGGCCCAGCGAAGCGCATCTGTTCGGCACCGACAGCCTGGGCCGGGACATCTTCAGTCGGGTGATCTACGGGGCGCGCATCTCGATCCTGATCGGGCTGATCTCGGTCTCGATCTCGCTTCTGCCGGGGACCCTCCTGGGGCTGGTGGCCGGCTATTTCGGCGGCCGGGCCGACAGCCTCATCATGCGGCTGATGGACATGCTGCTCGCCTTTCCGGCGATCCTGCTGGCCATCTTCATCACGGCCATCCTGGGCCCCAGCCTGCCCAACACCATGGTGGCGGTCGGCATCGTCTACATCCCCCACTACGCGCGCATCGTGCGCGCGAGCGTGCTCTCCCTCAAGGAGCAGCTCTTCGTCCAGGCCATCGCCCACCTCGGCGGCGGGCATGCGCGCATCCTGGGGCGGCACATCCTGCCGAACGCGCTGCCGCCGATCATCGTCTACGCCACGCTCGGCATGGGCACGGCCGTGCTGCAGGCGGCGGCCCTCGGCTTCCTCGGGCTCGGCGCCCAGCCGCCCCAGCCGGAGTGGGGCGCCATGCTGAGCGAGGGCCGGCAGTACATCCAGATCGCCCCGCACGTGGCGGCCTTTCCCGGCGCGGCGATCCTGGTGCTGGTGCTCGGGTTCAACCTCTTCGGCGACGGCCTGCGGGACGTGCTGGACCCCTCGCTGAGGTCGGTGTGAAGGAGCGCGGCGTGAGCGACCCGGTTCTCCAGATCATCGGGCTCAAGACCCAGTTCCAGACCCGGCGCGGGGTGGTGAAGGCCGTGGACGGGCTGGACCTCGAGCTGCACCCCGGGGAGACGTTCGGCCTGGTGGGAGAGAGCGGCTGCGGCAAGAGCGTCACGGCCCTTTCGATCCTGCGCCTGCTGCCCAAGCCGGCCGGCCGCATCGCCGCGGGCCGCATCCTGTTCGACGGCAAGGACCTGGCAACGGTCGGCGAAGCGGAGATCCGCCGGATCCGCGGCAACCGCATTTCCATGATCTTCCAGGAACCCATGACCTCGCTCAACCCGGTCTACACCATCGGCTTCCAGATCGAGGAGGTCCTCCGCAAGCACCGCGGCATGCGCCGCGCCGAGGCCCGCGCCGAGGCCGCCCGCACGCTCGGCCTGGTGGGCATGCCCGAGCCCGCCGCCCGGCTCGACGACTACCCGCACCAGTTCTCTGGCGGCATGCGCCAGCGGGCGATGATCGCCATGGCGCTCGCCTGCCGGCCGGTGCTCATGATCGCCGACGAGCCGAGTACGGCCCTCGACGTCACCATCCAGGCCCAGATCCTGGACCTGATCGCCCGCCTGAAGCAGGAGTTCGGCATGTCGGTGCTCCTCATCACTCACGACCTGGGGGTGGTGGCCGAGATCTGCCGCAACGTGGCGGTGATGTACGCCGGCAAGGTCGTCGAGAGCGCCGGCGTGGATGAGCTGTTCAGCCGGCCCGTACACCCTTACACCGTCGGGCTTTTCAACTCCCTGCCGCGGGTCGGCGGCCGGACCGGTGGTCTCAAGCCCATTCCGGGGGTGGTGCCGAGCCTGGCGAACCTGCCGCCGGGCTGCGCCTTTCAGGATCGCTGTTCCCGGCGGCACGAGGCCTGCGGCGAGGAGCCGCCGTGGCGCGAGATCGTCCCGGGCCACCACGCCCGCTGCTGGAAGCCGCTGGAGGTGAGCCATGGCGCAGCCGATTCTGGTCGCTGAACATGTCGCCAAGCACTACCCCCTGAAGGGGGCGGGGTTCTCGCGCCGCCGCGGCCGGGTGCTGGCGGTGGCGGATGTGTCTCTCAGCGTGGCGGCGGGCGAGGTCTTCGGCCTGGTGGGGGAAAGCGGCTGCGGCAAGTCCACCCTGGGCCGGGCGCTGCTGCGGCTGGAGGACCCCACGGCCGGCCGGGTGCTCTTCAACGGCGAGGACATCGCCGCCTTCGACCCGCCGCGCCTGAAGCAGTTCCGGCGCGAGGCCCAGATCATCTACCAGGACCCCTACTCCTCGCTCAACCCCCGGCGGCAGATCGGGGACCTCATCGCCGAGCCGCTCGACATCCACCGCGTGGGCACCCCGGCGGAGCGGCAGGAGCGGGCGGCCTGGCTGCTCAAGGTGGTCGGGCTTCTGCCCGAGCACGCCCGGCGCTACCCCCACGAGTTCTCGGGCGGCCAGCGCCAGCGCATCGTCATTGCCCGTGCTCTGGCCCTGAACCCGATGCTGCTTCTGGCCGACGAACCGGTCTCGGCTTTGGACGTGTCGATCCAGGCGCAGGTGATCAACCTGCTCAAGGAACTGCAGACCCAGTTCAATCTCACCTACCTCTTCATTTCGCACGACCTGAACCTGGTCGAGTACATTTCCGACCGGGTGGCCGTGATGTACCTCGGCCGCCTCGTTGAACTGGCGTCCAGGCAGGAGCTCTACCGCGAGCCGCTGCACCCCTACACCCAGGCGCTGCTCTCGGCGGCGCCGGTCCCGGACCCCAGGGCGCCCAAGAACCGCATCCTGCTGACCGGCGACGTGCCGAGCCCGGTTCACCCGCCGGCCGGCTGCAGTTTTCACCCCCGCTGCCGCGAGAGCCGCGAGACCTGCCGGTCCGAGGCTCCCGCCTTCCGCGAGCTTTCCTCCGGCCGCTTCGTCGCCTGCCACAACCGCTGAGGGCTCTGCTCCTAATTCGCTTGTTAAAAGCCATCAGGATCGAATAAAATTTGTAGCATCGGCTGCAACGGGTCACAGCCGCCTTTATCCATAAGATCGGTCAGGAGATGCCATCCTGGGGTTTATTTTTCCTCACATTCCCCTTGCCACATAGGGGGTGCCGGATGAGAGCTCAAAGCGTTTTCAGGGCCTGCAGTATCTCGATCGTGTTTCTGCTGACGGCATGCGCCGCGCCTTCCCCGCCTTCGTCACCAAGCCAAACTCCAACGCAGACTTCGGTCAAACCCGGCAAGGCCGAAAAGGCCAGGGTCGTGGACGAAGAGTTTCTGGCGCTGAAAGAGGAAGGCAACTTCCAGGATGCTGTTCGTTTGGCGCAGGAAAGGGTGGCGGAGAGTGAAAAGGAGCTCGGGCCTGACCATCTTCAGGCGGCGATCTGGCTGAACCAGCTGGGTCTGCTTCACAGTCACTTCGGAGATTACGATCAGGCCGAACAAGCCTATCTGCGCTCCCTGGACATCAAACAAAAAGCCAAGAGACCCAACAACCTCGCCATCGCCGTCAGCCTGCTCAACCTGGGCGACCTGTACGTCATCAAGGGAGACTATGTGCGGGCGGAACCGCTCCTGCAGCGGGCGCGTGAGCTGCGCGAAAAGGCCCTGGGTGCGAACCACCCGGATGTGGCGGCCTGTCTGGCCAGCCTGGGGCGGTTGAAGCTGTTCGCCGGCGATTACCGATCCGCCGAGGCCCTCAACCATCGTGCGCTGGCCATGAGCGAGCAAGCTTTCGGGCCGGATCATCGGCGTGTCGCCGTGTGTCTGGACAATCTTTCCGAAGTCCGCAAATACCTGGGCGATCTACCGGAAGCCGAAGCCCTCGCCCGGCGGGCGCTGGCCATCCGTGAGAAAGCCTCCAGACCCGATACCCCCCTGCTTGCCAGAAATTTGAGCAACCTCGCGTTGATCTATGTGATGATGGGAAAATACGCCCAGGCCGAAACCCTCTACAAACGAGCGCTGGAGGTCTATGAGAAATCGATCGGAGTCCGGCACCCCGCTGCGGCCCAGTGCCTGAGCAACCTGGCCGGGTTGTACAGCATGTTGGGGAACACCCAGCGTTCCGAACAGCTCCAGCGGCAGGCCCTGGATATTCTGGAAAAATCCTACGGCCCCATTCACCCGCGAGTGGCGTGGGCCCAGGAGAAGATGGGGGCGCTGCATGCGTCAGTCGGCGATTACCGCCAGTCCTTGCAGCGCTACCGTCAGGCCCTGGACATAACCGAAAAAACCGTTGGACCGGAACACCCCGAAGCGGCCAGCTGCCTGGACGGAATGGGATGGGCCTGCTATGCCCTGGGCAACTTCCCCGAGGCGGGCGAGTGTTACCGCCGGGCTTTGGCCATCCGGGAAAAAGCTTTCGGGGCGAACCACCTTCAGGTGGCCCACAGCCTGGTTTATCTGTCCAGGCTGTCCCAGGCGACCGGAGATTATGGGAAGCCGGAGGCCTGGTACACGCGCGCCCTGAGCATTTACGAAAAAGCGCTCGGTCCGAATCACCCCAAGGTGGCCGTTTGCTTTGACAGCCTGGCCGCGCTGCGCGGCGCGCTGAACGATTACCCGGGGGCTTTTGTCTTCGGCCTTAAGGCACAGGCGGTCAACCAGGTGGTGCTCGATCAGGTGATGGATATCCCTTCGGAGGATTTGAAAATCAAATATCTGACCACCAAGGAGCAAAGCCTGCATACTTTCCTAAGCCTGGTGTCTCAGCACATGCGGGCGCAGGCGCCGGCGGTCAAAAGCGCATTCGAGACCTGGATCAGACGCAAGGGGCTGGTGCTGGAGTCCCAGAAACGCCTTTACGAGGGCCTGATTTACTATGAGGACCCCGAGGCGCTGAGGATCTTTCAGGAGCTGGAGCGGGTCAGGGTCCGCTTGTCCACGCTCGCCTTCAGCCAACCTGAAAAGGAGAACCTGGACGCCTACCGGAAGCGAATGGAGGATCTGGAGCGCGAAAAGGAGAAACAGGTCGAACAGCTCACGCGCCTGAGCCGGGCGTTTGCCCTGCAGAAGAAATTTGTATCGGCCGATGCGGAAGCGATCGCCCAGGCGCTCCCCGGCCAGGCGGCGCTCATCGAATTCGCCCGGATCAACACGTTCAACTTCGGGGCGAAGGGCCGAAGGGGGCGGTGGCTGCCGGCCCGCTACCTGGCGTTCGTGCTGCACGCCGGGAAGGGAGGCGAGGTCCGCCTGGTCGATCTCGGCGATGCGGCCGAGATCGACGCCGCCGTGGCCCGCCTCAAGGCGGAGGTCGCGGCCGAGCGCAGGGTTCCCCAGGACGGCGCCGGCGGCGCATCGCAGCGGCTCCATGATCTCGTTTTCCGGCCCCTCACGCCGGAGTTGGGATCGGCCAGGGAGATCTTCATCTCTCCGGACGGGAACCTCAACTTGATTCCCTTTGAGGTGCTCAAGGGCCCCGGGGGCAGGTTCTTGATCGAGGACTACAACTTCAACTACCTCGCGGCGGGCCGGGATGTCCTGGCCTTCAATGAAATCAAGAGCGGGATGGGTACGGCCCTGCTGATGGGCGACCCGGATTTCGATCTGGGTGCAGAAAAGAAGGAGTCCGCCTTGAAGAAGCTGGCCTTGAAAGGCCCGAGCCGCGAAGGCCAGGCCCGCCGGTCGGTTGAAATGCGCGGGCTGCGGTTCAGCCGGCTGCCCGGCACGCGCGAGGAGGTTCTGGCCATCCGGGAGCTTTTCGGCAAAAATGAAACCGAATCGTATCTGGGTGAGGAGGCCCTGGAGGAGGTCCTGAGGGTCAAGGGGACTCCGCGGATCCTCCACATGGCGACCCATGGTTTTTTCCTGGAAGATGCCAAGCATCCCGAGGTCGCCGGGGACGAAGATTTCATGGACGATCGGGGGCTCGTGGGGGCCGAGGCGCCGGTTCCCGCTGCGGTGACGGTTGCAGGTGCCGCGACGGGATTCAAGAACCCGCTGTTGCGCTCCGGCATCGCCCTTGCCGGCGCGAACCGCTCCATGTCCCAGAGCGGTGACGCCCCGGGCAGTAAGGGCATCGTCACGGCCGAGAAGATCCTGGGTCTTAAACTCTGGGGCACCGAGATGGTGGTGCTTTCGGCCTGCGAAACCGGCCTTGGGGACGTGCGAACGGGGGAGGGCGTCTACGGGCTGCGCCGGGCGTTCACCCAGGCCGGGGCGAAGAGTGTGGTCATGAGCATGTGGTCTGTGCCGGATGCGGAGACCAAGGAGTTGATGATCGAATTTTACAAGGGCGCCCGATCGGGCAGAATGAACCGGTGCCAGGCGCTGCGGCAGGCCGGGTTAAAGCAGATGGCCGTGGTCAAACAGCGCTATGGTTACCCCCACCCCTTTTACTGGGGGGCGTTTTTGTTCATGGGCGAGCCCTGAGCGTTGACACGGGGCAGGAGGGCTGAAAACAGCCTCGCATATTCGTGAGGGGGGTGTCGGTAACGGAACACGGTGCAAATCCGTGACGGTCCCGCCGCTGTGACCCCGACCGGCCGGGGATGCCGGGAACCTCTTTCGGCCATCTCGCCACTGTACGCTTCAGCGGCATGGGAAGGCCGCCGAAAGAACGGGGGAGCCAGAAGACGACCGCCACCGTCCGGCAGGGTATTGATAAACGGCCTCTCAGCCCGTGATCCGGCGTTGCGCGGCTTTTATAAATGTTCACATATCCTCGAATATGCTGCGCGTTCCAAAACGCCGCGCGCCTTGGCGGACGGCCTGAAGCTTGTTTCTCAACACCCTGCTGCAGCAGGAACCTGATGGCAAAGGGGTCTGACGGCTGACCATCCGCCGTTGGAACCTTTTTGTGTTTTAACGCCGTGCTCGCGGGGACGTTTTACTCATTCTCGTGGGAGCGGCTTTCAGACGTCAGCCCCTGCTCTTCTCATCCCTGTGGGGCCTGCTCAGAGAGAACATTGCAATTTCTCCATAAATGTTCGTATACTTGGGGCAAAGCCTTGCCGGCCTCGCCGTTTCATCCCGTGCGGCGACAGACGGCGAGGTCGAAAATGCTCCTTCACGCCGGGAGGCCCTGCCATGTTTCGCCCCGCGGTTCATCGTTTACCGCTGGTTATGGTCCTCACGCTGTGGCTGTGTTCGGCTGCGGCCGTGCTCGCACAAAACACCCCCCCGTCCATGAAGTTCACCCGGCTGAGCGTCAAAGACCCCGGCATCAACAACATCGAAGCCATCAGCTTTCTCATTCCGGCCGGATGGAAGCCCGAAGGCGGTGTGCAGTGGTTCCCCGATTACAGCATCCTTGCCAACCTGCTCATGCGCATCACCGAGCCGCAGACCGGCGCTGCGATCGAGTTTCTTCCGATGCAGAACTTTACCTGGTTGACCCAGATGGCCGTGCCGATGCAGCCGGGGACGAACTATCTCGGCAACATCCTCTGGCAGCCGATCCGGGACGTGTCTCACTTCATCCAGATGTTCTACATGCCGCAGGCGCTCCGGCACCTGCAGGGCGCACGGGTCCTGGCCAAAGAGGACCTGCCCAAGCTGGCCGCCGAAGTCGCGCGCTCCTTCGGCGGGCAGTCCAGCGTGACGTCCGCGCGCGTCCGTTACGAGTACCAGTCGGCCGGACGGCCGTGGGAGGA
>Ga0209450_10001989_pt1 | contig 10320 bp, 9 predicted proteins | sample FrelakmetLWP11LW_FD_187149 | JGI IMG/M metagenome (GOLD analysis project Ga0209450, IMG submission 187149) | Freshwater lake sediment microbial communities from the University of Notre Dame, USA, for methane emissions studies - LWP11 LW (SPAdes)... | ecosystem: Environmental > Aquatic >... | reverse complement strand
TGGCTCCGGACGCCTTGCCGAGCAATGATAACGCCCCGATCACCAGGATACATGCAATCTGCAGTAGCTTGGCATACCAGTGGTTCATATTCACTCTTTCCGGCATCCGTGTTGTTCAACGCAGGGTCAATACTTTGATTCAATTGAGCCTTGTTGCTTTTGGCGGATTATTGTAGGAATTTTGCATTGATGTGCAATACCCGCTTCTTGCTTTTTAACACGAGAGGGGCTTCAGATGCGTGGATCGTCCCGCCGCTTATCGTCCCGGGTGCTTTCCGTCGGCCTGACATCGATCTGGTTTTGTCTCCTCTGGGCCGGATGTGCGCCTTCCCCCATGCTCAAATACAATCGTGAGACCCCGCCAACGGTGCTGCTCCCAATTGGCTACGCCGGCATATCCGACGAACGCGCGCGGTTCAGAGAAATATTCTGCGCCATCCAGCAGGACCACGGATCACGGTTCCCGGATGACCGACCGTGCGACCAAGCCCTGCACCGGCTCTCCGGCGAGCCGCCCCCTGGAGGAAAACCCGTCTATCTTGGCGAGGCACGGCTGCCCCTTAGGTTGGTGATCATCCCCGGTCTTTCGGAGGAATGCGTTTCGGGCTTCATCCAGCCTTTTTCCGATGCTCGGCCGCATGTCGAGTCGCTCGGGTTTAAAACCGATTTCATCATGGTCGGTGGGCTGGGGGGAAGTGACCACAACGCGTCCCAAATTCGGGAGGCCGTGTCTGGCATGCCGATGATGCCCGGTGAAAAGCTTGTTTTCATCGGCTACTCGAAGGGAGCGACAGATGTTCTCGAAGCTATAGTCCGCTACCCGGAGCTCAGCCGCCGAACGGCAGCGGTGGTCACTCTGGCAGGCGTCATCAGCGGTACGCCGATTGCCGACGACGTACCGGAGGTTCTGAAAAAGCTTGCAGACCTGGTGTTCGAGGGAAAATGCCCGCCCGGAGAAGGCCGGGCGTTCGATAGCCTGAGCCGTCATGAGCGCTTGAAGTGGCTTTCGGCAAACAGGCTGCCCGATACCGTGCGATATTATTCTCTGGCTGCGTTTACGGATCGTGAGAACATATCGCTCATCCTGCGTCCGAGCTACGACAAGCTTTCGCTTGTCGACCCGTTGAACGACAGTCAGGTGGTGTTCCATGACGCTCTCGTTCCCGGCGGCGTCCTCTTAGGCTACCTGAACGCCGATCATTGGGCGGTGGCAATGCCTTTCAACCGAGAGCACCCGACATTGGCCGGCACTCTCGTCACGCGGAATGCATTTCCTCGAGAAGTGCTTCTCGAAGCGATCGCACGATTCGTCGAAGAGTCCCTGCTGGCCGGCCCTTGACAGAGTAACGGCCGATCTCCGCTGTTGCCAACCGGCTCCAATTTAGCAGGATGGGCATCTGGTGATAGTACGGTGAAAGGAGCCCGTTCAGATTCAATCGTCGTGCTTATGGAAGGTATACACATCTCCATTCTTGGAGCTCCTTTATTTTTTCTGGATCTTGGTCAATTTCGCACCTTTGAGTGAAATGTCGGCCATCAGCCCCTTGACGTCGAAGACAAAGGCGATGATCGGGTCGTTCAGCTTGGTGAAATCCACCCGCTCGCCACCACCGATGTTGACGAGGGCGACGTTGCCGTCGACCCCGACCTCCCAACCCTTGCTGGCCTGGAACTGCTTCAAGGCTGCATCCGTCATGAACATCATGATAATGTCCTTGGCCTCCCCGCCGATCTGGAAACCGACCGATCCTGCCGCCAGGTTGTAATAGGAGACCGTCTTGCCTCCAACCCGCAGGGCACCCTCGCCGTACTCCCCGCCCACAATAAGCCCGGCCTTGACCACTCCCGGCAACACCAGGACACCTTTGGCCTTTTCAGCGAGTTCCTTGCCGCCCTTGACCTGCTTGTTGAAACGGTCAAGACTGGCATTCACGCTGGCGTTGATTTCGCCTGCGGTCTTGGCAAATGCAACCCCGGCGGCTGCGCTGACCATTAAGACGGCGGCGGCCAGAAGTGCGATGCTGTTTTTGCTTGAAAAAAACCGGTGGGTCCCATTGTTTTTCATCGGGCATCTCCTTTCTTTATTGAGGACTGGCATCTTGGCAAATCAGGCCCGTTTGATCAGACCGACAATGAACAGGAGCACGACCGCCCCTACTGTAGCCGTTACCAAGGCTCCTACAAATCCATAGCTGGTAATACCCAGCGTGCTGAAAAGGAACCCTCCTAAAAACGCCCCGACAACCCCCACCACCAGGTTCCCGACGAATCCGAAGCCGCCCCCGCGCATGATCTTTCCACCGAGCCAACCAGCAATCAGACCTACAATAAGAAAACCGATCAGCGATAACCCCTCCATGGGTCTCCTCCCATTTGCTTTGATAACTGGGCCGATAGAACTGTTCTGATATTTGAAAAAGAATTAGCGCGATTGTAAGTCGCCTTCCTGATAAGTCAACACCACCGTCACGCGGACCACAAAAGCCATCAAGAATCATGCTATGCACTGCTAAACGGGAAACATGCAAATCAAGAAGAATTACACTAATTGGGATCAGCCGCAGACGGACGCAGACATCCCCAGACAACAGCACGCTTTGCCCGCGCAACCTGCCCGGGCAATAGCTCTGCGCGATGCGCGCATTCTTGATGCACCTGCAGGCGGTTTCAACCCAGGGTGATTTCTTCCCTTACTTCGATATCTGGAGCTTTGATCACTTCATTTACCCGTGGGATGTGCCGGACGTCCGTGACAAATTGACATTTCGGTGGCGAAAATAGTTGAAGCGTTGTGATCGGGAAAAAAAGTCTACTGGTTTGATTGGTTGGTTGAGCGGATTCTGTCAACCAACCAGCAAAACAGATTTTGCCTGTGTAAGGACTTCGCGGGCGTACTCATAGAAATCTTTTGCATCTGCCGCGTCGGGCGGACCTTCCGGCAGGAAACCGAGACTCGTAGGATACCGAGAATCGATATAGATTTGGTTGAGTTTTGCCAAGGAGTCTTCTTCCAATTTGATCATATCATCCACATGCCCATAGAGCATGATCAGGTCGTGGCTTTTTGGAGGGTTTAAGCCTTTGGATTCGATCAGCGCCTTTATGCATTTTTCGACGCTCTGCTGAGCGTGAAAACAGACTACCGGCGAAAGGCTGCCTTCCTTCAGCAGCGTCCTCGCCGCTTTAAGGTCGATTTCAGCAAACTCCAGCCATCGGGCCACTGCTGGCTTCATATCAAGGGCAGCCCTTTCTCCTGCACTTCTCGTGAAAACCCGCTATCCATTTCAACAAATCGCTCCCATTGAGTGCGGGTCATCACCACCAAATCCAGGGCCACACGCCTATTCAAATCCCGCAGAAGCCTGCTGATTTCGAGAAAATTTTCAGTCTTCTCCTTGTAGGTCCGGGGAATGCCTTCCTTGTCTAATACCACAATCAAATCAACGTCGCTTCTCTCGTCAAACCCGCCATACGCTCGAGACCCGAAAAGAATGACCTTAAGCGGCTTTTTGGCTGACAGCCGTGCAACGATCTCGTTTTGCAGCCCTTGGTTTACCATAATCAAATACTGCCATCTATTTCGATGAGTTACAAGCTAAAATTGAGGTGGCAGGTTCATATCGACGATGATCTTGATCACGACGCCAGCGAAACCTCTATTTCCTCAGCGCGCCAGGTGGGAGGAGAGGTTCTAAAGTTCCATGGCCCTGATCAACTTCTGACGCAGCTCGGTCATGTGACACCTCCAGGGGTTGGGGTTGAAAGACCTCCGGGAGGTATCCGGACATGATCAAGAAGGAAAGAAACACCCCAAAAGGCGGGCAGTCGTTACCGGCTGATTGCGGCGGGTGACACCACTACCGCGAAACGGTCTCGTACATCTAATCGTACTCCCAATTCCGCATTAAAAACAGGCGAAAATGCAGCAGATTCATGGGTCGGCTTTGCTTGGGCGTTCAGTCTGATCGGCCGTCTTCCGCGTGCACCACTGCCATCGCCTATCTGCAATTATGAAATTAGATTGGCAACTTTTCGGCAGCTGAGGTCTCAACGGGGCGTGGATGCTCCGTGCCGGGTATTCCGCCTTCGTTTTCAGGCGCTGCGGCGCGACTCCCCGCCGGCAGGCTGATGCGGAAAAGGCTGCCGCGGCCGGGGGCGGAGGAGACCGTAATTTCTCCTCCGTGCTGTTCGACGATCTTGTTGGCGATGAAGAGCCCCAGGCCGGTGCCCCTGTCGCCCTTGGAGGAGAAGAACGGGGTGAAGAGCTTCTCACGGGTGGCCGAATCCATGCCGATGCCGTTGTCGAGGATATCGAACTCCAGCCGGTCTCTCCGGCGCCGCAGGCTAAAGACCACTTTGGCTGCCCGCCGGGTCTCTCCGGCCAGGCAGGCGTCGACGGCGTTCTCCAGGATGTTCAGCAGAGCGGCCTGGACGTAGGTGGCGTCCACTTCGAATTCACCGCTGTCGGGGTCGAGATCCTTCACAAAGAGGACGTCGGTTTCGGCGAGCTTGCCCGCAACCGCCGCCGCCACCTCTTCGGCCAAAGCGGCGGCCTTCACGCGTTCCGGCTTCAGCTCGCGCTTCTTGGAGTAGAATAGAATGTCCAGGACCACTTTGCGGATCCGGTTGAATCGCTGCTTGACGATCTCCCAGCCCTCGTGCAGCTGCCTCGTATCCCCTTTGGCCAGCCCGCCGTCCACCATGTAAACGCCGGCATCCAATCCGGTGAGCAACCCCTTCAGGGCGTGCGAAATGGACCCCAACATGAGGCCCAGCGACGACAAATGGCTTTGCAGTTCGCTTTTTTCGGCCACCAGCCGTTCGAGGTTCAGGGTATACTCCTTGAACTTCTCGCGGGTGAGAATCCGTTCGGTCGCCCGGCGCAAGGCGATCTCGAGAACGTCCACGTTGATGGGCTTGGTGATGAAATCCATGGCGTCGGACTTGAGACTTTTGACCGCTAAATCCATATCGCCGTGCCCGGTGATCATGATGACCTCGACCTCCGGGTTGATTTGCTTGACCTTTTGCAGCAGCTCGATGCCGTCGATCCCGGGCATCTTGATGTCGGTCAGGATCAGGGGGGGGCGCAGGCGTTCGAAAAGGCGCAGGGCCTCCTCGCCGTTTTCGGCCTCTTGGACATCATAACCGAGGTCGGACAGCGGCAGGCGCAGGACATCGCGGATGTCTTTTTCGTCATCGACCAATAGGATCTTTTTTTCCATGCGTCTTTTCCAGAACGGGAAATTCAAGGATAAAGCAGGCCCCGCCGCTCGCGTGCGGCTTGACTTTAATGCTGCCGCGGCAGTCCTTGACGATGCCGTAGCTGATCGAAAGCCCCAGGCCGGTGCCCTTGCCCGCCTGCTTGGTCGTGAAGAACGGTTCGAAAACCTTCTCGATCAGGTTCGCGGGAATCCCGGTCCCCGTGTCGCAGATCTCGCAGCTCACGACCTGCTCCGCCACTTGCGTTGCCAGGAGGATGCGCTTTTCTCCCGGACCGGCTTCGGCGATGCCCCATCGTTCCTCGATGGCGTCGCGCGCGTTGATCAGCAGGTTGATGAACACCTGCTCCAGCCGCCCGGGGTCTGCATTGATCTTCGGCAGGTCGGGGTCCATCGCCCACACCACCTCGATGCTGCGCAGCTTGAGCTGCTGGCTGAAAATTTCGAAGGCCCGGTGCAGAACATCGTTGAGCTGCACCCGTTCCAGCTTCAAATCGGATTTGCGGGCGAATTGGCGCATGTGATCGATGATGCGCGTGGCGCGATCGACGTTGGCATCGATTTTTCTCAGCATGGACCCCAGCGTGCCCTCATCGATGGCCTGCCGGCGGTCGAGTTTTTTTACGAAGAAGCTGCTGGCGGTCTTGATGACCGAAAGCGGTTGGTTGAGTTCGTGGGCGATGCCGGTGGCCATCTCCCCTAGCGTGGCCATCTTGCTCGCCTGGATCAGGTTCTGCTCGGTCTCCAGCCGCTTGGTAATGTCGCTGGTCGTGACCAGGAGCACCTTGCGGCCGGGGTATTCGCCAGGCGAAATGCGCACATTGACGACGAGCCGGCGTTGGTCCTTGTGCACCTGCTTTATTTGGTTCAGTTCGGAGAGGGTGCGGAAGCTCGCGGCATACTGGCTCCGCTCTTCCGGCAGGAACAGCTCCAGGAACGAACGGCCGAGAATCTCCGGTCGGGTCAGTTCGTAAACGGCCGTGACGCTCTTGTTGCAGTCCAGGATCTCCAGGGAATCGTAATCCAGCACGAACACCGGATTGGGGATGTGGTTGAAGATGTCGTGGTATTTACGTTCGGATTTTTCGAGTTTTTCCTCCAGTTCCTTGCGCTCGGTGATGTCCAGGCTCATTTCAAGGACCGCGACGATCTGGCCTTGGGTGTTCTTGATGGGCGACGTCTTGAAGATCCAATGCACCTTGCTGCCGTCGCGATTGCGGCCGGTCTCTTCTCCCTGGTGGGGCTGACCGTCAGCGAAGGTCCGCTCCACCGGGCAGTGGCTGCATTTTTCATCCCGGCCCTTGTAGGCGTGGTAGCAGTATTCGCCGGGATTCGGCCCGAAGCGGCGCCGGAACTCCCCGTTGAAGCTCAGCAGCCGCAAGTTGCGGTCCTGAACCGTGATCAGGCAAGGCACCCGTTCCAGGAGCGTCTGGAATTCGTCCCGCTGCTTGTTCAGCTCCATCTGTTTTTGGGCGATCTCGGCGCTCATCTGGTTGATGGCCACGGCCAGCTGCCCCATTTCATCGTCCTGGCCGAGGTCGAGGTGGCTGGGCAGCAGGCCCTGCCCGATGAGGCGGGTTTCCTCGATCAGCGCGCGAGCCGGCCGGTTGACGAACCGCAGAACAAAAAGAAAAATGATGGCCGAGGGGATCACGAACACAACGGCCGTCAGTCCGATGGCGCTCCTTTCCGCTCGGCGGATTTCCTGGTCGATGTCCTGCAGCGACACCACCAGGTCCAGGGCGCCCAGGATCTTCTTGCCCTCGGGATGGACGTGGCAGGCGTCGGTGGCGCAGCCGGGCTCGTTGCCGATCGGGCTGATGATGCCGAGCAGCCGGTAGCCCTCCGGGGAGGAAAAAATGCGGGTGCGCTCCTCCAGCCCGATATCCACCAGCGGCGGCTCGCTGCGATGGCAGATGAAGCACGCCTCGTCTTGGATGTTGGTGCGGGTATCGACTTCGGCCGGACGGTTGGAGAACTTGATCTGCCCCTCCTTGTTGTAGATGCGGATGTTCTGAATCTCCGGGACCTTGGCGATATTGTTGATGATCTGGTTGATATCGTCGCGCGAGTTGTTCATCATGGCATAGTGCGTGCCGAGCCGGATGGTCATGGTCAGGCGGTCGGTCGAGGCCACCACGTTTTCCATCAGTTTTTCAACTTGGTCCGTCATGTTGAAGTACGACCAGGTGGAAATGGTGACCAGCAGGGTGACGCCCACGATGAAGATCAGCTTGGGGGCCAGGCGATGCCTGAGGTCCATGATGGACTTGATTTGCATGCCACCCCTCCATGCCCCTGAAATTCCCTGCGCCTGGCGATCACACGGGGGTTTGACCGGCCGCCTTCAGAGACCGGCTCTTGAAGATCCGTGCGTTACGCTGCGACGGGGATGCTGCGTATCAGCGCGTTGTCAAATGCCAGATTCAACCTCAGCCCCAGGACGGATGCATCCAGGCCCACGGCCAGGCCGATCAGCTGCGGCAGATACAAGATGTTTATATGCAGATCGTTGCCGGCCGCCCGGCCGGCAGCGCCCTGGAACGCCTCCAGGTTCATCTGACACATCGGGCACACCGTTACGATGGCCGCCGCGCCGCGCGCCGCCTCCAGGATGCCGGCCACCAGGGCGATGCCGACGTCGTGTTGGGTGCTCATATGGGACGCCCCGCAGCAGCGTCCACCCATTTGCCAGGGAAACACTTCGGCCCCCGCCGCCCGGATCAGCGGATCCATTGAGGTCGGCCGTTCCGGGTCGTCGAAGTCCGCATAGGGCCGCAGGCACTGGCAGCCGTAATAGGGGGCGATCCGCAGTCCTGTCAGCGGCCGCACGACCTTGGCGCGCACCGCCGCCGCCCCCAGGTCGGTGGTCAGCACATCCAGCAGGTGGCGCACTCGCAGCCGCCCCTGCAGATGCAGCTGTTCCGCCCCCAGCACGGCATTGATCTGCGCAGCCAAAAGAGCATCCGTGCGCGTCTTTTCGGCGGCGGTCTTGAGATTCAGATAGCAGGCGCTGCACGGCACTAAAACATCCATCGCTTCGGCCTGGCGTTCCGCCAAGGCGAGGTTGCGTGCCGGCAGGGCCAGGGCCAGCAGAGCGCTCGTTGCTTCGGCGGCGGAGGCCCCGCAGCAGGTCCAGCCGTCGATGACGCTCAGCTGCACGCCCAACGCCGCCAACAGCGCCCGGGCGGATTGGTCGTATTCGCGCGCCGTGCCTTCGAGGGAGCAGCCGGGGTAATAGTGATACTTCATTTCGCATCCTCCAGTTCGGCCACTTTGCGAAAAAGCGCCTCCAGGGGCTGGGTCCGCCGCAGCGGCCAGCGCAGGGACAGCTTGCCCTTGGCCACCAGCCGCAGGCCGAGGCCCGAATAGCGCAAGGGCAGCATCGGTTTCATCATCTCGGCGAAGTAATAGGTCATGAACTCCAGTTCGTTCACCCGGCCGTGGCGCCGGATGCTGCCCATGAAATGGCGGTAGAAGGCCGTGACCGGCCGGTACCGCTCCAGCTTCTCCCGCGACGCGGTCTGCTTGAGCACGTGCATGGCCTCGGTCAACGGAAGCCCGCGGGGGCAGCGCAGCGTGCAAAAATAGCACGCCGAGCACAGCATGAACGTGCGGCTTTGAAACACCGCCTCGCGCCGGTCGAGCAAAACAAGGCGCCACAGCTGGCGCGGGGTCAGGTCCATGGCGAACGCATTGGGGCAGGACCCGCTGCAGGTGCCGCACTGGATGCAGCTTTGCACCATCTGCCGCACGTGCTCCAAATCGTCGTGGGCCTGCGGGGACGCTGATTCCTGCGGGTGGCCGGTGGATGCGCTCATCGGAAATCCTCCTGATCCTTATTTCTCGAACCCTTGACTCCTCGACCCCTTGCACCCTTTGGTTTTAATTCACGGCGGCATCGATCATCGCCAGCACCTGCTGGGCGGGATAGCCCTCCAGAAACGATGCGTCGTTCGGGCACACGGCGGCGCACGCCCCGCAGCCCTGGCACATGGCCGGGTTGACGAGCACCTGTTCGAGGTCCACGTCCAGCGTGCGCGCCCCGTAAGGGCAGGCGTTGATGCACTGCTCGCACAGGCTGCACAGGCTGTGCCGCACGCCCGCCACGACCTTGCCCGTCGCCAGCCATTCGCGGCCGAGAATGCGCAGCGCCCGCTGGGCGGCGGCTTCGGCCGTAGCGATGGATTCCGGGATGGAGCGCGGAGAAAGCGCCAGCCCGCAGGCAAACACGCCTTCCTTGAGGCTGTCGACCGGCCGCCATTTGGATTCGGCTTCCTGGAAAAAGCCGTCCGCATCGATGTGGGCGCCGTAGGCTTCGGCCAGCTCCCGCGGAAGCGCGGGGACGATGCCGGTGGCCAGCACCACCAGCTGCGCCTCGATCTGAGCCGTGCGCTGAAGGATCGGCTCCTCCACCGTCACCGTCGCCCCTCCCTCCGCCGGTTCGACCCGCGGCGGGCGATCCAAACGGTAGGGGATGAAAACCATGCCGGCCTGGCGCGCACGGGTGAACGCCGCTTCGCTGAATCCGGTGGTCATCATGTCCCGGTGCAGGACGAACACGCTGGCCTGCGGATTGCGCTCCCTGAGGGCAAAGGCCTGCTTCAACGCCGCGGCGCAGCAGACGCGGCTGCAGTAGTTGCGGGGCTCCTGCCGGGAGCCCACGCACTGGATCATCACCACCGTGTCCAGTCTCTTGGCATCCAGCCGGCCGTCGGCCAATTGCCGTTCCAGCTCGGCCTGGGTCATCACGGCCGGGCTGGCGCCCCATGCATACTCCCGGGTGGGCGCTTCCGCACCGCCGGTGGCCAGAATGACGACCCCGTGGTCTACGGAGCGGACCTGGTGGTCGGGACCTTCGATGATCGTCGAAAAGGAGCCGACTTCCCCGTGAGCCTGCACGATCCGCGATCCGGTATGCACCTGGATGCGGGGGTGTTTGTCAACGCGTTTCAGGATGTCATCCAGCATCGCTCGAACGTCGTGGCCTTCCAGCGTCCGGTGGAGCCAGGTCAAGTTGCCTCCCAGCCGTTCGTCGGCCTCGACCAGCTCCACGCCGTAGCCGTGATCGGCAATCGTGAGCGCAGCCGTCAGGCCG
>Ga0209450_10001988_pt1 | contig 10322 bp, 10 predicted proteins | sample FrelakmetLWP11LW_FD_187149 | JGI IMG/M metagenome (GOLD analysis project Ga0209450, IMG submission 187149) | Freshwater lake sediment microbial communities from the University of Notre Dame, USA, for methane emissions studies - LWP11 LW (SPAdes)... | ecosystem: Environmental > Aquatic >... | reverse complement strand
GCGAGAATCTTACCATTGTTACATGCATTCATGGGACGATATGCATCAATCTGACCATGTTCATGCTAAAAATACTTTAAGCTATCTAATTTATCTTTTACTAACCTGTCCAAAAAGAAAAGAATTAAATCAGGAAATTCGTGATTTTTCACTTTGTCCACCCTTTCAAAAAGGTGCAGTCTCTGGATACAAATACCAAAAAGCAAAACAAAGATACAATCAATCTAAAGATGTATACGTTTCAATTTAATAAAAATTTATAAGTGTTTATTTATAAATTTATTTAGTTAAGTTACATTTCTTGTTCTCCAAGTAGTTCTTCATCGTATGCACCCATCATGCCAAGTTCATAATCCATTTTTTTCTTCATCTTCTTAAGGTCTTTAATCCAAACTTCTTTGAATTCATCATCTGAGGCCGCCTCTCTGGCAAAAACCTTGAGTCTCTTGAGTATATCCCGACTCAACTTGAAAATCTCTTTCATATCTTCGTCGTTTTTGATAGTTTCAGCGTCTACAATAGGGGAGTCATCTTCAACAGAGCGACTCTTGGGAGTTGATTCATCCTGAGATGAATTCGTCTTATCCTCAGTTGGTTCCAACTTTTCTTCACTAGGCTTTTGTTCTTGTTGGGTTTGTGCTTGTTGCTTTTGTTCTTCTTTCTCCTCATGTTCAGGTTCCTTAACCTTTTCTTGTTCTGGTCCTGGTTCTTTTTCTTCATCCACCTTCTTCTCATTAATTTCCACCTTGGGTTCTGGTTGTTTTTGTTTATCATCAAGCTCCTTGTCGTCTTGTTTTACACTTTTTACCTTTACTTTTTCAATAGACAAAGTCTTTTTGTCTTGAACCTTTTTGATAGGTTGTTCTTCTTCATCATCTTTTACCTTCTTTGTTATCACCTTCTTCTCTGCCTTTTCCGTAGGTTTCTCTGCAACTGTAACCTTTTCCTCAGAGGATGGTTTGGAAGATGGTTTTTTCTTTTCTTTTACAGGTTTCTCGGATGTTTGAGGTTCCTTAGTTTCAGGTTCCTTAATTTCAACTTTGGCTTCAGGTCCTTCTTCGCCTTTAGACTTGGAGGAGCTTGTGGTCTTTTTAGGTGTAGCCAACTCTGCGATTAGTGCCTTGATTGCCTTTTTGTCCTCGGGGTCTTGGTCAAAGAGTTCAAGAACCTTAATCATGGCATCTTTCTTAGTAACCTTAGAGCGACCATCAATCTTTCTTTCTTCCAAAAGCTTCTTGAGTTCACCCACACCCATCTTAGAATAAGCTTGAATATCCATATTGATAAATTTCTTTGATAACTTTAACTTTGCACTTCACAATTTTAATTTTGACTGAAATCATTTTTGATTTTTTCAGTTTTACACCAAATCAAGCCACCCTGTAAATAAAACAGGGTGGCTTGCTTTAACCTTAATCAAGATTTACAAACTGTGGGTCATTTTCCGCACTCTCACCCCATGGGTTACATATGATTTTCTGACCTTCATAGGTTGTAAATATGGGATAATGAATATGACCAAATATGGATATCTCTGAATGAAATATTTCTTTTGGTCCTAGACCTATACTCCATGGTTTCTTGAGTGCATATTTGTTAGATACATAGTGTGTGATAAGAACATTAGGTGTAAAAACAGGGTAGGTTTCTACTGCAAGAAGATGTTGACCTGATAAGAAAAGTTGAGGACTAGTGAGAGGGGTTTGGCTTTTTCTCTGATGAAAATTTGTCCAAAGAGTGGTTCCATGAATCGTTTTCTTTTCTACAGTCAAGGTTTTGTTGTCAAGTAAATTAATATTCTTAAATTCAGAAAGGATATCTATCATAAGGTTCTTTCTTTCCTGAAACTTTTGATGCATCAATTGTAAATTTTTCTTATCGATTCCCATCCAGCATCTTTCATATTCATGATTTCCCAAAACATAGAATATTCTATCAAAATTCTTTGATGTTTCTTGAAAGAATCTTTTATAACTGGAAAATATAGGGACACCTATGTCTCCTGCAAGAATAAGATTTGGACAGTATGCTTTGATTCTTCGATTTGGATACTTTTCTAGATGTATATCAGAGTGAATTTGGAATTTCATTTTATTAAACTTTTAAAATGAAATTTAAAGTGAGAATTTTGATTTAGTGTTAGTTTTATATTTTTCATGTAAATCTCTTAATTGTGATAGGGTAATTCTATCTTCAGTGCTTAAAGTTTTTAATGGTAATATTTCGTTGATTTCTTTTGTTAATTTTTCACTTCCCAGACATTTAGTAATTAGTCCAACATCTTGTGAAACTGGAATCCTTAGCTTAGTATATTCATTTTCTATTTTTTGTTTTGCAGGTGTGCTTATATTAGAATCAGTGCTAGTTATAGCCTCTGCTGTTTCAAGTAATCTTGCTGTTTCTATCCGTTTTTGTTCAGGTGTTGTTTGTGTATTATTATTGATTTTATCATTAATTGCTTGAACCATTTTGGAAGGAGTCATTTGAGTTGAAGTAGATGTAGACTTTCCTGGTGATGTTTGAGTGGACAAAGATGATGATTCAGTATCTGTTGTAGTGGAAACAGGTTGTGGTTTCATTGCAGCAGATGCTGCAGCTTGTTGAAGCCTATATAGAGCCCCTGATATATCACGTTGTGGACCAGATAAATCTACTGGTGGTTTAAATTGAGCTTGCTGAGCTTCTTGTAAAATGCCTTGGGAAGCCACTTGTTTTGGCTGTTCAGGTCCTGTAACTAATGCTCCCATTTTAGGAGGAGTAAATTGTGTTATTGCGAATCCTTGTGCCTTAGCGTCACCAGGAACATTAGTCGCAGCTTTTTGGGGTGGTTTGAGTAAAAATTCTTCCACTGATCCGGTTGATCCACTAGTAAGTGTAACTTTTTGTGGCTGAACACCCTGTTCTCCTTGTCCCTGTTCTGAAGGTTGCAGTTGTCCTTGTTCCACATTTGCATCGCAAATATCTTCGGTGACAGAGTGTAAATTAATTTTTACACAAACATTCTGAGCATTTTTTTCATCCACATTCTCACATAATGGATACACATTTAAACAAAGGGTTTGTGTTTTCTCATCTGTTTCTTCAAAACATTTAATATATTTTTCGAGTTCTTTATTTTCATAATTATCATTCATTACTTCTGTAAAAATAGCTTGTAAATATTGATACCATTCGGTAAACTTACTTTTTGCAGCCTGTTTTTTTTGAAATTTTAAAGGATTTGTATTATTCAAATAGATTTTTTCATATTTATTTTTAGCAGAATCTGTTTTCGCTTCTTCAAAATTAAGATTAATAATTTCAGATAAATAAACCAAAAGCTTAAGTTTCTTATAGAAATATTCCTTAATTTTTTGCACTTGGTCATTAGCACAAACAGTATCTTGAACATTATTAAATTTTTCCTCAACAACAGCACCATCTATAAAATTATATTCATTTAGATTTCCATTTTTAATCCCCACTGAACCATATGTGGTTGGAAAATTTTTTAAATTCAAACCTTTAAGAGGAAACTCACCTTTTCTGCCATCAAATGGTGTATTTTTCAAGATAGGATAGGCATAAATAAAGGCAATATTTTTACAAACTTTATCCAACAAATCATTTTTATTATCATTATTCATTAAAGATTTATAATTATATGTAGAATTGTCTAAATCAGAAAATTTAGAACTCACTTTTAATTGTAAAACATTTTCCTTATCATCACTTGGTGTAAAAATTTTATTGATGACATTAACAAGTTTTAAAATATCTTGATTAAATTGATTTCTTTTATCTGCAAAATCATCACTCATGACTCAATTTTTACTTTGGACAAAAAATATCAATTTGATATTTTTGAATTATTTTAAATCTCATCCCAATTTATTTTTGGTTTGTTTCCTAAACCTCCTAATCTATTTCCTAAACCTCCTAATCTATTTCTTTTTATTTTCTCAAATAAATCTTCTTGTTCTTCTTTTTTCTTTTTTTCTTTTGGGGATGACCTGACTCTACCACTTTTACAAACAGAAACTTGTTTATAATTTTCCAAGTTGACTTGTCCACATTGTTTATTTTTAGATTCCTCTTTTATTTTGAAATTTTTGGAATCTGTGGCAGATGCAAAGTTTGTGATATTATCACATATATTCGAAACTTTATTACAATATCTTTTGAGATTTTTATTATCTTTGGTAAGTTCATACCATATATTTTCCATCTCCTTATAACTTGGGTCTTTGGTTAGCTTTTTCAAATATTTTATGGCAAAGCTTTGATATTCATTTCTTGCAGATTCTAATTCGGAAATTCTATTCATAATGTCTTTTTTGGTTTCTGGTAAAGTATTGTCAAATTTTGATTTTAGAGCTTCCTTGGATTTTATGATATATTTATATTCTTCCCCATAAGGGTCATAATTTTTCAATAATCGATAGAGTCTATATTTCAAATAATAATATCGAAGAACGTCATCACAGATTGAATCATTTTTTTCTCCAAAGGTTCTACTTTTAATTCCTATATCCTTAATTTTAGATTCATCAATTCCTTTCTTTTTGATAAAGTTTATCAAGTTTTGTTTATATGCACTATTAGATAATAAATTATTTAATCTTTCTTTGTAAACTAAAACTATACTTTGACATACTTGTCTTTCCTCTTTTAAAGAATCCATTGTGCTTTTCCTGGGCGAGTAGTCAAGATTACCCCTTGCATATTTTTCCATAGAATCCACTTTGCTTCCGTTTGTCCATGTAAACCCATCTATTTTACCAAAAAAATCACTCAATTCTTGATTAATTTCATTGGAAATTTGGTTAAATTCAGTAATTAATTCAGATTTTGAGGTTTGTGCACCCATTTTAAATCTTATAATTTTATTTTACCAAATTAAAATAGATGGAGGATTCCACTAAACGTAAAAACCCAATATCAATTTATTCTTCGGAAACCGAAAAAATATTGAAGAAACCTCAAAACTATAAATCTTTGTTAAAATCCAATTTTTCTGATAAAAGTACCAAAAAAGAGGTTAAATTCGATGAAAAAATAAATGTATTAACCATACCCAATCGTATTGAATCTATAGAATCAGGTGAAATTATCGATTTCAATCCAAAACAGGAAAAGCAAGAATTATTACCTCCATTAAATGCATTATCTGATGATTTTGTTTTGCCTAAAAATAAATTGAGAGGACCTGTCAATTTGAAAATCGTAAAAAAAATAGGTTCTGGAACTTATGGAGAAGTTTATGTTGTCGAAGTCAAAGAAAAGGTTAACCCAATTCCAAAGTATTTTCCAAAACCTAATCGTTATGCATTGAAAAGAATGATTGATTTGAAAAGAAATAGAGCATTTGAGTATGAGAATGAAATTATGTCTTTGATTACCAAACAATATCCAAACTGTGCTCCTCACGTACTCTGTTATTTTGATATATCTGTGGACAAAGAAGGTAGATATTATCTATTATCTGAATTGATGGAAGGAGATATATTAAAATATGATAACGACTTGATAGAAAATACTTCTAACCCTGATGTGTTACGAAAAAAGAAAATGAAACTTGCTCTTGATGTGACACAACAAACTCTTGCCGGATTAAAAGAACTGAATAAAATAGGACTTTTGCATCGAGATTTGAAAGAAGAAAATCTGTTGTATAATCATCCTAAAGGTCCAACCGGTCGAGTAAGACGTTCCAAACTAGAAATAAAATTGGCTGATTTTGGTCTCTCTTGTGTTTTGAATTCCTCGAATCTAAAGTGTGGAGATAGTAGAGTTGGAACATCAGGATACATCGACCCAAAGATAGTTTTAGAAGCAAGAAAAAGGGATACAGAAGTGGAGGATATTTGGGATGAAACGAATGATATTTATTCATTAGCTGTGATTACCTATCAGATTCTATTTGGTGACTATGTTTCCAATAAACAAATTAAAAGTATGTATGAGAAAGATGATGATTTTCTTGTAATTGAATATGAAGATGTTTATCAAGTAAACAATAGAAATATTGAGAATGAAATGAAATTGTATGGTAAAAATAGTAAAGAGACAAAGTTGCTTCGATTTATTATGCGAAATACTGACCCATTTGTGAAAAAGCAAACGATTGATGAAGCAATAGAAACTTTAAAATAAATTTATAAAGTTAATTTATAAATTTATGCATCAGGAAGAGCCCATTCGAGTAATTTCAATTTTATATCTATAACTTTTTGGTTAGTATTTTCTTGATTAAGTTTAAAATAGGATTGAATTGTTTCAAGTGTCTTGATTTGGGTTTCAACAAATTCCTCTTTAAACTCAAAAATATAATCTATAAATTCTTGAGGCAAGTCAGACGATAGAATACTTTCAATTTCTTCAATAGCAGGAATTCTTGACATTAGACGTGACATGGATAAATAATAATCTCTTTTTTCTGACAAAGCATTTTTCATGATGAGGAATATTTCGTCCGAATCATTACCTGAAACCAAAGGTTGAAATAAAAAAACTTTATCAAATGTTTGCGTGGCAACATAAATTACTTCCATCATTAATTGACTCCAGGAAGTATGTAATCGAATCACTGCATTTGCACCATCTTGAATAGTTAATAAAATAATATAAAGTTCAAACCAAGCCAAAACATCCGAAACCTTTGAATTGTCGGATTTTGCAGTTCCACTAATAAACTCTAAAGTGTCCACAAATTGTCCTTGTAACATTTCGATGAACGGACCCCATTGAGTCAATATATCTCCTGAATAATCCTCACCTGGAAATCGAATGATACGATGTGGGTCAAGTGTTTCAATGTCCCAACCATCATCCTGATTGGAAATTCTTTTGGTCATTCCACCTGTAATAGCATTAGGATATCTAAATTGAACATACTCTGTAAACCCTCCAGGACCTCCTCCGATATCTGCAGTATTTGTTCTTTGACTAAAAGAGTAAGCAATCAGTGAAGGAACATAGGTCAATATAGGATTTCGAGGACAAACTTTATAAATCATGTCGATTTCTGCTACTTTCAAGGCATCTTGATAGACAAAACGACTTTTCAATGAAGTATAAGGTAGAACTTGATGTCGAATAGATGGATAAAGAGGATTTGCTTTGACTTTTTCTAAATTGTTTCTTTTAGCATCCAGGTTAGTTTGTAGTGATACTTTTGAACCAGAGTTCCAATCAAATTTGAGTTCTGAAGGAGAATGAATAACTTTATTAAGTTCGTTATGTTTTTTTATTGTTTTTGTTTTACCTGTCATGGAATGATTTTATTTGTCTAGACATTTTATTTATTGATTTTATATCCTTACAACTTTATCAGCTTCAACTTTTTGATTTTTCTTATCAAGATTAGATTTGTTTTCTAAAAAATAAGAATAGGTGCAATTATGATTGAAACGATGCTTTTCGCAATAGTGGTTGGAACATTTACATTTGATGTTGACCATAAGTTTCTTTTTACAAATCATACATTTTTCAAAGATAGAGGGATTTAGTTTTCTTTCGGAAATTTCTTCTATAGTTTTTTGTTCGTGAGTGTTCATGTGAAATTGATAAAACAATTTTCGGTTTTCCAAATTTTTTAAAAAGAGAAAGAAATAATCTACGATTTCAATTTTATGTCTTCCCACACCAATCCTAATTATTTATATCTTCACTCAAGCATTGCCACTCAAAAACAAGTTACTGCTTATACAATTAAGTGTATTGAAAAACTTGAAGATGTTTTGGGTGAACCCTTGAATAAAGAAATTCATGTCAATACAGTCACAAAATATGATGGGACGCCTTTGAAACATAGTTACATATGGTTCAAATCTTCTGAAACTGCAAACTTGTTATTAAACAAGAACAAAGATGGAACAGATAGAATCGAGGAGTGTGTCGACCCTACCCATGATACTACTGAAGCTGAACGAGAATTGGAAAAGTTTTTCCTTACTCCGAATACCAATGGTATCTCATGGGTGGATTTGGTTGAGATTGAAGAAAAGCTTGTGGCCAATACAGTAAAGAGAACAATTAAGAAGAAAAAAGAGCCTCTGGTCAATTTTGGATATGTTGAAATGACAGAGGAACAAAAAGTAAAGTATCCATCCATGGAACATATTGAAATTACTTTTTATCCTATTAAAATACCCAATCGATATGGATTTTCGAATCATAAACTTTTGGCTCATTTCGTGCCAAAAGAGGTAAGTGAACAAGATATTCGTGTCCATATGGAAAGATATGCCTCTGAAAAGAAAGTTGTCTGGGATAAAAAGAACTACCCTATTGTCCATATTGACAGAAAATCAAATCCTTCTAATGTTTTAGTGACTTTCCAACCCTCAACGAACGATGCAGTGTTTGCCTGCCTTATGGTGAAACGATTGGTTGTTTCAGAAAAGTGTATTCTAAACTTTGATTTACACAAAGAAAATTAAGATTTAAATAAAATATTTCATTTAACAAAAGGAAATATTGAATTAGAAGATGAAATCATCATCGTGTATGAAACAAGTTTTTACAGATGAAGAAATAGAAAAGTTTAGAGAATATCCTTTGAGAAATCCAAAAACAGGAAGAAAAATTAGTTTGAATGGTAAAATATATAATCAGCTCAAATTGGAACTAATAAAAAAGGATGAGATTGAAAATCTAAAAAATATTAACATTGCACCTAAACTTATTGTGAAAAAATTAAAACCTAAGGGAGTTTGTGATGCAACTTCAACAATCATCCTGGATATTTCTGAATCAAACTTTCAAAAATAAAATCCGTGTAATTAAAATATCAAAATGACAAGTATGCAAGTCGAAATAGCACAAGATATTTATCAAACTAAGGTTCAATGGACTGTCGAAACACAAATTGCTGAACAAATCATTAAAAATTTTCCAGAATTGTCTCCAACTTCTATCGTTGTTATATCTAACGCTATTTTAAACAAATTATCACAAGGTGTATCCTATTCTGATGACTTGGAAAAAGTTATCAGTGTGGTTTATCCAAAAGTAGTTCAAGGATTACAGAATCAAAAAGTTCAGGTTCCCATTTCTGCAATCCCCGTTAAATCTCGAAGCCGCAGCAGAACACCTGAAAGTAGAAGCCGCAGCAGAAGTCGAGGTAGAAGCAGAACTCCTGAAAGAAGATACACCAAGGAGAGAAGTAGAAGCAGAACTCCTGAAAGAAGATACACCAAGGAGAGAAGTAGAAGCCGAAGCAGAAGTAGAAGAGGTAGAAGTAGAACCCCTGAAAGAAGATACACCAAGGAGAGAAGTATAAGCAGAAGTAGAAGTAGAAGCAGAAGTAGAAGTAGAAGCAGAACCCCTGAAAGAAGATACACCAAGGAGAGAAGCAGAAGCCGAAGTAGAAGTCGAACACCTGAAAGAAGATATAGAAGACCTGATTTTGGAACAACAAGAGGACGAGGCTCAGGACTAGGTTCTAGAGGTGGTTCTGGTAGAGGTGGTTCTGGACGTGGAGGATTTCGAGGAACAAATCGAGGAACATATCAAGGAACAAATCGAGGATATGAAAAGTAAAGTGATTAATAAATAAAATATGTTTACATATTTCATTCAAAAATTTCATAAAATTAGATTTATTGATTTATTTGTTGAAAATGAGTTTTATAGAACAAGACCAAAATGATATTAGAGATTTAATATTTGAATATATACCATTTTGGGATTTGCATTCATTGGGTTATGTTTCAAAAACTCTATATCACGACGAAATAAGAAGGAAATGGGTTATACAAAGAACAATAGATTTATATTTTTATAGATACAGAGGTTATTCAGGACCCATAAAAAATTGGTATCATTTTAATTTGTATATTTGTCCATATGAGGAATGTTTAAATCTTTACTTTAAACGTTTGCTAAATGTTGGAATTCATGATTTCCAATTCTCTAATGAAGAGGTAACTGTAAATAATAATGGTCTTTTGTCAACTTATTCAAAGAAAAATTTTAAAATAGATATACTTATGTTTCATTATGATTTTATCAAGCAAGAGAATCAGGTTAAAATGAATATTTTGAAAAATATTTTCAAATATATGTATGACTTGTGGAAATATGCAGAACAAAACAATCAAAACATGAGGATTTACGAACCTCAAGACAAAAATATATTTGATTTTTATTCATTATTTGAATCAATGGAGTACATGCTGAGTAAAGTTTTTGTTGAAGATAAAAGTCTTCGTGAACAAATCTTGCTTGAGTTTGATGATTTGTTCACGAAGACTTTTGATAGTAAAAAGTTTTCTACGCAATTATTTGATTATTTTTACATTGATTCTAATCATTATAATATCAACAAGTTTATATCA
>Ga0209450_10001987_pt1 | contig 10322 bp, 8 predicted proteins | sample FrelakmetLWP11LW_FD_187149 | JGI IMG/M metagenome (GOLD analysis project Ga0209450, IMG submission 187149) | Freshwater lake sediment microbial communities from the University of Notre Dame, USA, for methane emissions studies - LWP11 LW (SPAdes)... | ecosystem: Environmental > Aquatic >... | reverse complement strand
TGCTGAAATAGTAAATTTGTTCATTAGTTATTTCTGGATCCGTGTAGGTCGCTGGCATCTCCACTCGCGTAGCAGATACGCATCAGCGTTTTTGTCGGAGACAAGCGTCTACATTCCGTTCCTTTACTCTATCTTTTATATTTTATTTTTTTCTCATTCCCGGGTCGCGGCTTGGGAATGCATACCGTTGATTTACATGAATTGCCGTCGGCTTCAGCCGACGGATAAAGATAGCCCTATCTTTGGACTTTAGTCCCAGCGCTCTAAAAAGTGCTTCAGTTCAGCCCACGGTTTCAACCGTGGGTAAAATATTACTGTCTGTCTTTAACCGTTTCAACGGTTTAAATCCATAATGACAAATTATTTATATAAAAATATCTGTTTATAATCTGCGCCCTCTCTCAACTATATCTTTGCAATTTGCACTTTGCAATTTGCACTTTTCTTTCCACTTTTAATTAAATTTATTTTTTAATACGTTTTCAAAAAATCAAACCGTAAAATTATGAGAAACCTGACAATAGACAGAATCTTATTCATCAATAACCGCAAACGCCTTGCGAAAGAACTCAAACCCGGCTCTCTTGTCGTTGTAAACGCGAACGACGCCATGCCGACGAACTCCGACGGCACAATGAAATTTAAACAGAACTCCGACCTGTTCTGGCTGACGGGAGTTGACCAGGAAGAAACAATATTCGTGATGTTTCCTGATTCACCGGACCCTGCTTTTAAGGAAGTCCTTTTCCTCCGCGAGACCAGCGAACTTATAGCAATCTGGGAAGGGAAAAAACTTTCAAAAGCCGAAGCACGCGAACGCACGGGTGTAGAAAACATTTTATGGCTCTCCGATTTTCAGAGGGTTTTCAGAAACCTCATAACCGACGCTGATAATGTTTATCTGAATTCCAACGAGCACAAGCGCGCCGTCATCGAAGTAGAAACCCGCGCCGCAAGATTTATCAGATGGTGCAAAGAGGAATACCCGCTTCATAATTACATGCGCCTTGCGCCTGTGATAAATAAACTGCGCACGATTAAGTCAAAAGAGGAAATCGACCTTCTGCAAAAGGCATGCGACCTGACCGATAAAGGATTCAGAAGGATTCTTAATTTCATAAAACCCGGCGTCATGGAATACGAAGTCGAGGCGGAATTCGCGCACGAGTTTATCCGGAACGGCGGAGCCTACGCGGATTATACTCCAATCATCGCTTCGGGCGCAAGCGCGTGCGTCCTGCATTACATTGAGAACGACAAGCCGTGCAAGGACGGAGATTTGCTGTTAATAGACACAGGCGCCGCAGTGAAATATTACAACGCCGACATGACGCGCACAATTCCCGTCAACGGAAAATTCACAAAACGACAGAAAACAGTTTACAACGCAGTTCTGCGCGTTATGAAAGCGACTACCGCTGCCGTCGTAAAAGGAGGTGTATGGAAGGATATACAGAAAGAAACCGAGCAGAACATGGAACGCGAATTAGTCGGGCTGAAACTTCTTAAAATGCGCGACATAAAGAACCAGGACCCTTCATGGCCGGCGCTGAAAAAATATTTCATGCATAACGTTTCGCATTTTCTCGGGCTGGACGTCCATGACGTCGGATATTTCCACGTTCCGTACAAACCAGGAATGGTATTCACTGTCGAACCGGGAATTTACATACTCGAAGAAGGCATCGGTATCCGTCTTGAAAATAACATTGTCGTAAAAGAAAAAGGCAACTTCGACCTTATGCGCAACATTCCAATCGAAATCGAGGAAATCGAAGAAATAATGAACAGCAACAGAAAATAGTAGAAAAGAAAACAGAAAACTGTTATAAATTTGTTTTTATTGAAAAGGCTGAGGATTTACCTGCAGCCTTTTTCATTCTTTCGTGAATTTCCGTCGGTTTTACCGACGGATAAGAGAAATCCCCATTTCTGGATTTTAGTCCCAACGGTTTCCCACTGTACAGAATCTGATAATTTTTCCAAACCTGTTAAGACGGTCTGTAATTTTTAAATCTCTGATCTTTAAATATTTTATTTGTATTTTTTATTTTTAATTTTTGATATTTAATATTATTGCACTATTTGCGTTGATACACACAATTATTAATTATATCTTGTCAATAACAACTTTTGTCAATAACAAATAATATGCACGACAGAATAATAGACCTTATAATATCGCTGAAAAGCAAATGCCTCGAAAAAGAAGACGCAATCCGCCAGGAATTCGGGCTTTCGCCCGCAGAATACAGGGGGATTCTTGCGATGACACCATCGGTACCCTGCAACTGCAATGCGCTGTCTTCAAAAATGGGGCTTTCCGTTTCACGCGGCAGCAGGATTATAGAAAAACTCATTAAAAACAAATATCTCGAACAGGAAATATCACTTAATGACAGGCGCAACCTTATACTGAAACTTGCGCCGCGCGGTGTGCGCGTCAGAAAGAAAATCGAGGAAATGCTCAATGAATGCGAAAATAAAATTGAAAGCAAACTTTCAAACCTGGAGATAAAAAACACTCTGAAAATCTTCAACAAAATCGAAGACTGCCTGTAGTAATTTTAAATTGCAAACTTTAAATTTAAATCTACAGTTTAAAATTTCTAAATCACATTATTCTGCTTTAATCTGCGAAATCAGAGAACAGAGTTCTTTTCATTGTTTCTTTGTTACTTTGTCACCTTGTAACTGCTTTCTTTATTTGTGTAATTCGTAAAATTCGTGTAATTAGTGGATAGCTCTTAGTGTCACAATCTAAATAATAAAATTCGAAATTATAAAATCTTATTAATCTGCTTTAATCTGCTTTAATCTGCGAAATCAGGGGATAAATATCTTTGCGTTGTTTCTTTGTCGCATTGTTTCAGTCTTAAATCCGTATTAATCCGTGTCTGAAGCTCTTACTTTTCCCTTTTCCTTTAAATCAAACTTTAAATTCCATAAATTACAAAAATAAATTAATTTAATATCATGAAACTGAAATTAATTGCGTTATTCTTAATATTATCGGCATTCGCTCTTAATGCTTATGCATCTGACGAAGTGAATTTCACCGGCGGCACATACGCCGATGTCCTCGCAAAAGCAAAAGCCGAAAACAAAATCGTTATGATAGATTTCTATACCGACTGGTGCAAATGGTGCGTCGAGCTTGACAAAAAGGTTTATACAAACCCTGAAGTCGCGGCTTTCGCGAACGCTAACCAGATTAACTGGAAGATAGACGCCGAAAAAGGCGAAGGCGTAGAACTCGCTAAAAAATACAATGTATCGGGTTATCCGACCATCGTTTTTGTTGACGGCAACGGCGAGGAAATTGACCGCATTTACGGCTACGTTCCAGCAAAGGATTTTCTCGTTCTTATGAAGGAATTTGCAGCAGGCAAGACAGTCGCATCGCTGAAAAAGAGCCTCGAATCAAATCCTGATGACGTCGAAGCGAATTTCCGCCTCGGTAAACGCTCGATTGAACTCGGTAATATGGACGACGCAAAGAAGTATCTCGGAAAAGTTTCCGAACTCGACCCTAAGAATGAAAAAGGATATACTGACGATGCCGAACTCCACATAGCGCAGTTCAGCGGTAAGATTGAAAACATAGACGCCGTAATTAAAAAATTCCCTGATACCAATCTGTTAAAACAGGCAGGGCTATACATTGCCGAAGTGTCGATGGAAAACAATGATTATGCAAAAGCCGACGAATATTATAAAAACCTGATTTCTAAATACGGTAAAACCGACGAAGATATATCATTTTCATACGGCCAGTATCTGATCACGAAAATGTATGCCCTGACAAAGAAAGCCGATGCAACCGAAGCCGATTATAAAAAGGGGATTGACATTGCCAATGAATGCCTTGATTACGTTAAAGGCAGCATAAATGAAAGTTCTTGCTATTTTTACATGTCTGAATTTTACTTTAAGCTCGGCGATAAAAAGAGCGCAAATGATAACATAGATAAGGCAATTCAGATACACGATAAAAAAGCATTTCGCGACCAGAAAGAGAAAATCAATAAATAATGTACAAAGTTGAATTTATGCGCAGGGCAATCCGCCTTTCACTCGCAAACGTGAAGAAAGGCGGCGGGCCCTTCGGCGCGGTAATTGTAAAGAACGGAAAGATTATTTCATCAGGAGTCAATAATGTAACCGGTCACAACGACCCGACAGCGCATGCGGAAATTCAGGCAATCAGAACAGCGGCAAGAAAACTTAAAACATTCGATTTATCGGATTGCGAAATATATTCATCATGCGAACCCTGCCCTATGTGCCTTTCGGCGATTTACTGGGCAAGAATAAGCCGCATATATTACGGTAACACAAAGAAAGACGCAGCAAAAGCAGGCTTCCGCGATGATTTTATTTACCGCGAACTCGGCAAGCCGCTCAGTAAAAGAAAACTGAAAATCACACAGCACCTCCGCGATGAAGCACTTATGTCTTTCGAAATGTGGGAACTTTCAGACAATAAAACGGAATACTAGCGCTTCGCTTTAGTTTAAAGTGAAAAGTTAAAAATTGATTAAATTGATTTAAGTGACAATGTAACAAAGTGACAATGTAACAAAGTGACAATGTAACAAAGAAACGAACAGATTTTGTCATTCCAGCATGTTCTTAGCTGGAATCCATATTTTGTTACCGCAAGGTAATATTAATTCGCTGTCATTCACGCGAAAGCGGGGGGTACTCTCTGGGGCGTCCACATTTAAGCAATTTCAAACTGTAAACGTCAAATTTGAAATTTACATTTTGAAATTTAAAATGTTTATGTGCCGCAGGCCGATTGAAAAAGCTTTTAATCTGTGCTAATCTGTGGCTTACATTCTTTATTTTTGAGTAATTAGAAATATTCGTGTAATTCGTGGACGATGTTTTTACTCTGCGATACTCCGCGCCGCTCTGTGGTTACATATTTTTTCCCTTGTGCCGCAGACAAATCCAATTTATGTTTTTCTTTGTGGCCTTTTTGGTTTTCCTTTGTGCCCTTTGTGAACCTGTTCTTATGAATTGCTCTTTATTTTGTGTAATTCGTGTCTGGTGTTCTTCCTGTTTTCTATTTCCTGTTTTTAATTCATGTAATTCGCGGACAAAGTTCATTCTCTGTGATACTCTTTGTTCTTCATCGGTTTAACGCTCTTTCCTTGTTACTTTGTAACACTCTCATATTTCGCGGCAAAAAATCTTTAACCATTTTCTATTTTCTGTTTTCTATTTTCTTATTTAATAAGGAACATATCACACACCTCAATTATCCGGTCATTCAGTTTTTTATTTCTGTACAAATTCTCGTACTTATCCGGCAGGGCATTCCATTCCGGGGACTTTGACTTCAGCCTGTCAACGAGCTGCCACCTGTGTCTGAACCCCTCATTGTGAAGCGACATTACAGAATTTATCTGTTCCGCTGAAAATACGTACGGGTTCATGTTTGACTTAGCGAAATTCGAATCTACCCTGAAATATTCAAGTTTCGCCGATTTGAAAATGCTGTATAACTGTTCCTCTTTAACGTAACCCAGAGAGGAAAGAAAAAGCCTGAATGACTGATGGCTTTCAAACGTGGAGTCGCGCGCACCCGAAAAATTTTCGACAGAGATTCCGTTACTGTTTATGTTTTCAATAACTGCCTTATTAATCTCAAATTTTACTTCCTTGTAAACTTCCCGGTCAAATACATTCTTAACAATAAATAAAAGTATCAAGCATATCACACCAGCCGCAACCGGCGTGATTACCCAGCCCAGTCCCGTTTTTCCGAGTATCCTGAAATTCAGATACCTTCCGCCTTTCGCAAGCCCGATTCCCATTACTCCGCCGACCATTGCCTGCGTGATTGATACGGGAACAAGCGGCGGGGCAGGCAGTCCCAGATAATTCAGCATGCGTTCAAGTCCCGAAGACGAGAAAATAAATAAGACAAGCGAAGCAGAAAAAATTACTGATAAAGCTGAAAGAGGCGTCAGCCTGTAAATCCTCGTTCCGACTGTCTCCGTCGTCCTGTTGGAGTACGTAATGATTCCTATTACGATTGAAACCGCGCCCGTGAAAAACAACTGGTGTAATGCTGTTATCGTGAAACCTTCCGTTATCTGAATGTCCCTGAACGGCGACGAAGCAATAAACACGCCAATGACCTTTGCAATATTGTTGGCGCCGAGGCTGTATGCTGCGAACGCAATTACGAGTATGGTAATCCTTTTCATGTAAACGTCAATTCTCAGTATATGCATTTTCGTTTTTTTCGAGCGGTATGTCAGGAACGAATAAATAAAATACGAAAAAATCCCAGACAGCACGGGATTCATTATCCAGGATGAAATAATTTCGGCAACGGATTTCATGTCGGTAGGAGAGGCGGTGAAAATATTCCAGCCGATAATCGCTCCGATGATTGCCTGCGATACTGAGACAACCAGTCCTCTTTTCATCAGCAGGAAAACCGTCAGCGCCGCAGAGAGCGATACCGTAAAAGAACCCGCGATGGCATTGATATCCCCGAGTTCGCCAATGGTCCGCACCGTGCCGTACCCGCTTATCATCGCTCCGAGTACCACAAATACGGAAGATATGATTGCCGCCGTCGTGAACTTCAGCATTTTCGTCGCGGTTGCAGTACCGTATATATTTCCCGCGTCGTTAGCGCCGAGATTCCAGCCGAGAAACAGTCCGCTTAAAAGGTAAAACCAGCTCATCTTTTATCAGCCGTATCTTTTTATTACCGCGATTGAAAGCCTGTCGCAAACGTCTTCAGCAAAATCCGCTATATTCTCAATTTCGGTTACAAAATAACCCATGTGTATCTTCTTGCTAAGTTCAAGTCCGGGATTTCCAAAAATCTCCCTGTTAAGTTTTTCCGCCATCATATCTGCTTCTTTCTCGAAGAAAATTACTTTGTTTATATGGTCCCTGACTTTTATAAACTCCGTAAAGTATGCCCGGACAGCCGAGACCATGCATTCAACTGATGTTACAGAACTCTCAGAAAGGCTTTCAAGTCTCTGTAAATATTCGTTATTGAATTCAGGTTTTTCAACCGAGAATTTAAACAGGACTTCCTTGCAGTTATTAACAACCTTGTCGCTGCTTTCAAGCAGTCCAAGCACGTCTCCGCGCTGTTCGGGAATGAGGGTATGCTTGTACAGTATTGTTTCAATCGTGCGCCGCAGGTTGTCCGCTTCGTTTTCTGTAATATCAATTTTTTCCAGCGCATCATAGAACAGGTCTGGTTCACCCGAAAGATAATATTTCACTCCCTGTTTGAAGTACAGCGATGCGTTCAGGATTTTATCCAGGAATTCATCAATCTGAACTTCCAGTTTTTTGGTTTTCTTAAGAAACATGTCCTGATGTGTATTTTCCCCGAATATATGCATTTATCATGCCCTTTTTAATGAAAAAAACGGTCAGAACATAACGCAAAATGCAAAACTCAAAAGTCAAAATTGTAAGTGTAAAGTGATAAAGTAACAAAATAACCGCGATAGAGAGAATCAGAACGCCTGCCCGCTGAAGACAGGTAAAATCCTATCATGAGATAATATCAGACCGTGTAGGTCGCTGGCATGCCTGCGACCAAGAAAAGGTATTTTAAAGTAACAAAGTGACAATGTAACTATTGCACTCTGTCATTCCGGCATGTTGTTAACCGGAATCCATATCTTGTTACCGCAAGGCACATTAATTCTTTGTTATTACCGCGAAATCGGGAGGTACCCTCTGGGTCATCCACATTTTAGCAATTTCAAACTGTAAACTTCAAATTTGAAATTTACATTTTAAAATTTAAAATTGTTTCTGCGCCGCAGTCAAATATAATCATTGCTTTTCTTTGTGCTCTTTGTGATACGTTCTTCCTTTGTGCTCTTTGTGACCCTGTTCTTAATTCCTGCTCTGTGTGCTCTGTGCGACTCTGTGGTGAAAAGCTCTTTATCTTTGGTTTTTGTTCTTGCTATGCTTGCTCTGTAACATGGAGTTCTTTCTTTGTCACCTTGCGCGCTTTTTTGCGTCCCGATTCTTTTTATCGGGATTACTTTGTCACCGCTCTTAACTAAAAATTACTCACATCCCTTCCGAACAGAAATGTCTTCATCCAGTCAAACAGCACAAGCAATTTATTCTTGAAACTCACAAGTTTCGTCAGGTATGCGCTTCTCCAGAGCACAAAAGCCGAGAATCCGGTACCTTTGTACTGAGGCGTATCGGCTAACGCTTTGCCGCCTCCGATATAAGCAAGCATGCCGAAATTTTTAAATGTAAAGGGTTTCATTCCGTTAATTCCCGCATTCAACAATTTTGCAAGATAAAGACCGGCTTTCTGCGCTACCTGCGCGGTTACAGGAAGTTCATAATTCTCAATCACTGCGCAGTCGCCGATTGCGAAAATGTATTCGTATAATTCAGCTCCGTTCTTGACCCTGAAAAAGTTATCTGTTATAAATTTCCCGCGTTTGTTCGTTTCGAGTGCGGAATTATTCGCAAAATCCGTCGAAGCGTTTCCCGTCGCCCAGACAAGCAGGCCGTACTCAAAACTTGTACCATCATTCAGGAAAATTGTTTTTTCGTCAACTTTATTGACGTATGAATTTATTTTTAGAGTGATATTTTGCCTTTTGAATATCTTCATTGTATACTCGCTCAGTTTTTTATCAAATGATGCAAGCAGCGTTCCACCCGCTTCAATTAAGATTATTTCCACAAAATCCGCTAAATCCCTGTATTTCCGTTTGACATCGTGCTCTATGAAGTCGTGCAGTTCAGCCGCGAATTCAACTCCCGTAGGGCCTCCGCCGCAGACCGCAAACCTGAGAAACCTTCTTTTCTCTTCTTCGCTGATTCCGGGCAGAGCGGCGTTCTCGAAGCAGTCAATCGCTTTAGTCCTTATTTTTCTCGCGTCGGACAGCTCTTTGAGAAAAAGAGCGTTTTCCCTTATGCCATCAATCCCGAAAGTGTTCGTTACCTCTCCGACTGCAATTACAAGGTAATCAAAATTAATCCTATATTCCTTCTGCGTGTCGGAATCTTTGCAGGTTACGAATTTGTTTTCTGCGTCGAGTCCCGTGCCGTACGACTGGTGAAAAGTAATTCCGGAAAGATTGCGAACGGGTTCTATTATGCTCCTGAATTCAATCGTTCCGACGGTCGTTTCCGGAAGGAGCGGAGTGAACAGGAAATGGTTTCTCGGGCTGATTACCGATACGTCGTAGAGTCTTGTGTTAATTTTCTTAAGAAACCTGAAGGCGGCAAAACCTGTCCCCAGTACAACTATTCTCTTTTTCATAATGTTTCCTTATGTTTTCACGCTTTGCTTTTAACGGTGATTTCCGTTGCGGTTGATTTTATATTTGCTATAATTAAAACAAAAATTCTGTAAATAAAATTTATGAAGTCATACAGGAAAGAACTCTGGTTTAATACTGCAAAACGCAGGGAATTAATAAACATAACCCGCGACATTGAGAAATGCATCTCGGAGAGCGGGATAAAAGAAGGGCTTGTGCTGGTCAATGCAATGCACATCACTGCGAGCGTCTTCATTAACGACGACGAGAGCGGACTGCATCACGATTATGAAGTATGGCTCGAAAAACTTGCTCCCGAAAAACCGTATTCGCAGTACAAACACAACGGATTCGAGGACAATGCTGACGCGCATCTGAAGCGGACAGTAATGGGACGCGAAACCGTATGCGCTCTCACAAACGGCAAACTCGACTTCGGTCCGTGGGAACAGATTTTCTACGGTGAATTCGACGGCAAGCGCAAAAAACGAGTGCTGGTAAAAATTATAGGAGAATAAAGCTGTATTTAAAATAACACTAAGAAAGTACCTTAATTTAAGTATTTTACACGTAATGAACAAAATATTGATTTAAATTACAATAAAACCATGATAAATTTAGCTTTAATGGTTTTAGCTTATATGTTTATGGAATTTGTGGCATGGTCAAACCACAAATACGTAATGCATGGCTTTTTGTGGAAATGGCATAAAGACCATCATCGAAAAGACCATCAAAATACCTTGCCCGAAAAAACAGAAGATAAACACTTTGAGAAAAACGACTTGTTTTTTTTGGTATATGCAATACCTGCTGTTTTTCTCATGATTATTGGTTTTTCAACCGGGTATTTGCCGCTGGTTTTTATTAGCATTGGCATTACACTTTATGGATTAACTTATTTTGTAATTCACGATATAATTATTCATAAGCGTTTACACATCCCGTTTTTGGGAAATCCTGAAAACTATTTCATAAGAGCAATTATTAAAGCACATACGGCGCACCACTGGCCAAAGAACA
>Ga0209450_10001986_pt1 | contig 10328 bp, 10 predicted proteins | sample FrelakmetLWP11LW_FD_187149 | JGI IMG/M metagenome (GOLD analysis project Ga0209450, IMG submission 187149) | Freshwater lake sediment microbial communities from the University of Notre Dame, USA, for methane emissions studies - LWP11 LW (SPAdes)... | ecosystem: Environmental > Aquatic >... | reverse complement strand
TCAGATATAGTCATTTAGCATATTTTCGAGTAATTCCTGTTGTCCGCTTTGGAGTTTCGGTTCGCCATTTTTTAAGGTGTACTGTTCAAGCTCTTTAAAGCCGACCTGTTTCTTTTCTATTTTCTTCCCCAGTACGGTGTCCCAGCCGGCATATCGCTTTGCAATGATCTTGTCGAATTTTTTGTCGGCGATCATTTTAGCTGCGTTTTTCAGTCCTCTGGCAAAAGCGTCCATCGCACCGATATGGGCATAGAACAAATCTTCCGGCTCGACCGATTGCCTCCTGACTTTGGCGTCAAAGTTTAGGCCGCCTGTTGTAAAGCCGCCGCCTTTGACAATCGTGTACATCGCAAGGGTTGTATCGTAAATATCCGTTGGAAATTGATCCGTGTCCCAGCCTAAAAACAAATCGCCCCGATTGGCATCCACAGACCCAAGAATCCCATTGTCCACACAGAACTGAAGCTCATGCTGGAATGTATGCCCTGCCAAAGTCGCGTGATTGGCTTCAATGTTGAGCTTGAAATGATCCAGAAGATTGTATTTCTGTAAAAACGCGAAGCAATTGCCCGCATCCGAATCATACTGGTGTTTTGTGGGTTCTTTGGGTTTTGGCTCGATGTAAAATTGACCTTTAAATCGAATCTGTTTCTTATAATCGACCGCCATCTGCAGCAATGCCGCCAGATGGTCAAATTCCCTCTTCATATCCGTATTCAGCAGGGTTTCGTAGCCTTCCCGGCCGCCCCAGAAGACATAGCCCTGTCCGCCCAGTTCCTTGGTTACTTCCATGGCCTTTTTGATCTGGCTGGCCGCATAAGCGAAAACGTATGGCGATGGATTGGTGCCGGCGCCAGCCATAAACCGCCTGTGACTAAAGGCGTTGGTCGTTCCCCACAGGAGCTTGACACCGGTGTCCTTTTGCAGTTTCTTGGCCAGCGACACGATTTTATCCAGACGCTTATTGGTCTCCGTCAGAGTATCGGCTTCGGGAGCAATGTCTCTATCGTGAAAGCACCAGAAATCGACGCCCAGCTTGGTGAAAAATTCAAAAGCCGCTGCCATCGTATCCTCCGCAACCTGCATCGGATTGTTCGAACGGTTGTAGCTCCGCAGGATTGTCCCCGGGCCAAATGGGTCGCCGCCTAAGCCCTTAAAGGTGTGCCAATAGCAGACCGCAAAACGCAGATGCTCGGCCATGGTTTTACCAAGAATCTTTTGTTTCGGGTTATAGTGTTTAAAGGCCATGGGGTTTTTGGAGTCCTGACCTTCGTAGTTGACTTTTTTGATATTCGGGAAAAATGTATTCATTGTATTGCCTCCATTATAATTGTTTGTTTAGAATTTTAAGCCATCTCTGGTATGCATCTTGATAGTGCGATTTTTGGGTGACGGACGGTTCTATGGTGCTTAGGCAAGTCAGGCCGGTAAAGGCTTCTTTGGCTTCTTTGTATATCCCTGCGCCAACTCCCGCCCCTCTGGCGGCGCCCGCGGAGCCATCTGTGTTGTACAGTTCTACGGTTGCCCCGGTAATCGTCGCAAAGGCCTCTTTAAACAGGGGGCTTAGGAACATATTGGCCGCGCCGGCACGAATCGTCTTAATCTGAATCCCCATGCTCCGCATAATCTCAAGGCCATAGTTTAGGGCAAAAACAATCCCCTCCTGGCTGGCACGGAGCAGATGAGCTTTGCCGTGGGTGTTGAACTTAAGACCATGAATAGATGCACCAAGGTCTTTATTTTCCAGAGTGCGTTCGGCTCCATTGCCAAAAGGCAGAATGCAAAGGCCATTACTGCCAATGGGAGCTTGTAATGCCAACTCATTCATCTGAGCATAATCCAGACCACTTGCAATATTGTGCTTAAGCCAGCTATTTAAGATTCCTGTGCCGTTAAGACACAATAAAACGCCAAATCGCGGATTATCGCCGGTAGAGTTAACATGGGCAAAGGAATTGACTCTGGATTGGCGGTCGAAGTTGGGTTTGTCGCCGATGCCGTACACAACACCGGAAGTGCCTGCGGTGGTTGCGATATCGCCTGGATTCAGGACATTCAGTGAAAATGCGTTATTGGGCTGATCCCCGGCACGATAAGAAATCGTGGTGCCGGCTTTAAGTCCCAATTCATCCGCAGCACGCTTTGTCAGTTCTCCTTGAATGGAAAATGTCAGCGTAATTTCCGGCAGTAATTGTTTATCGATGCCGTAATAGTCCAGAAGAATATCGGAAACCTGCTGCTGCTTAAAGTCCCAAAGAATGCCTTCGGACAAACCGGAAACCGTCGTTGTGATACGATCAGTCAATTTCATCGCGATATAATCGCCAGGAAGCATCGCCTTATAAATCCTGGAATAAATTTCCGGCTGATTATCTTTGACCCATTTCAGCTTTGAGGCGGTAAAATTGCCGGGAGAATTAAGAAGATGGCTTAGGCATTTATCCTGTCCAATTTCCCTAAACGCCTTGTCGCCTATTTCAACTGCCCGGCTGTCGCACCAGATGATCGCTGGCCTTAATACCCGACTTTGTCTGTCGACCAAAACCAGTCCGTGCATCTGATACGAGATGCCAATGGCCTTGATATCGGATGAATCAACTCTTGATTCATCCAAAACCTTTCGCGTGGCAAGAACCACATTGTTCCACCAGTCATCGGGATGCTGTTCGGCCCAGCCGCCCTTTTCGGCGACAATGGACATCTCTTTTTCCGGCGAGACGGCAGAAGCGGCGACCGTGCCGCTCTCGACGTCCAGCAGCGTTACTTTAATTGACGATGTTCCGCAATCATACCCTATGGTATACATATAGAATATCCTTTTTCAATGTTTGTATTGTATGGGAAAAGGGACTTGAATCAAATACCATTTTACGTTAAAATATAACCAGTTTACGCAAAGGGTAAGGGATGAAAAAAATACTGATTATCGCCGATACGTCCCGACTGACAGGCAGAGAACTGCTCAGCGGAGCTGAAAAGTATATCTCCGCTTTCACCCGGTGGGAAGTCTATACGTTATCTCCAAACTATTTAACCAAAGACACCTCAAAAAAACGTCGACATCTGGATCTCAATAGTTTTGACGGTTTTTTTGTCTGCTATGCCGAACATATCGAGCCGATCTTGAAAATTAAAAAGCCTAAAATTATTCATCATACCCCCAAAGAACTCCTTCCGGGCAACAGCCTGATTGTTACCAATTCATTAAAGATAGGCGAAATGGCTGCGGAGTATTTTGTTTCGCTTGGGTTTAATAACTATGCGTATTGCGGCTTTAAAAATATTGCCTGGTCCGATGAAAGATATTGCAGCTATGAACAAACCCTAAAGAAAAACGGCATCGACAGGGTTCATCGTTTTGTCGATACGCCTCTGCGAAACAAAGAAATTGATCGGCAGCAACTGACAAGGTGGCTAAGCAAACTGCCTAAGCCAATCGGTATTTTTGCGTGTAATGACGACCGTGCAATCTACATCCTGGAAGCCTGTAAATGCCGCCGGATCGATGTGCCGGAACAGGTTGCCGTACTCGGAGTCGATAATGACAGCCTGATTTGCAATCTGTCTTCCCCTCCGCTATCGAGCATAGCGCTTAATTTTGAAAATACCGGCTACCAGGCCGCGATGCTTCTTGACCAGCTCATGAAACGACAAACCGCAAACAAAATTCTTCAAGTCGATCCGGTTGAAATCGTGGCTCGAAAATCTACAGATGTTCTTGCCATAGAGGATAAAGATGTCATTTTAGCCTTGCAGTTTATCCGTAAAAACTTTGACAAGCCAATCCAGGTGGCGGATGTCGTAAACACAACAGCAGTCTCGCGTCGAGAATTGGAATATCGATTCAAAAATAGATTAAAAAGAACCATAAAAAATGAAATCCAAAGACTCCGAATCGAATATATCAAGAAGAATTTAATCAACAGCAGAGAGCCTCTCTATAAAATCGCCAACATGCTTGAATTTACCGACCCACAGCATTTTTCAAGGTATTTCAAAAACCAAACAGGCGTTACTCCTTCACTATTTCGACAGCGGTTAAATTTAAACGCCTAAGTTCATCTCAAGATATGAAAAGCACAGTGAAATGCCGGAAACCATCTGTTTTCACAGGGGGGCAAGGAATGGTCGCCGATTCCGTGTAGCGGGAACGGTTTTTCTTATTCTAAACCGAGCGGCGTTGAGAGGCAGTTATTTAAAATCGTCCGGCAAAAATTGCGTCTGGTATTTGGTTCCGCCAAGACGCAGCGCCGCCAGATCGGCTTCGCTGACATGTCCTTCGATGAATTGCTGGACGATATCATTGGGGTGGTTGCGAATGTGGTTGGAGTCGCCGTCGGCAATGATTTTGCCGTGGTGAAACATCACGATTCGGTCGGCGATCTTGTAGGCGCTTCTCATATCATGGGTAACAATGATGCTGGTTACTTTCAATTCCCGCTTAAGCTTGAGGATCAGCTCGTTAATGACATCGGAGGTAATCGGATCCAGTCCTGTCGTCGGCTCATCATACAGAACGACTTTGGGGTCCAGCGCAATCGCACGGGCGAGCGATACCCGTTTTTTCTGCCCGCCGGACAAACTGGCCGGATACTGATTCTGATAGCCATCCATACCGACCATCGCTAATTTCAGCTTGACCAATTCGTCCAGTGCCTTGTAATCCGTAATCGTCCGATGCTGCTGGATGGGAAAGATGATATTCTCATAGACGGTTAAGCTGTCGAATAAGGCGCCCATCTGAAAACAGAACCCAAATTGCGTGCGGATTTTTGCCAGCTCCCACCCCCGCATCGCGTCGATATGCTGCCCGCGAAAAAAAACCTGCCCTTCGGTAGGGCGCTCAAGGACGATCAGGTGTTTCATAAAGACAGTCTTGCCGCAGCCGCTGGTGCCGATAATGACGGTCGTTTTGCCTTCTTCAATGGCCAATGAGACATTATCCAGCACGACGCGTTCCCCGAAAATCTTGACCAGATTTTGAGCAACCAGGATACCGTCATTGGGTTGTACAGTGGACCGAATCAAGCCTTCTCCTACAAAAGCGGCCTCAAAGGCCAGAATGTTTTATACGTTGCGTCTAATACCACGGCAAAGATATAATTTAAAGCTAAAATCGAAATGAAACATCCGACAAATGCCTCAGTGCAGGCCTCGCCGACACCTTGTGCGCCCTCGCGGCAGGTAAAGCCCTTATAGCAGCTGATAAGTGCAATGGCCCCGCCAAAGAACAGTCCCTTAAATACGCCGGTACCAACATCCCATAGCTCAATGCCAATTGCGCTGTAATCCCAATAAGCGCCGCTGTTGATCTTGAATTGCAAGACGCTGACTAAATAACCGCCAAAAATACCCAGCAGGTCGGCATAAACAATCAGTGCCGGCGTCAGCAGCAGGCACGACAATACGCGCGGCGCAACAAGATATTTGACCGGGTCAGTCCCCATACTTTCGACGGCAGCGATCTGTTCGGTTACATTCATGGTCCCTAATTCCGCCGTCAATGCACCTCCAACGCGGCCGGCCAACATAATCGCCGCCAGCACCGGCCCTAACTCCTTGACCACGGCGATATTAATCAGAACGCCGAGCCGTTCTTCCAGTCCCATCGAGGCAAGTTGTCCGTAGGTTTGTACCGCTAAAATCATTCCTACAAATGCCCCGGTAGCCATGACCACCGGCACGCTCTTAACGCCAATAGTGTTCATTTGCGTCCAAACCAAAGGGTATGTCTTTGGCTGGGCGATGGTTGCGGCGATACATTTCCAGGAAGAGCCAGCAAATCGGCAGAATCTGCCCAGATGCTCGATAGAATGCATCGACTTATTCCACAATGTTCGGGCAATATACATAATTATAGACTCAATTATAGACTCAAAATAACCCAACTGGCATCGCACAACGTAGACGACGCATCTTGCATCGCATGATTCTCCCAGCCCGCAGGGCTGTCCTTAATTTTGAATTTTAATCTTGGATTTTTGATATAGTTATCCTATCGACCTTTTTGTCAGAGGATTTCATTTTTTCCGGATTTAATAAAAAATGTTAAAATAGAAAAGATTTTTTGAATAAATATTCCCTCTCTTTTGCCTTTTAAAGCAATTTGTTATAGGGCTATGAAATTATTTATAAATCCTATAACTCTATATATTATATATATTTAAATCAAATTTGTTGGGCGTTTTGAAAGGGGCGTTTAATTGAAATATTGCCTAAATTAACTCAAGATTTTTTTGTGGTATTCCCGATAGCTACCATTGTTGCAAATTGCCCATATTAACTTTGAAGTGGAAATCAAGTGGTTTCTGCGAGTAATACGGGAATAAAAAGTCCGTTTTAGTGAGGCTGAAATGATTAAAGAATATGTTCTTGAACGGTATCTCAATGCACTTTTGGACGGTAGCCGTATCGAATGCAGGTCGATTATCGAGGAAGTTCTGCAAGCCGGAACGCTTGCCAATGAAGTTTATATGAATGTCGTCTGGCCAATTATGGTAGAAGTCGACCGTCTTTATCGATTTGGACAGGTCGATTCAGCTCAGGAAGCGCTTGCCTCCCGCATTAACCGTACGATTGTCAATCAGCTTCAAAACAAACTGCCTCGCAAGGCAGGCAAAGCCAAAAAGATTGTAGTCTGCACGGCTAACAACGAAAAAGCTGAACTGGGCGGCCAGATGATCTCCGATTTATTTGAAAGCGATGGGTGGGATACCCGTTTTCTTGGCGGGACTGTTTGCTGTGATGATGTAATGACCTATATTCACTCATTTAAGCCCGAAATTCTCGTCATTTATGGTATCGATGGCAAAGATGCCCCCTCTGTGCGTCAATTGATTGATACCATCCGAAATGTAAATGCCTTTCCAGATATGCGGATTATGCTGTCCGGTGGGGTATTCGATAGAGCCGAAGGCCTTTGGGAGGAAATTGGCGCCGACCTCTATGCTGAAAATGCGGTCGACGCGATAGCCTTTGCCAATGCAAACCCTAATGACATCGCCCAGCCGGTTCGCACCATAAAGCAAAGGGCGCGCGCTGCAGAAGCCCTCAATCAAGTTGGAGCCAGCTAAGCGGCTGGACTATAACCGTCAAAAAGACGCAAAAAGTCCTGAATAAAAAAGATATTCTTGTTGCAATGACCCACTATCTTGGCTATAAAAGCAGGTTTGTTTTATGACAGAATTTGAAGCCCTGATTTATTTAGGATAGGTAAAGATTATGATTTTGACACAAATACTTCAGCCTAATTGCATTTGTGCTCCGTTAAAGAGCAAAACCAAAGAAGCAGCGATAGAAGAGCTGGTCAATGTCTTAGCCGCCGCAGGCCAGGTCAAAGAAGCTTCGGTTGCCTTGGAAGCGGTGATTGAGCGTGAGCAGACGCGCAGTACCGGCATTGGCTCTGGCATTGCTATTCCGCATGGCAAATGTGCCGCCGCAAAAGAACTGGTGATGGCCGTGGGCATTGCCGTCGACCCGATTGATTTTGCCAGTATTGATAATAAGCCTGTTACGATTGTTGTGATGTTGGTCTCTCCGCCGGACAAAACCGGCCCCCATATTCAGGCGCTGGCCCGTATCAGCCGACTGTTGCTGGATGAGCAATTTAAACTCAAGCTTGAAAAGGCCTCTTCGCCTGCGGAAGTCTATCAGCTTATCAGTTCCAAAGAAGCGGAATAAGGCAGTCTAATCGAAAAGGTCGCGGTGTAGGCGGGCATAGGTTGCCGACACCGCGACCTTTCTATTTCGAGGCTCTAATAATTATGTTGTTGGGTATTCTGCTTGGATTATTGGCAGCTTTCTTCCAGTCGATTTCCTATTTGTGTTCAAGATTATTCATCAAAAGGCACAACAATGATGTCGTTAAGCTGTTGGCGATTTCTCATATTATTATGGGGATATTCTCTGTTCCTTTAGCCCTTGTTTTACTGCCGAAAGGGATGCCGGATTTTTCCAGCTACATGCTTAGCTTGCTGGGAACCTCTGTTTTTTATTTTTTAGGCCAGCTCTTTCTTTTTATCGCGATTATCAAATTTGAACCATCCCGGGTGTCGCCGCTTTTGGGATTGAAGGTGTTGATTTTGGCGATCATCAGCGTTCTTTTTTTTCAAGCCCATTTCAGCTTCGCAAAATGGCTGGGCGTGATGTTAAGTACAATCTCCATATTTTTGCTCTCGAATTCAGGCTGGCGACTGGAATGGAAGCCTCTGGCGATGACGCTGCTGGCCTGTCTTGCATACTGCCTGTCGGATTTGGGCATCAAAGTATTAGTTTGCAAATTCAGCTTTTTGGGGATATTCCACAGCGCCTCATTAAGCGCCTCTTTGTGTTACATCCTCTGCGGTATTTTTGGATTGATAACACTTTTTGTTACGCCGAAAAACACTTCAAGGGGTGTATGGGTTTACGCCTTGCCTTTTGCGGCGTCTTGGTTTTTGGCGATGATTTGTCTATTTTCCTGTTTTGGACTGATCGGAGTGGTCTTCGGCAATATCATACAATCCACACGAGGAATGATCTCGATTCTATTGGGTGTCCTTGTTGCTCATATTGGCTTTGAGGCCTTAGAAACAAAAATCACAAAAGCGATGCTCGTCCAACGAATCCTGGCGGCCATTTTAATGACAGGCTCCGTTGCCTTGTTTTTGATATAGCAGTTCATACGTCCTGAATGACCATTAAGGGGGTTGTGCTTTTTTGCAGGAAAATAGGGACAGTGGGACTGTTGAAAAAGCTCTGCCGAAGCCCGCAGCGAACCGTTGACTTTAGCTACGATTCGGTCTATAATCGGACGTTGTGGACGGATACGCTCGGCAGTGTGTCTACAAGTTATACTGATAACGCGTTAAATCAGTATTCCGCTGTAGGCGGCACCACGCCGACGTATGACAGTAAAGGCAATATCACCAGCGGCTATGGCGGTGGATTAACGCTGGCGTATGATGCGGAAAACCGGCTGACGAGCGCCGGAGCGGTAACGTATGGGTACGATGTTCTCGGCAGGCGTATCAGCCGGACGGTCAGCGGTGCTACGACCACGTATGTCTATGACGGTCCGCATATTATCGCTGAATACAGCAGTACTGGCTCTTTAACAAAGAAATACATCTATGGTCCGGGCATTGACCAGCCGGTGGCGATGATCAAAGTTGCCAGTGGTGTTGAAACGTGGTACTTCTACTATACCGACGCCTTAGGTTCGGTACGAATGTTGACCAATGCTTCCGGTGCGGTGGTGGAAAGTTACACCTATGATCCCTATGGGCAGCCGCGGGTGATGTACGCGGCGGGGTTGGATGGTAACTGGCTGACCGAGGACGTGGCAACATATACGAATAGTCATATCCTGCGCGGCAACCCGATCCTGTTCACCGGCCGCTGGTGGGACAGCACGACGCAGTTGTACTATTACCGCTTCCGCGACTATTCGCCCCAGCTTGGCCGCTTCCTCCAACCCGACCCGGCAGGCTATATCGATACGATGAATCTGTACGCCTACTGCGGAAATAACCCCATCAACTTCAGAGATCCTCATGGTCTATGGATAAAGGGGTGGCTTGGAGGAGTAGCTGGATGTGCTGGTGGTAGTTTACTATATTGGGCCGCAACTGCTGGGGCAGCGGTTACAGCGCCAGCATGGGTAGTTCCAGTAGGAGTAGGACTTGTTATCGGTGGAGCAGCACTAGGTGTTTGGGAGTGTTTTGATGATGATGACGCTGTCGACCAAGCAGTTCAGAATGCCAAAGAAAATGTAAATAAACATGCACAAGATATTTATGACAAGATAGGTGAAGTGCCCGGGGAATCGCCACCAACACCAGGTAATTGCCCAGGAAAATAGACTGAGATATTTTTTGAAGCATTTTAATTCGAGAGGAAGTTTATGAGATATATCATTACTTTTATATTTCCGATATTAGTAGCGTCAATCTTTTTATTGATTGGATGCATAGCTTTGGAGAAAGGGAAATATACCCTTGCATATGTTAATTTGTGGGTATCTATTGTGACTTCTTTTTTTTCGCATATAACCATAATATATTTTATAATAGAGCAGCGATTTAACACGTTGGAAGCAAAAATGAAAACCGAAAATGGAAATAGTGAAAATAAGGGACAGGGGGGCTGTTGAACAGGATTGGGACAGTCACCTATTTTAATGATGTGTGGCATATCCTAACAAAGTCAGGCAGATGATGATTGGCTCTTTAACAAAGAAATACATTTACGGCCCCGGGGTCGATACGCCGGTGGCGATGATCAATGTCTCGGGCACAATCCAGTCATGGTATTACTACTATGCCGATGCGCTGGGCAGTATTCGGCTG
>Ga0209450_10001985_pt1 | contig 10330 bp, 8 predicted proteins | sample FrelakmetLWP11LW_FD_187149 | JGI IMG/M metagenome (GOLD analysis project Ga0209450, IMG submission 187149) | Freshwater lake sediment microbial communities from the University of Notre Dame, USA, for methane emissions studies - LWP11 LW (SPAdes)... | ecosystem: Environmental > Aquatic >... | reverse complement strand
GACGACCTGTTTCTTCTCGCCGCGTGCCATGAAGGCGCCGGGTCCGAAAAGATCGGCCAGCGTTTCCGCGGTACGGCGCAGTTGCAGATAGTCGCCTGATAGCAGCAGGTCCTCGTCGATCAACCCGACCTTCAGGTTACCGTGATGCATGCGCTCGACGCGCAAGGTCCAGCGTTCCTGGATGTCGTCGAATTTGGGGACGATGCGGATGCCGCCGGGCAGATGCCGTGTCAGCAGGTCGGCACTGCTCCGGGCGCCGGCTTCGGAGTCGAGGTCAAGTTTGAGGTTGTACTGAACCAGCGCCTTGAGTACCTCCGGATCGACCAAGTGCGAGACGCGCTCGATGACCGCTTCGGTCAACAGCCAGGAACGGGCCAGTTCTTCCAGTGCCGGCCCGACAACCGGTTCGCCGCCGGCACGCGGGGTCAAGCTGGCTTCTTCCATCGCCATGCGCAGCAGGAACTGGTGGTATTCCTGATCGTCCTTGAGGTAGCGTTCGGTCTTGCCGTGCTTGACCTTGTACAGCGGCGGCTGGGCAATATAGACGTAGCCGCGCTCGATCAGCTCCGGCATCTGGCGATAGAGCAGCGTCAGCAGCAGGGTACGGATGTGCGCACCATCGACATCGGCATCGGTCATGATGATGATGCGGTGGTAGCGCAGTTTCTCGATCTTGAATTCGTCCTTGCCGATGCCGGTACCGAGCGCCGTGATCAGGGTGACGATCTGCTCGCTGGAAATCAGCTTGTCGAAACGCGCTTTCTCGACATTGAGCACCTTGCCGCGCAATGGCAGGATCGCCTGGAACTTGCGGTCGCGGCCTTGCTTGGCGGAGCCGCCGGCGGAGTCGCCCTCGACGATGTACATTTCGCACAGTGCCGGGTCTTTTTCCTGGCAATCCGCCAGCTTGCCGGGCAGGCCAATACCGTCCAGCACACCCTTGCGCCGCGTCAATTCGCGGGCCCGGCGTGCTGCCTCGCGGGCCCGCGAGGCTTCGACGATCTTGCCGGTGATGATCTTGGCGTCCACCGGACGTTCGAGCAGAAAATCAGTAAGTTTCTGGGCAACGACTTCTTCGACCGCCGGACGTGCTTCCGAGGAGACCAGTTTCATCTTGGTCTGCGACGCAAACTTGGGATCCGGCATCTTGACCGACAGCACGCAGGCCAGCCCTTCGCGCATGTCGTCACCGGAAATCTCGACCTTGGCCTTCTTGGCGATCTCGTTTTCGTCGATGTACTTGTTGATGACCCGGGTCATCGCGGCGCGCAGACCAGTCAGGTGCGTCCCGCCGTCGGATTGCGGAATGTTGTTAGTGAAGCAGAGAACCTGCTCCTGATACGAGTCGTTCCACTGCATCGCGACTTCGACACCGATGGTGACGCCGGTATCGCCGACCTTGGCCTCGCCGGCCGAGCAAAAAATATTGGGATGGAGGACCGTCTTAGTCCGGTTGATGTATTCGACAAAACTGGTGACGCCACCGGCGAACGCGAAATCCTCTTCCTTGCCGCTACGCTGGTCGATCAGGCGGATCCGCACGCCGTTGTTGAGGAAAGACAGTTCGCGCAAGCGCTTGGCAAGAATCTCGTAGTGAAATTCGATGTGCTCGAAAATTTCATCGTCGGCCAGGAAATGAACTTCCGTACCGCGCTTTTCGGTATCGCCGAGAACCTTCAGTGGTGAAACTTCCACCCCATCGCGGACTTCGGTGATGCGGTCGACGGCGTGGCCACGGCAAAATTCCATGAAATTCTTCTTGCCGTCACGGCGGATCGTCAAACGCAGCCATTTTGACAGCGCATTGACGCAGGAAACGCCAACGCCGTGCAAGCCGCCGGAAACCTTGTAGGAATTCTGGTTGAACTTGCCACCGGCGTGCAGTTCGGTCAGCGCGATCTCGGCAGCCGAACGGCGCGGCTCGTGCTTGTCGTCCATCTTGACACCGGTCGGGATGCCACGTCCATTATCGGTGACGCTGATCGAGTTGTCGGTATGGATGGTGACAACGATATCGTCACAATGCCCGGCCAGTGCTTCGTCGATCGAATTGTCGACGACCTCGAACACCAGGTGATGCAAACCGGTGCCGTCGGATGTATCGCCGATGTACATGCCCGGGCGCTTGCGCACCGCCTCCAGGCCTTCGAGAATCTGAATACTCGATTCACCGTAGGCCGGCGAGGCATCTTGCGGGCTGTTCATTGGCGTATTTTCTTCGTTCATTACTTGTGTTCCACGTGAAACTAGGTTTTGAATTGATCAATCAGATGCGCATTGGCATGACGACGTACTTGAAACGGTCATTGCCGGGTACGGTAATCAGCGCGCTGGAATTGGCATCGTTGAAGCTCCACTGGATATCCTCGCTGTGTACGTTGTTCAGCACATCGAGCAGATAACCGACGTTGAAGCCGACATCGATGGCATCGCCGCTGTATTCGACCTCGATTTCTTCCTGTGCTTCTTCCTGCTCGGCATTGGCGGCCATCAATTTCAGGCTATTGTCGCCGAGAACTACGCGCACGCCGCGGAATTTTTCGTTGGTCAGAATCGCGGCACGGTTCATCGCCTGCATCAGGGTCAGCCGGCCGATGGTCACATGGTTCTTCAAGCTGGGCGGCACAACCCGTTCGTAATCGGGGAATTTACCGTCTATCAGCTTCGAAACCAGAACGACCGAACCGAACGAAAAGCGGACCTGGTTCTGGGCCAGCGTGATGTTCAGCGCGTCATCGCTGTCGACCAGCAAGCGATTGAGTTCGAGCACCGTTTTGCGCGGCAGGATCATTTCCTGACGCGGCAGGTCACCATCGATCTCGACACTGGCAAAGGCAAGCCGGTGACCGTCGGTGGCCACCGCACGCAACTCCTTGCCCTCGACCAGCAACAACAGGCCATTGAGGTAATAGCGTACGTCCTGGGCCGCCATGCTGTATTGCGTTTTGCTTATAAGCTGGCGGAAAGCCTTTTGTGAAATCGAAAATTGCCGGGTCTCGCCGTCACTGATGGTCATGCGCGGAAAATCATCGGCCGGCAGGGTCTGCAGGCTGAAACGGCTCTTTCCCGCCTTGACCTGAAGACGCTTGTCCTCGAGAACCAGACTGACTTCCGTGCTGTCCGGCAAGGAGCGCAGGATATCCTGCAATTTGCGCGCGCCAACGGTGACCGCTCCGTCACCATCGCCACCGGCGCCATCCGTGGCTGTCGTGATCTGGATTTCGATGTCCGTCGCCAGCAGGGTCAGACGATCCCCCTTCTTTTCCAGCAGTACGTTGGAAAGAATCGGTAGCGTGTGACGACGTTCGACGATCCCCGAGACTGACTGCAAGGGGGCAAGAAGTGTGTCTCTTTGGCTTTTGATAAGTACCATAAATTAAATTCCTTTAATGACTATATCCGGAACAATTCTGTGGATAACAATAAAATTCATTTTAATTTCATGTAGTTGATGTTGCTTTTACGCTCTGAATAAAGCACTTGATTGCCTGTGGATGGATTCCGGACAATTTTCCCACAAAGCGGATATTCACGAATGACTCACAATCGACAGACAGCTTGCGCACAGCTTTATGTACAGCCTTCATCCCTTCAATACCTGAAGCAATACATGCAGGTCGTGATTGAGTTCACTTTCCTTCAGGCGCAATGAATCGATGGTTTTTACCGCGTGAATGACCGTCGTGTGATCGCGTCCGCCAAAGGCATCACCAATTTCCGGAAAACTGTGCGAGGTGACTTCGCGACATAGCCACATCGCCAACTGGCGCGGACGGGCGATGGCACGCGTGCGCTTTTTCGAGAACAGGTCGGCAACCTTCATCTTGTAATAGTCGGCGACCGTTTTCTGGATATTGTCGATCCCCACATTGCGGACCGATCCGATGAGATCCTTCAGCGCTTCCTTTGCCAGGTCCAGCGCAATGACCCGGCCATGGAAGGATGAGTAGGCAAGTACCTTCTTGAGCGCCCCCTCCAGTTCCCGGACATTCGATCGCAAATGCTTGGCGATGAAAAACGCCACCTCGTCATCGAGTTGCAGGCCTTCGACCTGGGCCTTCTTTTTCAGGATGGCGACCCGCATTTCAAGTTCGGGCGGTTCGATCTGGACCGTCAATCCCCAGTCGAAACGGGTGACCAGCCGGTCGTCGAGGCCATTGATGTCCTTGGGATAGGTGTCGCAGGTGATGATGATCTGCTTGCGTGCCTCGATCAGCGCATTAAACAGGAAAAAGAATTCTTCCTGGGAGCGGTTCTTGCCGTTGAAAAACTGGACATCGTCGAGCAGAAGAACATCCAGCGAACGATAGGTGCGTTTGAAGGTATCGAACGATTTCTGCTGGTAGGCGCGCACGACGTCCGAGTAGTAATCCTCGGCATGGACGTAACGCACCACTTTCTCGGGTGTTTCACCGAGGATGGTATTGCCGATCGCATGGATCAGGTGGGTCTTCCCGAGTCCGGCACCACCATAGATGAACAACGGGTTGTAGGCGCCCCCCGGATTGTTGGCGACCTGGACCGCGGCGGCGCGGGCGAGGTCGTTAGCCTTGCCGACGACGAGATTGTCGAAGGTGAAGGATTCGAACAATCGCGATTTTTCGTAGGGGCTGTTCCTGGCTTGGGGTTTCACCGGTGCCGGCGCGCTACTCCGGTCATCGGCAGCAAAAATTGGCGCAACGCCGGTGGAACGTTTGTTTCCACCCTTTCCGCCGTCGATCACCAAGGCGATGCTGACCGGTGCCGAGAAGAAGGTACGACCGTAGTCCTCGATGCGTGCGAGATAGCGGTCGCGCACCCATTTCATGATGAAGCCGTTGGGCGCGATCAGCCGCAACCCTTCCAGCGGATGACTTTCCCCCTCCAGCCTGAGCGGTTTGATCCAAGTGTTGAACTGCTGGACTGGCAGTTCCTGTTCAAAACGCTTTATGCATGAGTCCCAAAAACCGGCCATCGCCAACAATGCCCCTCCCCGCGCAGTCGACAATAAACGCTGGCGGTTATATTAACTGATTGATTCTATGGATTATATTAATTGACGAACGACAGCGCTCAGCTTGCGTCCGAGAGGCTGATTCTACCCTTGCGGAGGAAAGTTATCCACAGCATTCGCAAATAAATGATCTTGACAGAACACTATGAAACACGGTGTAATTGCGTGTTTTTCTTAGCACATCAAGGGATTACCACATGAAACGCACGTATCAACCGTCGGTCGTGCGCCGCAAGCGCACCCATGGCTTCCTGGTCCGTATGCGTACCAAGGGTGGCCGCGCAGTCATTGCTGCTCGCCGCGCCAAGGGTCGCAAGCGTCTGGGCGTTTAACCCGGACGTTCGGCGGGGTGGAACAAACCTTCGCCAGACGCTATCGCCTTACAAAAACGGATGAGTTCTCATCCGTTTTTGGTTTCAGGAGAGCGATTCGGGGCAAACTGCTGATGCTGCATTACCAGCCACGTCCGGATGGGCTGAATGACGCCAGACTTGGTGTGGTGGTCGGGAAAAAACTGCTCAAAAGAGCAGTCGACCGCAACCGGGTCAAGCGTATCGTTCGCGAGCAGTTTCGCCGTGAGCGGCCGCAGCTTCCGCCTTGCGACCTGATCGTCCGGCTCGCTGTAAAACCGGCGCCATTGGATGGAAAACTGGTAGCCGGCGATTTTCTTGCCTTGCTGGAAAAACTGCGGCGAACCTGTGCGCAGAAGGAAGAACGATGAAATACCTGCTGGTGAGCCTGCTTCGTGCATACCAGTACGCAATCAGCCCGTTTCTGGGGCGAAGTTGCCGTTATTATCCGAGCTGTTCGGAATATGCGGTGGAAGCGGTAGAGAAACACGGTGCCCTCAAGGGTGGCTGGCTGGGCGTCAAGCGCGTCTGCCGCTGTCATCCGTGGCATCCCGGCGGGTACGATCCGGTACCCTGATTTGAGAATGCTTGATTACGTAGGCTGTTCATGGACACTCGTCGCCTGATTCTGGTTTTGATCTTCACCTTCTCCAGCTTCATGCTGTGGGAAAGCTGGCAGAAGTACAACCAGCCCAAGCCGCCGGCCGCAGCGGGCGCGGCCGTACCGGCGGGCAGTTCCGTTCCGCAGCCGACGGCCGCGCTGCAGGCCGCGCCGGCACCCGGAACACCTGCCGCCGCGCCGGTTCCCGCGGCAGGCGCGGGCGAAACCTTCACGGTGCAGACCGATCTGGTGAAGGCCACCATTTCCGCAGCGGGCGGCGACATCGTCGAGCTCGACCTGCTGAAATACAAGGAACACGACAATAACGAAAAGACGCTCGCGCTGTTCGATCCAAAGCACCGGTACATGATGCAGAGCGGCCTGATCGGCGACGGATTGCCGACGCATCGGACGACTTTCCGGCGCGTCGATGGTCCGACGAAACTGGCCGATGGCGCCGACGAATTGAAAGTTCGCCTCGAAGCGACGGCAGCGGACGGTACGCCGGTCGCCAAGATACTGACCTTCAAGCGCGGTTCCTATCTGGTCGACGTGGCGTGGGAAATCGCGAATCAGGGCACCAAGCCGCTCGCCGCGCATGCCTACTACCAGTTGCAGCGCGATGGCGTGGCGCCGGAAGGCGAAACGGCGATGGTGTCGACCTTCACCGGGCCGGCGGTGTATACCGATGGCGAAAAATACCAGAAGATCAGTTTCGACGATGTCGGCGCCGGCAAGGCCAAGTTCGCCAAGACGGCGGACAATGGCTGGCTGGCCATGGTCCAGCACTATTTCGTTTCCGCCCTGGTGCCGAAGGACAAGGTCCAGCGCGAGTACTACATGCGCAAGGCCGATGGTATCGATGCCTTCCAGGCCGGCGTGATCGTTCCGGTGGCGGAGATTGCGCCGGGCGCCAAGGGTGAAACCTCGATCAGTCTCTATGCCGGTCCGCAGGAGCAGGCCGCGTTGAAACAGGTCGCGCCGGGCCTCGATCTGGTGGTCGATTATGGCTGGCTGACCGTCGTCGCCGCGCCGATCTTCTGGGCGCTGCAGGCGATTTATGGCGTGGTCGGCAACTGGGGCTGGGCGATCGTTGTGCTGACCATCATCATCAAGGCCATCTTTTTCCCGCTGTCCGCCGCGTCCTACAAGTCGATGGCCAAGATGCGCGTGCTGACGCCGCGCCTGACACAATTGAAGGAGCGTTTTGGCGACGACAAGCAGCGCCTGAACCAGGAAATGATGAAGATGTACCAGACTGAGAAGGTCAATCCGCTCGGCGGCTGCCTGCCGATTCTGGTACAGATTCCGGTCTTCATCGCGCTCTACTGGGTTCTGCTCGGCGCCGTCGAGATGCGCGGCGCGCCGTGGATCCTGTGGATCCACGATCTGGCCGCGCCCGATCCCTTCTACATTCTGCCGATCATCATGATGGCCTCGATGTTCGTTCAGACCAAGCTCAATCCGACGCCACCGGACCCGATCCAGGCCAAGGTGATGATGATGATGCCGCTGATCTTCGGCGTCATGTTCTTTTGGTTCCCGGCCGGTCTGGTACTTTACTGGGTGGTGAACAACGTGCTGTCCATCGCCCAGCAATGGCAGATCACACGGATGATAGAAGGTGGCAGCAAGGCCGCCAACGACGCCAAGGCCTGACGTGTGGGTGGCGTAAGCAGCGCCGACACCATCGCTGCCATCGCCACGGCGCCCGGTCGCGGCGGTGTCGGGGTGATTCGCATCTCGGGCAGTAATTTGCTGCCCTTTGCTTATGCGCTGACCGGCAAGACGCCAAAACCGCGTTACGCGACGCTGGCCGACTTCCGGGCGGCTGACGGGGCTGCGGTCGACAGCGGAATTCTGCTGTTTTTCCCGAATCCGCATTCTTTTACCGGCGAAGACGTCCTCGAATTGCAGGGCCACGGCGGCCCGGTCGTCATGCAGATGCTGCTCGCTCGCTGCCTCGACCTCGGCGCCCGGCTGGCCGAACCCGGCGAATTCAGCCGCCGCGCCTTTCTCAACGGCAAGATGGATCTGGCGCAGGCCGAAGCAGTCGCCGATCTGATCGATGCGGCGACCGCGAGCGCCGCCCGCTCAGCCGTGCGTTCCTTGCAGGGAGAGTTCTCGCAGGCCATCCATGCGCTGACCGAAGAGTTGATCAATCTGCGCATGCTGGTCGAGGCGACGCTCGATTTTCCGGAAGAGGACATCGATTTTCTCAAGGCTGCCGACGCCTTTGGCCGGCTGGAGCGTCTGCAACGCAAGCTGGCGGAAATCTTCGATCGCGCCGGCCAGGGCAAATTGTTGCAGGCTGGGCTCCATGTCGTGCTGGCCGGTCAGCCGAATGTCGGCAAGTCCTCGCTGCTCAACCGGCTGGCCGGCGACGATCTGGCCATCGTGACGGCGGTCGCCGGCACCACGCGTGATGCCTTGCGGTCGACCATCCAGATCGAGGGGATTCCACTGCACATCATCGACACCGCCGGCCTGCGCGAAACCGACGATGAGGTCGAGAAGATCGGCATCGAGCGCAGCTGGCGGGAAATCGAGCGCGCCGATGTCGTCCTCCTGCTGGTTGATGCCCGCAGCGGGGTCGGCGCAGCGGATCACGAAATACTTGCCCGGCTGCCAAAGCAGCTGAAGCGGGTGACCGTGTATAACAAGATCGATCTCTCCGGCGCCCCGGCCGGGCGTCACGACGAGGCCGATGGCGTGGCCATTGCGCTGTCAGCCAGGGCGAACCAGGGCATCGAATTGCTGCGCTCCGAACTGTTGCGTATCGCCGGCTGGCATCCGGCGGAGGACGTCTTCATTGCCCGCGAACGCCATTTGCGGGCGCTGGCCGGGGCGCAGGAACATATCGCGGCGGCGAGTCGCGTGGTCAGGAGCGAACTGCCTGCCCTGGAACTGTTCGCCGAGGAACTTCGCCTGGCCCAGCAGGCGCTCGGCGAAATCACCGGAGAATTCAGCGCCGACGACCTGCTCGGCGTCATTTTCAGCCGCTTTTGCATAGGCAAGTAGGTGGAGGCCGTCGATACCGGCCTTCTGGTGCTGGTCATGGCGGCCTTTCTTGCCGGCGCGATCGACGCGGCGGTCGGTGGCGGCGGATTGATCCAGATTCCCGCGCTGTTCGTCGTGCACCCGGGCGAGTCGGCGGCGACGCTGTTCGGCACCAACAAATGCGCCAGCGTGGTCGGGACGGCCAATGCGACCTGGCGTTATGCGCGGCGGCTGAGCCTACCGTGGCGCACGATCCTGCCGGCGGCCGTTGCCGCTTTCGTCTTTTCCTACGCTGGCGCGGCGACCGTCGCCTGGTTGCCGAAAGATGCGGTACGCCCGCTGATTCTTGTCATGCTCGTCCTTGCCGCGGTCTACACCCTTAAGCGAAAGGATTTCGGGCAGGTCCACCGCCCGGCCCACGCCGGTCGCCGCGAACTGTTCTATGCCGTGCTTCTCGGCTGCGTGATCGGCTTCTACGACGGCTTTTTCGGGCCGGGTGCCGGCAGTTTCCTGATTTTTCTGTTCGTCCGCTTCTTCGGCTTCGACTTTCTTCATGCCTCGGCCGGCGCCAAGGTGGTCAATGGGGTGACCAACCTGGCCGCCCTCGCCTATTTCCTGCCCAACGGCTACGTGCTGCCGTTGCTGGCGGCGGCGATGGCGCTGGCCAACCTCGGCGGATCGCTGGCCGGCACCTGGCTGGCGCTCAAGCACGGCAGCGGATTCATCCGGCGGATCTTCCTGCTGGTGGTCGCGGTGCTGATCGTCAAGTTCGCCTGGGACACGCTGGTCCTGCGCTGACTTCCCGGTGCGCGGAGTTGCCGGTGCCGGCGGGATATAATCGGCACATGTGCAAAAGAGAAATATTGGCGTTTCGGTGAAGCCAAGTTTTCAGTATTCGCGGCTGGCGCCGATGCTGGCGGTGATTGCCCTTGTGAACGGTTGTGCGGGCGGGCCGGGCGGTGACGTCAAAGCGGAGCGGGAGGCGGTTGCCTCGACGCCCAGGCTCAAGTCCACCGGCAACGTGCGCAGCGGTTTTGCCTGTTGCAATCTGCGCTACAGCGGCGACCAGCTCAGCGAGGCGAACTATGCCCAATTGCCCTTTATCCCGCTCGGCACGCCGGTCCTGATCCGGGCGATCGACGGCGCGCAGGCGATCGTCGAGATCGATGGCCGGCAGCTGACGTTGCGGCTCGATGCGGCGCAGACCAGCGAAAGTGCCGCGCAATGGCTGGACAAGGCAGTGCTGGCTGATGACCCGCGGCGCAAGCTGGAGAGTTTTCCGGCCGCGGTGCGCGCGGCAATCCAGTCGGGTCGCCTGATCAAGGGCATGACCCGGGAGCAGGCCATAATGTCCGTCGGCTATCCGCAGGTGGATGAGAAGAAAGG
>Ga0209450_10001984_pt1 | contig 10335 bp, 7 predicted proteins | sample FrelakmetLWP11LW_FD_187149 | JGI IMG/M metagenome (GOLD analysis project Ga0209450, IMG submission 187149) | Freshwater lake sediment microbial communities from the University of Notre Dame, USA, for methane emissions studies - LWP11 LW (SPAdes)... | ecosystem: Environmental > Aquatic >... | reverse complement strand
CTGCGGCGCGGCGGCGACACGGGGGTGCCGATCATGCTGGCCGATCCCGACTCGCCCGTCGCGGCGGCGTTTGTCACGGCGGCGGAGCGCACGGCGGCCCAGGTGTCGATTCAGAGTTTCAGGACGCCGGTGATCCCGCTGACGTCGGTCAGTTAGCGGCGGCACGCCGCTGACACCCCGGGACCGATCGGTGACCGTTCGCGCGGAGGCGCGGCAGAGTGTGAAGCCCGCAACCCCGACAGGAACTGCCAGCGCGCGGCAGCCCGCGCACAGGCTGTCAGAAGTGCTCGGGCTGTACCCGCTCGTCCGGGAGGACCACCTGAGGACGCTGCAGAAGTGCAGCCTCCTCGAGCCGCCGGACCTCGTCGGCGGCGAGCGCTTCGTCGGTTTCGCCGACGTGGCCGTGATACGCCAGGTCAATGCGGAGTTGCAGCGGGGCGCGCCGTTCCGGTCGATTCTGCGCTCCTTCGTTGCGTCGCGATCGGGCCAGCTTGCCCTCGACTTCCAGGTGGACCGGCAGCCCGCCAAGGTGCTGGCGCTTGGCCGGCCTGCGCCAGCGACCCCCGACCGCCTGAAGCCGGGCCTCCCCGCGCGCCCTGTCGTCGAGAGGGTCCCGGCCGACGGGGCCATGGCCGAGCAGTACTTCGCCCTCGGGTCGTCGCTCGATGATGGCGCTACGGAGAAGCAGGACGAAGCGGCGGCGGCCTACAGGCGCGCCCTGGAGATCGACCCGGCGCTCGTGCCGGCGCTCATCAATCTCGCCAACATCCACTACACCCAGGAGCACCTGGTCGAGGCGATGGCCCTGTACGAGCGCGCGATTGTCCTCGAGCCCGATGTGTTCGAGGGGCACTTCAACCTCGGCAACATCCACCACGACCTCGGCCGCTACCGCGCGGCCGAGGGGTACTACCTGCACGCCCTGGCGGTCAACCCGACGTATCCCGACGCCCACCTCTATCTGGCGGTGGCGCTCGAGAAGGACGGACGCTCGGACGAGGCCAAGCCCCACTGGCGGGCGTACCACACCATGGCCCCGGACGGGGAGTGGGCCGAACTGGCTCGGGAATTCAGCGACTGAGACAGACGGGGCCTGGCCCCTCAGTAGTAGTAGCGGTCGTCTGCCGTAGGCAGGGGGCGCTTGCGGGGGTTCCGGCGAACCTTGTAGTGGGCGCAGTCGACGCACCAGGAATCGGCCGTGAAGCCGGCGGTGCCGGCCATCGGTTGCACGTCACGGTGGGCGCAATGCTCGGGCACGCCGTTTTCCGAGGCTTTTCGCCACCTGCAAGACTGAAACCGCTGCACGGCAGGAGACAGTTCCTGGGCCGGTTCCGGCTCCGCAGCCGGAACCTCCGGCGTTACCGCGGCTGCGGTACCCTCGCCGGATTCAATATCGTAGCCATTCATATCAAAGATTGTGCCACATAGGGGTGGATGCCGCAACCTTCTGACCTTAGAGTCGGCGGACGGCGTCCTCCAACTCGGATGCCATCGCCGGGTAGTCTTCTCCGTGGAAGACTATCGGCGCCCCGAAGCGCACTTCGACCGGCCCCCTGCGGGCCATCCGCCAGGAAGGATGGAGAACCCGGTCCACTCCGTCGAGCCTGACGGGTATGACGGGGAGACCCAGCCGGCTGCCAATGAGCGCAACACCTGGCCTGAACGGCCTCAACGAACCGCTGGCGCCTCGTGCGCCCTCCGGGAAAATCAGGATCGAATAGCCGGCCGAGGTCAGGCGGCCGATGTAGCGGAGTGTGTTCCGGGCGCCCGCTTCCCGCTGTGGGAGAGGGAAGGCGTTGAACGCCAGAGCCGCCAGAAAATACAGCGTCGAAGCCTTTGAGCGCTCTCGCCACGAGTATTCCGCCGGATGGAAATGGGCCCGGAAGAACTCCTTGGCCATTGCAGGAGCCAGGCGGCGCCGAAGTTCCGGGGGCAGCGCCGCGAGGATCACCGGCGTGTCCATGTGACTTTGATGGTTGGAGGCCAGCACGACCGGGCCCGTCAGGTCGCGCAGGTGCTCGGTTCCGTGCGCCGTGATGCGGGCAAAATGGCGCGTGAGGGGAAGCACGAGCGCGGACTGCAGGACGCGCCGGGCGGCCCGGGCCGGCCAGGAGAGGCTCCATCGGGGTACCTCCAGCCTGCCTGCCATCCCCTCGTCGGCGGCCGCCGCGCCCCCTTCCACCAGCGCGCGCAGGTCGGCGACGGTCCTGGCCTGTGCGAACGCCGATTCGTCGAACGACGTCTGCATCCGCTGCTCGAGCGCCACCATCAACTCGACTCGATCGAGAGAACTGAGCCCGAGCTCCTCGATGCTGGTCGAAGCGCCCACGCTGCGCCCATGCGACAGGCGCGCGAGGACGGCCTCGACGGGATCCTCGGCCGGCGCAGCCGCCGTGCCCGCGGTGCCATCCTGAACCCAGCGCCGGATTTCCACCCGCTTCAGCTTGCGCGTGCCTTCGGTACGAGGCAGACGCTCGCCGGGCCACGCCGAGACGGTCCTGATCCGCTGGTGATCGGCAAGGGCCGCATTGGCCGTCCGGGTAGTCCCCTCGAGATCGACCCCCGGGTCCACCACGAGCACCGCGTGCACGCGTTCGCCGGACCCGTCGACGACGCCAACGACCGCCGACTCCCGAACGCCCGCCAACCCGTCCAGCACCCTCTCCACATCGTCCGGGAACACGTTGAGGCCGTCGGGCAGGACGATCATCTCTTTCTTGCGGCCCCGCACGTAGAGCCGCCCGGACTCGTCCACCTCGCCGATGTCGCCGGTGCGGAGCCACCCGTCTTCGAAGGCCTCGGCCGTGGCGTCCGGGGCGTTGAAGTAGCCCTGCGTCACGTTGTCGCCGCGCACGAGGATCTCGCCGTCGGACGCCACTTTCACCTTCAGGCCGTGGATGGGTTTCCCCACCGATCCGCGGCGCATCGCGAACGGGTGGTTCACGGTGACAACCGGCGCGGTTTCCGTCAGCCCGTAACCCTGGATCACCGCGAACCCGAGTCGCGACCAATAGGTCTCGAGGTCCGGGTCGAGCGGCGCCGCGCCGACGACGAAGCTCCAGAATTTCGGGCCGAAGAGCCGGTGCACGTCGCGGTGCACCCACCACCGCTTCACCCAGTGCACCCCGGGCCCGGCGGGGGCCGACGCCGTCGGCGCGGCATGCTGCACGTGGCCGCGCAGCACGTCGAGCATCTTCGGCACCGACACGAGCACGGAGATGCGCCGGTCGCGGATCTGACGCACGATGTCGTGCGGGCTGAGGCTGCGGACGAAGACCGTCGTGCCCGGCAGCATCGGCGGGATGAACGTGGCCATCGCCTGGCCGAACATGTGGCTGAGCGGCAGCAGGTTGAGGAAACGGAGCGGGAAGAAGGGCTTTCCGTACTTTCGGTACTTCTGGACTTCCTGCTCGATGGGAATCGTGTTCGCCAGGATGTTTCGATGCGTCAGGATGACGCCCTTGGGCTCGGCCGTCGCGCCCGACGTGAAGATGATCTCGGCCGTGTCCGTCGCGGACACTTTCACTGCCGGCATGGGCCCGTCGGCGCGCCAGTCGATGCCCGCCAGGGGCCACACGGCAACGCCGTCCAGGCTGCCCGCGGCGTGCAGTCCGGACCCGGCCTCCGCCGGCAGATCCTCGCCGGCCAGGATCACGCGGGCTTCGACGATGGCGCGGATGCGGCGCACGAAGCCGAGGGAACTGCGGTAGTCGATGGGGACGACGACGATGCCCGAGATGATCGCCGCCCAGAGCGCGGCCACCCATTCCGGCCGGTTCTCGCCCCAGAGGATGATGCGGTCGCCACGGCCGACGCCTTCGGCGGCGAAGCGCGCTGCCAGCGCGCGCGCGGCGCGGCCGACGTCCCCGTATGATCGCGAGACCGACCTGAACCCGTCGTCGTAGACGAGGAACTCGCCGCGGGTCGCAGCCAGGTCGGCGAAGACGTCAACGAGCGTATCGCGGGGCATGCGCCTGTGATTATGCCGCAGGGGCCGGCGTGTCCGGACCGCGCGCGATGATCGCGCGCGCCTCCGCCTGCGCCGTCTCGAGATCCGTGACCGCCCCGTCGAGCTGCCGCTCGTACACCGCCTTCACGATGCGGCCCACCGCCGGTCCGGGCTCGAAGCCCATGGCGAGCACGTGGCGCCCGAGGAGGATGGGCGGCGGCGGGCGATGCTCGACGCCGAGGGCCCGCGCGCGATCGAGGAACCAGTCCATCGCGGAACAATCGAATTCGCCCGCTCGGCCCCTGCAGTCGGCTCGTGCGAAGCGCGCGAGCAGTTCGAGGTCGACTTTCTGGGCGAGCCGCCGGAACGCCCCGTCGCTGACCGGCGACACGGACTTGTGCCACATCCCGGGGGCGAGGTGGTAGGCGACGAGGCCGACCACGTGGTGGCGGACGTCGAAGCCGTCCATCGTGTGCAGGTTCAGGCGGTCGAGCCATGCGAGCGTCGGCGCGACGCCCTCCGGCTCGTGGCCCGGGGAGCGGATGCGCCCGTCGGTGAACGCGGTCGTCGCCGGCTTGCCGAAGTCGTGGCAGACGGCGCCGAGCATCATCGTGAAGCGGCGCGCGCGGTCGAGGTCGTCGATGCCCGACCGCATCTCGTCGACCACCATCAGCGTGTGCACCCAGACGTCGCCCTCGGGATGCCACTCGGGCTCCTGCGGGCAGCCGGCCAGCGCCGCCATTTCCGGGATGAGCGCGGCGATGACCCCGAGTTCGAGGCCCAGCGCGAACCCGAGAGACGGCCTGGCGGCCAGCAGCAGGAGCTTCTCAAACTCACCCAGCACGCGCTCGCTGGGCAAGTCGTCGAGCGCGATGCCGCGGCACACGCGCTTCGTGGCCTCGTCGATCACCAGCGAGAACCGCGCCGCGAACTGCAGGGCCCGCAGCACGCGAAGGCTGTCGTCGCCAAACGTCCGCTCGTCGACCATCCGGAGGACGCGGCGCTCGAGGTCGCGCCGGCCGCCGAACGGGTCGAAGTACTCCTCCGTGAGCGGATCGAAGAGGATGGCGTTGACCGTGAAATCGCGCCGCCGGCAGGCCTCTTCGATGGACATCCCCGGGTCGCCGGTGACCTCGAAGCCGCGGTGCCCTTGGCCGACCTTCGACTCGCGGCGCGGCAGCGCCACGTCGACGCCCGCCACCTTGTAGACCGTGAACGACTCGCCGACGGCATCGACACGGCCAACGGCTTCGAGCAGGCCGCGCAGGCGGCCCGCCTCGACGCCGTACACCTCGATGTCGACGTCGGCGGAGGCGAGGCCGAGGAGCCGGTCGCGCACCCAGCCGCCGGCGACCAGCGCGCGGCCGCCCGCGGCGCGCACCGCCTGCGCGATCGCCAGCGCAGGCCCGGGCAACGGCTGGACAGGGCTGCTCATTAGTTGAGATGATACTCAAAAGGGACGGCTCCAGAACCTGCGTACGACGGCCCGTGTCCCCCGTGGGGACGGGTTCTGGAACCGCGTGTCTTCACTATCGGGGAGGAAGCCACCGCGTGCGCACACCATCTGTCCGTATCCTGCGTCTGCTGGCCGCCTGCGCGGCGGGCGCCGCCGTCATCGTCAGCGTGTCCGGCGTGTCCGGCGTGTCGGGCCAGACCCCCGCCGCGACGGCCAGGTCCGTGGCGCCGCTGAAGGGCGAGACGCGCCTGTCGAATGTCAGGCAGCTCACGTTCGGGGGCGAGAACGCCGAGGCGTATTTCTCGTTCGACGGCTCGCGGCTCGCGTTCCAGGCGAGCAAGGGCGCCGGCACCTGCGACCAGATCTACACGATGAAGGTCGATGGATCGGACGTCCGGAGCATCAGCGACGGCGGCCGCACCACCTGCTCGTATTACACGCCGGACGGGAAGAGCGTCGTGTACGCGTCGACGTTCAAGGGCGGGCGCGCGTGCCCGCCGGTGCCGTCGTTCGACCAGGGCTACGTGTGGCCCATCTACGACACCTACGACATCTACGTCGCGAATGCCGACGGTTCGAACATCCGGCCGCTCACCACCACGCCGGGCTACGACGCCGAAGCGACGATTCGCAAGGACGGCCGCATCGTCTTCACCAGCGTGCGCGACGGCGATATGGAAATCTACTCGATGAACGCCGACGGCAGCGACGTGCGCCGGCTGACGCACCGCGAGGGGCCGGACGGCGGGCCGTTCTTCTCGCCGGACGGGAAGCGGATCGTGTTCCGCGGCCGGCCTCTTCAGGCCGGGCCTGAGCTCGACGATTACCGCGCGCTGCTCAAGAAGGGGCTCTGGAGGCCGACCTCGCTCGAGATCTTCGTGATGAACGACGACGGGGCGGACCTGCGGCAGGTGACGAAGCTCAAGGCCGCGAGCTTCGCGCCGTTCTTCACGCCGGACGGGAAGCAAATCATCTTTTCGACTAATGTCGGCGACCCGAAGGGCCGCAACTTCGACCTCTACCTGATCAACGTGGACGGGACCGGCCTCGAACGGGTGACGTTCAACGACACGTTCGACGGCTTCCCGATGTTCTCGCCGGACGGGAAATCGCTGGTCTTCGCCTCCAACCGCTACGCGAAGACCGAGGGCGAGACGAACGTGTTCATGGCGGACTGGAAGTAGCGGATAGGCGATAGGGAAGGGGCGGGAGGCGAGAGGGAACGGGCGCCACTGTGCCGCGCGTCTTCAGTCTTCCGTCCCGCCACTCGTAACTTGCCTCTTGCCTCTCGCCTCTCGCCTCTCGCCTATTCCCTATCCCCTGTCACTGAGTATCCCCTTCACCACGAACCCGACGTTGGCCGGGCGCTCGCCGAGGCGGCGCATGAAGTAGGGGAACCACTGCCGGCCGAAGGGGACGTAGATGCGCATCCGGTAGCCCTCGGCGACCAGTTGCGTCTGCAGGTCGCGCCGGATGCCGTACAGCATCTGGAACTCGTAGTCGGCCTTCGGGATGCCCTGCTCGGCGGCGAAGGCTTTCGTCGCCCCGATCATCGCCGGGTCGTGCGTGGCGATCGCGGGATAGGTGCCCTCCTTGAGCAGCAGTTTCATGATGCGGACAAACGCCTTGTCGACATCGGCCTTCGACTGGTGGGCGAGGGAGGCCGGCTCCTTGTAGGCGCCCTTCACCAGCCGGACGCGCACGCCGAGCTTCGAGACCGCGCGAGCGTCCTCCTCGCTTCGGAAGACCGCCGACTGCAGCACCACGCCCGCGTTCCGGTACCCCTGCGACCAGACCGACGTGAACATGTCCAGGGTCTTCTGGATGTAGGGCGTGTTCTCCATGTCGATGCGCACGAAGAAGTCGTGCTGCCTGGCGAGGTCGAGAATGCGCTTGATGTGGTCGATACAGACGGCCTGGTCGATGTCGAGGCCCAGCTGCGTGGGCTTCACCGAGATGTTGCGGTCGATGCCGGCGGCCTCGATTTTCTCCACGAGGGCGATGTAGACCCTGGTGGCGGCTTCGGCCTCGGCCAGCGTCGTGACGCTTTCGCCCAGCTGGTCGAGGGTGAGCCGCATGCCCCTTGCCTGGATGGCCTTGGCGGCGTCGATGGCCTCGTCCGCGGTCTCGCCGGCGATGAAACGGCGGGCGAAACTGGTGGGCCTGGCCATGCCGATTCGCGAGGCCATGCGCTCGAGGCTCTTGCTGCGGGCCAGCGCGTGGAAGAACGACTTCGAGAGGGCGTCCAGCATGAGTGCGTCCTATCGTGTGGATGAAGCCGGCAGCAGGTGCTGGATGCTCCGGGCGTAATACCGCAGGACGTTCCGGTCGCGCACGCGGAGGCGGTCCGTTTCCGCCTGGATGACGCCGCGCTGCTCCAGGCGCGAGACGCCGTCCTCGACGGCGTGCTTCACGTCGCGCACGAGCAGGTTCGCGCCGGCCGCCTGCAGGTGCTCCAGCGCGGCGTCGACGCGGGCCGCCAGATCCGCGGGCGTGATGGACGGGCGCATGGCGCTGGCGACAATGGCCGTCGGCAGCGCCTTGTAGAGCCGGCCGATGGTGTCGCGGGTGAAGTGCGCCAGGTCGAGGGCGTCCTTGCGCGAGTCGGGATCGTAGGCGCCCGCCGCGATGGCCGGCCCGAAGGTGACATACGCCCGCGATCGGTAGCCGACCGCCAGGCCCACCATCTCGGCCAGCTCGTAGGTGAACGGGCGCTGGCGCTTCTTCACGCCTTGACGGGAGATGGCGCGGTCCTCGAGGACGAGGTCGTACGCGATCGCCACCGGTACGAGCAGCACGTCCTTCACACCGGACTGCAGCACCGCGTGCAGGATGCCGGTCTTGTGCGGCTTCATCTCGCCGCTGTAGCTTCTCCCGCCCTCGGGATAGAAGAACAGGTCGTGATCGCGCAGCAGTTCGGCGATGTACGCCTTCAGCGTGGTGAGGTAGATCGGGTCCTTGGTGGCGCGTCGGATCGGGACCGCGCCGGTGACGTGCTTGTGAATGAGGCCGAGCGGGCCGCCGAACAGGTTGATGCCCGCGGCGATGAGCGGCGGCCGGATGCCGTGGTCGTCGAGCACGAGGGGTTCCACCAGGTAGTCGATATGGCTCCGGTGGTTCGAGGCGTAGACGATGCGATGGCTTTTCACGGCGTCGCGTACGACCTCGATGTGCTCCTCGTGGCGCGTCACCTTGCGCAGGATGGGGTACAGCGGGTGCTGCAGCGCCCGGTAGAACGGGTACCGCTGCGTCGTCCGCAGCTCCTCGAGGTAGGCCAGCACCTTCTCCCGCACGTTCGCGGGGTCCTGGCTGTGCCCGTGCTCGATGAGGCGCGCCACGTCGGGGCGCGCCATCACCGCCTGTGCGAGATCTTCGCTCGATCTGATCTTGGTCATGGCTGTCACGCTGCGCCGGCCGCCGTCTGCGGGTGGGCACGCAGCCCTCATTATACGGCCCGGTTCAGGCGTGCGATCCACGCGGGGCCGGCCGGACCGTTTCCCGCCCGCCTCACGCCTGTTTCGCTATGCTAGACTTCCGATTTCCGGCCCCGGCCCCCATCCAGGACCATTGACGCCATGACGACAGGACCGCTTCATCCGCTCGAGACCCTTGCTGCCGCGCAATCGCAGCGCAACGCCGCACTGCTGGCCGCGACGCCGCTCATGGGTGGGCGCGTCACCTCGTCGGTCCTGCCGTTCAGGCTCGACCCGGCGTCGGCGGCGCTCGACCCGGCGGCCGACGCGGCCCTCTCGGCCCTCGAGAAGACGGCCGGCTCGATCGCCATCCGGTCGCTGGCGTCACTCGCCCGGGCGGGCGACATCGATCACCTTGGCGGCGGTCTCGAACTCATCCCGGCGCTGCTCATGACGCTGGGGTTCGTGGACTATGAGACGCGCCATTTCACCATCGAGCACGGCCATACCAGCATCGGCTACTACGCCGCGCTCTCGGCCCTCGGGTTCCTGCCGGAGGCGCGGGTGATTGACGCCTTCAGGCGCAGCCTCGACATCGCCGGGCACGTGTCGTATGTCGCCGGCGGCACCGAGCTGAGTTCCGGCCGGCTCGGCGCCATCGTGCCGGTGGCCGCGGGCCAGGCGCTCGGCCTGAGGGCGCGGAAAGGCCCCGATGCGGCCGTTGTCTGCCATTGCGGTGACGCTGGCTGGGTGTCTGGCCAGGCGCTCAACGGGTGCGTCGCCGCCAGCCAGCACCGGGCGCCGCTCGTGCTCGTGATGCACCGCAACGGCATCCAGCTCTCGGCCCCGACGGCCAGGGTGATGGATCGCGACCCGCGCCCCGTCGTGTCGGCCCTGGGCATCCAGGTGATCGAGATCGCGTCCCTGCACGACCGCGCCGCGCTCTTCGTCGCGTACCGCGACGCCCTGGCGCTGGCCCGGATCGGCCAGCCGTCGCTCATCTACCCGACCGGGTATCGGACGTCCGGCCGCGCGCGCATCACGGTGCGGGACTTTGGCGAGCGGTACGGCATCGAGGGCGTGGTGGAGGCTTTCGCCGCGGCACACCAGGTGGCCCTCGACACCGACGTCTGGATTCCCGGCTCGCTGATGAGTTTCCGCGACGCGCACGCGATGTGCGAGTGCCTGTTCTACGTGAACGGCCTGCCGGGAGGCGAGGGCCATCACGACGGCGGCATGAAGGGGCGCGACGAGGCCGCGGTGCTGGCCGGCCCGATGCTGCGACTCGGCGCCGAGGAATCGGCGGCGCTCGAACGACTGCGGGCCCTGCCGCCCCGCGTGGTGGTGACCGACGCCAGGCCGCCGAAAGGATCGCCGAACCTCGTGCTGGATGCCGCCGACATCGCCGGCATCGCGCTGCCCGGTGCCGGCGCCGCGGCGTCGCCGCGCGTGGGCTCGGAGGCCGCCTACGACGCGGTGGCCCGGAAGCACCCGGACAGCTGCTTCTTCGTGTCCTG
>Ga0209450_10001982_pt1 | contig 10342 bp, 12 predicted proteins | sample FrelakmetLWP11LW_FD_187149 | JGI IMG/M metagenome (GOLD analysis project Ga0209450, IMG submission 187149) | Freshwater lake sediment microbial communities from the University of Notre Dame, USA, for methane emissions studies - LWP11 LW (SPAdes)... | ecosystem: Environmental > Aquatic >... | reverse complement strand
CGCATGCTGCTGGATCGCATCGGCAGGCTGGCAGGAGAATGCATCTTTATTGATGACTCCGCCGAGAATATCAACGCCGCGCAAGAGTTGGGGTTCAAGACCATCCAGTTTCAATCTGCTCAGCAACTACGGCTCGCTCTGCGCCTGGCTGGAGTTGAGCTTCCCTAATTCCAAATGCTTAAAAGGATTGGGAATAACCCTTTTTTTAGTTTTCGAAATCCCAAAGAGACTAAAGTCGGGTATTATTGTAAGCCCACTCCTTAAACCTTATACAAAGCCTTTTTTTAAATCGGACAAAGGGTATACTATTTATTACAATAAAATCTAGAGGAGAATGAACTATATGAAAACTGAAATCAGCACTACATCTGTCGACACCAAGATCAAGAAACTGAGAAGGTTCAACCTGATCATGGGTTTCCTGCATTTTGTGCAGGGCGTTTTTATGATCATCGTCACTTTCATCATCGACACACCCGGGGAAACCTACCCGGTTTTTTCAAACTACCTGACTTTCAACCGGGATTTGGGCGGTTTGGTGGCTAACCCGCAAAAGGTTTTTGACTTCCCGCTTGGCATCGGTGTTGCAATCTTCCTGTTGCTTTCCGCTGTGGCCCATTTTTTCCTGGCCACTTTCGGTTTCAAGTGGTACGAGAAGGTGCTCAAGCAGGGAATGAACCCGGTGCGCTTCTACGAATATGCGCTTAGTTCCTCACTTATGATCGTGCTCATCGGTTTGCTGGTGGGACTCAATGACATTGGTGCGATCATCCTAGCTTTCGCGGTCAACGCATCCATGAACCTCTTCGGCATCATGATGGAGTACCACAACCAGTACACCAAGAAAACCGACTGGACCTCCTTCATTTATGGTTGTATCGCAGGCATTGCCCCCTGGATCGTCATATTCCTGTACTTCATGGGCGCAGTCAACTCTGGTGATGCCAAACCCCCCGCGTTCGTTTACGTGATCATCCCGACCCTGTTTGCCTTCTTCAACATCTTTGCTCTGAATATGTTCCTGCAGTACAAGAAGGTTGGAAAATGGGCGGATTATCTGTTCGGCGAGCGTGTCTATATTGTCCTCAGCCTGGCAGCCAAGACCACCCTGGCGTGGTTAATCTTCTCCGGAGTATTTGCTCCGAGTCTATAACGAGTCGAAAATTCATAATCAAAGGATCCCCGCCTGGGGGATCCTTTGATATTAAAGAGGAATGCATCAGGCGGAAACAAGTGGATTGCAGAAAAATGATATATCATTAATTATCTTCTTCGGGATAGGTGGTGGCAAGATGAAATATGAAGAGGTCTCAGGGGTACGCATACCGAAAATCGGATTTGGAACCTGGTCGCTTGGTGGAAAATCTGGCGCAGACCCTTCGAGTGATTCAAAATCGCTTGCCGCGCTACGATCTGCACTGGAACTCGGATATACCCATTTTGATACTGCAGAGGTCTACGCCAACGGTCATACCGAAGAATTATTGGGGAGAGCTATCCACGCTTCGCGCATCAGGCGGGAAGACCTCCTCATCACTTCAAAGGTTATGCCATTCCACTTAAGGTACAAAGATGTGTTAAAAGCCTGCGAAGGGAGCCTGCACCGACTGGAGATTGACTATCTGGATATCTATCTCATCCATTGGCCCAGCCCGGTGATCAAGCTGGAAGAAACACTCCGTGCATTGAATGAGCTGGTTAAAGTGGGAAAGGTAAGGCATATAGGGGTCAGCAATTTTAAACTCAAACAGCTCGCGCGCGCGCAGGAACTGTGCGAGACCCCGCTCCTCACTGACCAGGTCCCTTATCGCTTGCCGGACAGGTCGTATGCGGAAAACGGTGTTCTTGATTACTGCCAGCAAAACAATATCCTGCTCACGGCATATTCACCAATAAAATTTCGCAATATAAGAGTTAACAAGACGCTCAAAACCATCGCGAATGATCACGAGGCCAGTACTTTTCAAATTGCTCTTGCCTGGTTGATTGCTCAGGCGCGGGTGATTACTATACCTATGTCATTCAACCCCACGCATCAGAAGGAAAATCTGCAGGCTGCGGAGATAGAGTTGACACCTGAAGAAATTACTCAACTCAATTCGCTTTATTCCCGATAGTCCACATTATTATTACAAATGGAACGCCACCTGGTTGGCAAGGAAAACTGGTCATGACTGATCTTCAAGCAATATTCATAACACTTCGAAAAGAGATGTCTGTATACCAGCCGCCTTTTCAATCAAAAACCGACAATGAGCGCTGGTACGACCTGTATTCGATCAAGGAAGTGGAAATCCAGGGACGAAAGCGCAAGGAGGTGTGGTTCGCTGGGATCATCATCCAAAAGGATTATGTGGGTTTTTATTACATGCCTGTTTATGCAGAACCTGAGAGAAAAACCTTGTTCAAACCCGAGTTATTGAAACTGCTCAAGGGGAAATCCTGTTTTTATATCAAGAAGTTGGACGATGAACTGCTCAAACAGATCAAGCAGGCACTGGCAGAAGGCTTTGAGATGTTTAAGCAGCGCGGCTGGGTATAAAAAAGTGTTGTGAAATTAAAAAGTCCCCGATAGGGGACTTGTTTTTTGAGCCAGATAAATGGCGAAAAACCTGATCCCCGAAGTCAATCTGGATTAATCTTTTTGAGGACAGTGGTCTTGCGCCGCTGCCGGCAGTTAGGGCAGCGAAGAAGCAACCAGCCGCCTTCCTTGTTAACTCCATGAGGGGCAATCAGGTCCGTCAGAAACGAGATTTCGTAAACATGACCGCAATTAGGGCAGCGGTAGGCAGTTTTCTGCTTGTGCCAATTAACTAGCATTAGCATCCCGGCGAGGACTATAAATCCCCAGAAATACCAGAATTTCGGCAGCAGAAGAAACGCGGTTATGCTGATAGCAGCCACATAAATACTTAGGAATATCACTGATTTCAGGACATCTTTCTTATCGGGGTTGGTAACCTGTTTCATCAATTTTTTAACCTTTGATAGAATTCAGATCTTTGAAAAAAGTGATCCGGTCATTAAGGGAACTGGAGTTGAGTATGCGTTCATAGAATGGATGAAAGGTCTCAGTACGCACGAAGAACCAGATATCATCGAAGGAAGATAACTTCTGCTCGAGCTGATGAATGATCACAAGTTCTTCTTCGGCGGTCACTGTCGCAGGCGGTTTCTCGTAATAGACGCGCTGGTCGCCTGGCAGCAAGACCCCATAATTATCTGAGAGAATTGCCCAGGTCACCCCGGCATGTTTACATGCCGTCATGAACTCCTGGATACCGGCTTCAGTGTATAAGATATCCGGTGGGGCCGGGAGCCCATTGACTTTTGCGTCCAGCGACTTCTCTTTAGAACAGTGAGTCAGGTAAATGCGCATCGGTTATGCGGATGCCTTCTTGCGGAACAGGATGGGGAAGAAGGGCAGGATGAGGAACATTAACCCGGCAAAAATGATGAAGACTATTGGGAAGCCGCTGCTCTTGGCAAGACCGCCGGCAACTCCCAACCCGATACCCTGACCGATATTGGTAACCGCCATGAGGATGGAGTACATGGAAGCGGCGATACTGGGCTCGGTATATTTCATAGCGAGGGCAAAGTAGACCGCCTGGGTGAGACCGTAGGCAAGCCCAAAGAAAACAGCCGCAGCCCACATGAGGGATTTGGTGGGCACAAAGGCGACAAAGAGAAGCGCCGGTACCACCAGGATGAGCGAGAGCAGCAGGGCTTTCTTGTTACCCGTTTTATCCATGACGACGCCGCCAAGGAACGCGCCTGCTACGCAGCCGATGCCCCAAACGGTGGTCACCAGGCCGGCGGTTGAGAGGTCAATCTTGAATAAATTGGTGAAGTGCGGATTCACATTCTGATTGGCGCCAACGATAACCAGGAAGACAATGAGCCCAACGGCAGCCGCGGCGATCACCTGCCTGTTCTTGAACGCTTTAAAGGCGGACCAGTTGAAGCGCATGTCTGGAGTTCGGGTAATCTCTTTTATAAAGAAAATGAGGGGGAGTGGAATAAGGGTAAGAATGGCGAGGAAGTAAAAAACCGACGACCATCCCATGTTTTGTGCGATGAATCCGGCTGCAGAAGCCGCCACGATGACGCCAATGGAGCGCCCGCCCACCATGAATCCCTGCAGGATACCGCGTTCGTGTTCGGGGGTGATATCCAATGCCAGCCCGTCGGTGCAGGTATCGTAGAAAGCCATCCCCAACTGCAGCAAGAAGGCGATTGCCACGTAGGTCCAGTATTGCTTTCCGGGGTTGATATTAGCCACCAGCAACAGGCAGATGAACTGGACTAAAAGTCCGATGACAATGTAGGGGCGGCGGTGACCTAATTTCAGCAAGTTAACCCGGTCACTGAGCATGCCGAAGAAGATCTTGATCACAAAGGGGATAAGGGCAATGGAAGCGAAAATGCCCACTTTTGCCATATCCAACCCGCTGTCGAGCATATAGAGGGCGTTGAGCGAGGCGAAGTAGCCGAGGATGGTGCCCTGGGTGAAGTAGAGCAAAGCGAACATGCCAAAGCGCAGGAATTTGTTTTGAGAAGTCATGGAAGAGTCCTTTGCATAACAGGATAGGATGGATTTATTATACAAGAAACCCTAATCCGCTAATCAAGGTACGAGGGTAAAATTTACCTGACATGGAGAGGTGTTTATGCTGACTGGAAAATACGTCGTAGTGACGGGGGCCAGTTCCGGCATCGGCTGGCAGGCAGCGCTGGATTTTGCCAGAGCCGGGGCAAGGGTCATCGGGGTCGGGCGCAGCTGGGAGCGCTGTGAGAATGCGAGGGAGCGAATTTTGCACGCATGCCCGCAGGCAAGAATTTCCTTCCTGGTGGCGGACCTCGCCTCACAGGTACAGGTGCGTCGGTTGGCAGGGGAAATCCTGGCAATCCTGGAAGAGGAACATGAAGGCAAGCTGGAGGTGCTGGTGAATAATGCCGGGCTTTCCAGCCAGAAGCGTATTTTGACAGATGATGGTATCGAACAGACATTCGCAGTAAACCACCTGGCGGTAGTGCTGCTGACTTATTTGCTGCTGCCTGCGGTGAAGAAGACACCTGGCAGCCGGGTGCTCACAGTCAGTTCCAATTCACACTATTCCACCTGGTTCGACCCGAAGAGCGCAATGAATCCTCCCATCTACTTCGGATTGTGGGCGTACAAGGTGTCCAAACTTTCCAACGTGCTGTTCACGCAGCGCTTCAACCGCATGATGGGAGGCTCTCCTCCCACATTTGCGGTGGATCCCGGGCTGGTGAACACGGATATTGGTTTGAAGGATCCCAGTGCGCTGGCACAATGGGTGTGGCGCGGACGCCAGAAAATTGGCGATTCACCAGAGAAACCCAGCAAGACTATCCTGCATCTGGCGCAAGTGGAAGGGCTTGATTGCATGAAGGATCCCTACTGGCGAGATTGTGTACCTAAGCCGGCCAGCCAGGCAGCTTGGAATGACGGATTGATCGAGCGAGTTTGGCGGGAGTCCTGCCGCTTGTGCGGGATACCACTAGAGTGGAAAAATCAAGAATTGGATGTGAAATGGAAATAAAAAATTTGAAAATCCGCCTTGCCAGCCTGAAAGATGCGGCGGGGATTGCCCGAGTACAGGTGGACAGCTACCTGAGCGCATATCGGGATTTACTTCCGGATGAATACCTGGCGAATTTTACCTACAAAGAACAGGAAAAAGACTGGCAGGGCTGGCAGAAGGAGCACCCGCAGGACATCCTGCTGGTGGCAGAAGAGAGCGTTGCGGTCATCGGGTACGCGCTGAGCCGGGATGTGGTGGAAGAGCCGGGATGGGGAGAAGTGGCGGCCTTGCATGTCTCCCCGCTGCTCAAACGGAAGGGGACAGGAAAGGCGTTATTCAAGGAATGCGCACGAAAACTGAGTGAGCACGGCTGCCGGTCTCTGCTGATCTGGACGCTTGAGGGCAACCCATCACGCGGATTCTATGAGCACCTGGGGGGTGAATTGGACGGCACGAAACACTGGATTATTGAAGAATTGGGGTTCAACAAGATTGAAGTGTGTTACCGGTGGAAAGATCTCAGCAGCCTTCTATGAACCGGGTCAGGATTTGCGTTTCACCTTAAGGATGGCGATCTTGGTAGGATGGTTGAAAGGTGCGGGGTCTGCCGGGAAGGCTCTGGAGGGGGCAGCCGGGTAGCCAGTTACATCTTCCGGTATGGGAATAATTTCCTCTAGCGACAAGAAACCTCCCTGGCATAACGCTTCCAGTTCGGCCATGAAGTTCTGCCCGCTGTAGAAAAGAGCGTTGTTGATGACAATGAGATAACCGCCATCCGCCACCATCGGACGCGCCTTGTTGATGAGGCGGGTGCTCTCACCAGCCTGGTTAACCCGACCGCGTTCCGTGGTGGAAAAGAAAGGCGGATCGAGGATGACCATGTCAAACAGGGCTTTTTCGCGTTTAAGGCTGCCGACAGCCACGAAAAAATCGACTGGCATTAGTTTCATTTTGGAAGCATCAAAATCATTAAGCGCGCGAGATTTATGCGCCAGGCCGAGGAAATTGCGGTTCATATCCACCTGGGCTACAAACGCGGCACCGCCGCCAAGAGCAGCAATACCCAGGCTGCCAGTGTAGGCAAAAGTATTGAGGATAGTCTTTGCACGCGCGTGAGCTGTTATCCACTGGCGCAAGTTGCGGGTATCCATGTAGAAACTGGCATCCTTGTTAAGCTGCAGGTCGAGGGCATAGTGGATGCCGTTCTCGGTGATTTGCGTATCGGGATGTTTGCCATCAATCATTATTCCCTTTGGTTTTTGTTCATCCATGGCATTGCGGTGTTTTTCGATCACGCAGGTGAGCCAGGGGAGGCGAGCCAGGTAAAATCTACGAACGTCACGCATATCGATAAGAGCCTGGGTTACATCCGTATGATGGCTGAAAAGAACCAGGGTGCTGCCGAAAAGGTCCACCACCAGGTCGGGGATTCCCTCCTGAAAGCCATTTAATAGGCGCACGGCCGTATTGTGCGCGGGGGTGAGCATGCCAACGCGCTTTGAAAGCGCCTTATCCAAAATATCAGAAATGGGTTTGTTTTCCAGTTGTTCAGTCATGAGTCCATTGTAACTGGAGTGAACGAAATAGGTATAATTCAGGCAGTAAATAGTTGAAGAGTGCATACCAGACCAAAATGGAAAACACTCAGCCTGAAGAGAGTTCGATTCCAGCCAGGAGAATAAATGAATCCAACACTTGAAATCCTAAGCAAGCGCCGGTCAATCCGTAAGTACGCTGATACCCCAATCACACGTGAGGAAAAGGATGCCATTTTGAATGCGGCGATGCGTTCTCCGACTGCTGGGAATATGATGCTGTACACGATCATCGAAGTGGAAGATCAGGAGTTGAAAGACAGGCTGGCGGTATCCTGCGACAACCAACCGTTCATTGCGAGCGCCCCCTATTTGCTTTTATTTGTGGCTGATTACCAACGCTGGATGGATCTCTTCCGTTACAGCGGCGCGGAAGACAAATGCGCAGAAAACGACCTTGAGCCGCGCCTGGCTGAGGAAGGAGACCTGCTGCTGGCGTGCTGTGATGCTCTCATTGCAGCTCAGACAGCTGTTATCGCCGCTGAATCCATGGGGATTGGGTCCTGCTACATTGGGGATATTCTTGAAAACTACGAGATTCATCGGAAAATGTTTGACCTGCCGAAATACACGCTGCCAATCACGCTCATCTGCTTTGGACATCCCGCCGTAATCAAGGAAGAGGTCCGGTTGACCAGGCGATTTGACCGGAGCTATATCGTCCATCAGAACCGGTATCAAAGAGTAGCGGATGCGGATTTTACGCAGATGTTTAAAAGCACTTCCGAACGACAATTTCCTGATCTTGCCCTCGATGAAGGCGCCAGGGAGTTTGCCCGGAACATGTACATCCGCAAGTTCGTATCTGATTTTTCCGTGGAGATGTCCCGTTCTGTGAAAAAGTGGATTGAGATCTGGACCGGGAAAGCGAACCCGGAGTAATTATTTCTAGAAATAATTTACGTCCTGACAGGTGAATGATGAGTGAAAATAATACCCCAGCGATTGAATATCCCATTCCGTTCCCACTTAAAGTGATCGGACTGGACGAACCGGATTTTGAGGAATTTGCAATTGCAATCGTGCGCCGGCACGTCCAGGAATTATTGGAAGAAAATATTACCAGCAAATTGAGCAACAGGAATAAATACCGGTCGGTGGCGTTTCAATTCATTGCTGAAAGCCGCGAGCAGGTGGACGCTCTTTACGCGGAGCTATCCTCCCATAAGCGCGTTTTGATGATCCTCTAGTTACTTTTTGATCTTGTATTCGTGACCGCCGAACTGGTTGCGCAGAGATGCCACCAGTTTGTCGGAGAATGGCGCAGCCTGGCGAGAGCGAAGGCGGCGCTGCAGGGCGGCAGTGATTACCGGAGTTGAAACATCCATGTCCAACGCTTCCATCACCATCCAGCGTCCTTCGCCGGTATCCTGCACGTAAGCTTCCACGTCTTCAAGGGTTGGTTCTTCAGCCAAAACTCGCTCGGTCAACTCCAGCAGCCAGGAGCGGATAACACTTCCGCGCTGCCACAACTGCGCCATCCGGTGGGCGTTGAACTGGAATTCCTTTTTGGATTGCAGGATCTCGAACCCCTCGCCAATGGCCTGCATCATGCCATATTCGATGCCATTATGGATCATCTTGGCAAAATGACCAGCCCCGGATTTACCCACGTACCCCCAGCCTTCAGCGGGAGAAGGTGCAAGTACTTCAAATAAAGGACGGACTGACTCGACGACTTCTTTTTCACCCCCAACCATCAGATTATAGCCTTCGGTTAATCCCCAAACACCACCGCTGGTACCCACATCCACCAAATGGATGCCTTTTTGGGATAGTTCAGCGGCACGTTTGATGCTGTCTTTGTAATAGGTATTACCGCCGTCGATGAGGATATCCCCACTTGTGAGGTGGGGGATAATCGATGCAAAAGCTTCGTCTGTTGACTTGCCTGAGGGTACCATCATCCAGATCAATTTTGGAGAAGGTAGAAGGTCAATCAACTCGGTGACAGACTCAGTTCCGATGACGCCTACTTTGGAGGCTTCAAGGACTGCGGAAGAAACGCGGGAATAGCCAACCACTTCATGCCCACCCTTGATCAGGCGTTGTGCCATGTTAGCGCCCATTTTACCCAGGCCGATCATACCGATTTTCATGATGTTCTCCTCCGTAATGGTTAATTAATTATAGCCTGAGATTAACCGGGCGACTTTTTTTCCCATCCCCAGCACAGGTGCAGCAAAAGCGTGTGATAATTGACATTGTTAATCAATAGGAGAAACCATGAACTTGCCATTATCAATTGTCATTTTTGGAGCTTCAGGAGATCTTTCTCACCGCAAATTGATCCCTGCTTTATACAACTTGTATCTCAAAAAGAGGTTACCCCAAAAGTTTAGTATCTTTGGTCTTGGTGGAAGAGAATGGACAGATGAGGATCTGCGTTCAACCGCGCGAACCAGCTTGAAGGAACTCTACCCGGACCTGGGAAATGAACAAGACTGGGAAAAATTCTCACAGGCCATCACTTACCGTTCCGGGGATTTCAGCGACCCGGCAGCCCACCAGCACTTGGCGGACGAACTGATGAAAGCGGAAAAAGGTGCTGCCGACCGCATGTATTACCTGGCCACGCCCCCTGAATTTTTTCTAGAAATAATTACGAACCTGGCAAATCAGAAGATGCTGGACGAGGTTGAAGGTTGGCGCAGGGTGGTCATTGAAAAACCCTTCGGGTCAGATGGCCCAAGTGCAAGAGATTTAAACGTAAACATTCACCGGGTGATGAGCGAAAACCAGGTTTACCGGATTGACCACTATTTGGGCAAAGAGACGGTTCAGAATATCCTGGTGGCACGCTTTGCCAATACGATCTTTGAACCTGTATGGAACCGGAACTATATTGAAAATATCCAGATCACAGTGGCTGAAACCGTGGGGGTGGAAAAACGCGGCAAATACTATGATAAAGCAGGGACTGTACGCGATATGTTCCAGAACCACCTGCTGCAACTACTTACCCTGGTGGCGATGGAACCGACAAGTTCTTACAAGCCGGATGCACTGCGGGACGAGAAGGTAAAGGTGATCAGCGCCATTCGGTCGATACGGTCAAAAGACGTGAATATGCATGCGGTACGCGGGCAGTATAAAGGCTATCGCAAAGAACCCAATGTGCTTCCTGACAGCCACACCGAAACCTATGCCGCCATCCGGTTTTTTATAGACAACTGGCGTTGGCAGGGTGTCCCA
>Ga0209450_10001981_pt1 | contig 10342 bp, 9 predicted proteins | sample FrelakmetLWP11LW_FD_187149 | JGI IMG/M metagenome (GOLD analysis project Ga0209450, IMG submission 187149) | Freshwater lake sediment microbial communities from the University of Notre Dame, USA, for methane emissions studies - LWP11 LW (SPAdes)... | ecosystem: Environmental > Aquatic >... | reverse complement strand
CTTTAACGAGTTTATATGGATTTAGGACATAATTTCTAATTTGATTCCCCCACCCTGCAATCTTATATTCGCCTTTTGTAGCGCTTTGTTCACTATCTTGTCTATCTTTTTCAATTTGGTAAAGTTTACCTCTTAAAATATTCATAGCAACCTGTCTGTTTCGCAATTGGCTTCGTTCACTGTGACATGTAACTACAATATTTGTTGGCTTGTGAACTAACCTTACTGCTGTGCTTACTTTGTTGACATTCTGCCCCCCTGCTCCACTTGATCGTGTTGCAGTAAACTCTATATCCTCATCTTTTAAATTTACATCCAAGTCATCTTCGATCAGTGGCATAACATCCACTCCAGCAAAAGAAGTTTGTCTAAGACCTTGAGAATTGAAGGGAGAAACCCTCACTAATCTATGCGTCCCATTTTCTCTTTTTAAAAAACCATAAGCAAAACGTCCTCTAATTTCCAAAGTTACAGTTGCCACACCTGCTTCATTGCCATCAATTTTATCAACTATTTCGACTTCGAATCCAGCTTTCTGACAATACTTAAGATACATTCTTAGTAACATTTCGGTCCAATCCTCTGCCTCAGTGCCACCTTGTCCAGCATTAATACTCAAAATCGCATCAGATTCATCAAACTTGTCATTGAGATAGGTTTTTACTTCGACTTGGTCTAGAAATTCAGACATATGTTTATGCATTTGATTTAACTCGTCCAATTCTTCTGGTTTTAGGACGTTTCCCTCAGTTTCGTACAACTCAATCATGGTAGAGATATCTGAGAGCTTAACCTCCAAGCTTTTTACTAAATCAATATTATCTTGAATTGAATCAATCCTTTTCATTACACTTTTTGCCTTTGTAGTATCTTGCCAAAATCCTTCGGCCTCAGTTAATGGTTTTAGTGTGAGAAGTTCTTCCTGAAGCTTGGGAATGTCTTTTTTTTCAACAATATTACTAACGCTCTTCGAGAGAATTTTAATATCTTCTTTGATTTCGTTTAATGACCTCATTATCTTATTGCAACTGGCTGTGAATTTGAATCGGTACCTTTACTTGTCTCGTTTCCCACAATCAAGGCATCTCTAATTTGATTGGCGATATCACTCATTCCACCTGGAGAATGTGGAATCAAAATTGTGTTGGTCTTTCCTGTTTGTCCAATTTCTTTGATGGTATCGAAGTATTGAGTAAGTAGAACAAGATTCATAACATCCTGTGGGCTTGAGCCGCGAATACTCTTTTGAAAATCATCAACGGATTCTTTTAATCCCTCAATAATTGCCTTTCTTTGATCTGCGATGCCTTTTCCCTGTAGGGCTTTTGACATTGCTTCTGCTTCGGCTGACTTTACCTTTAGTATTTTTTCTGCCTCTCCCTTTTCATTTGCTGCTACTCGCATCCTTTGTGCTGCATTGATTTCGTTCATGGATTCCTTAACTTTGGCATCTGGTTCAATATCGGTAACCAATGCATTCATAATTTCAAAACCAAATCCAATCATAGTTTCATTTAATTCTTGTTTTACTGCTAATGCAATTTCGTCTTTCTTTTCAAACAAATCGTCTAGATTGATTTTTGGAACTTTTGCTCTTATTACATCAAAAACATATGAATTGATTTGCATACGAGGGTCTTCGAGTCTATAAAAAGCGTCGTAGACTTTTTCGGGAAGTATAAAAAATTGAACTGAAACCATAATATGAACAAAGACGTTATCTTGAGTTTTAGTTTCCGCCTTAACGTCCAACTGTTGTAATCTTAGTGTGATTTTTCCTGCGACCCTATCAATAATGGGTAGTTTTAGATTTAATCCTGGTCTGGCAATTTTTATAAACTTACCAAATCTTTCAACAATACCTACGGTTTGTTGTTCTATCGTAAAGAATGAGGAGAAAAATAAAATCAACAATATTAAAGCTAAACATGGACCTAATATTGTGAATATTGCTAGGAAATCTTCCATAGGATAAAGCATAATAAGTAATAGTTTCATAATATCAAAAGAAATACCCTTATTCAATGATTGGTTCTCTTGTTTTAATAGGCGATTATTGTTAAAATGCGAGTATTATATTTTTGAATAAATTCGTTCATGCCAAATTCATTGTCGAGTAAGAAAAGTCTTAGAGTAAGTAAAAGACGCAATAAAGTAAATACCAGATCCGCTTCTGAATACAAAAAAATTAGAAAAGCTGTCAAAGACGAGTTAGTTAAGGATAACGTAAAAGGTGCAAAAGAAATGGTCTCGAAAGCATATTCTAAATTGGATATGGCGGTTAAGAAAAAAGTCATTCATAAAAATACTTCGGCTAGATATAAATCTAGTATTGCAAGTATGGTAAAAAAAGCCGACACAACAAAAAAAGTCGAAACAAAAAAGGCTGGTTCAAAGAAAGCTTAAGAATTTTTAAACAACAAGATGAAAAAGACTCTGCTCAGTCTCATTAAATACAGTTTGTTTCCTGCTTTGTTATTAGTCATAGGCAAAATCCTTGGTGTATACTTTGTCGCATCGATGTTTAGGATGAATGTAGAATTCTCAATGAATGATTATAATATTTTCTTTTTTAAGGCATCCGTTTCTGCTAGCCAATTATTAACTCTTTCAAGTTATTCTGATATTTTTATGTTTCTTACAATAGTTCTAGGTATGAGTTTTGTATTATTCAGAGCGCTTGTTTTACACGACAGTCATATTTCAAGTAATACTGTATTCAAATTGGCAAAATACAATCTTTTGGATTTGATAGGCACCTCCTTTGAGCTTTATCATTCAGGGATAATATGGTTATTATTTACATGGATTTCCACGGTTTTGATATACATAAATTGTTCTAAGGGCATTACATATGTTTGGGTACTTTTCATTGCGGTAGTATTTTCAATATTCTTTAGTATAATATTTGCTAGAGACTTAATATCAGAAATTAATCTTACCAACGATGAATCAAAAAACCGACTTTAAAGTAGAAATTTCCTCAAAGACAATAGTCTTTTCAGTTCTGTTTATATTGGGATTATTAGTAGCTTGGGAGCTTAGAGTAGTGTTTTTTATGTTCTTTATAGCGTACATAATTAGCGCAACTTTTAGGCCTGCTGTCGATTTCCTTGAAACTAAGAAGATTCCAAGAGTACTAAGCATATTTGTTTTGTTGATTCTAAGTTTTTTTGTTCTTGGATTATTGGTATTCTCAATCGCTTCAGAAGCATTTAATCAACTGAATTCACTGTTTTCTCAATTGCCAAACATTGTTTACAACCTTCTCACGAATTTAAATAATACAATTCCTATTGGCAATGTGTTGAATGCGGAGGCAATAAAGGATAATTTAAAAGATATTGTAAGTCTTTTAATGAAATTTGACCTCAGTGTTTTTTCAACGAGTATAAACAGTGCTTTAGGTATTCTAGGGGCAGCTGCAACGATTACAATTGCAATTAGTATGATTACAATCTTAGCAATTTATATGTTAGTAAGAAAAGATGACGTTGCTGCCAACTTATTGATTTTCTTAGATAGAGATAATAAGAAAAAATACCTCAATATGTTTAAGAAAATCGAACATAAACTTGGAAGCTGGTTGAGGGCACAGGTATTTATAATGTTTAGCGCGGGATTTTTAACTTGGTTGGGATTAAGTATCCCTGCATTCTTCATACCAAACTATAGCTTGCATAATTATGCCTTACCAATTGCATTATTGGTCTTTATAATAGAGTTAGTTCCAGGGTTTGGTATCTCAACTGGTGGTGTTATTACAACAATAATTGCACTTGCGAGTGGGAATGTTTTCCTAATTATTTTTGCTCCACTATTATTTATCGTGATTCAACAGGTAGAAAGTATGTTGATTGTTCCAAAGGTTATGAATAAAGCAATAGATCTCGATCCAGTAATCACTATCTTAGGTATAGTAGCAGGTTCAATGCTTTTTGGATTGCTCGGAGTGATTCTAATTATCCCTTTGATTGCAGTTTTAAAAATTGTAGTTGTTGAGTATATAGAATCCAAAGAAGCTTTGGAAAAAAATTAATATCAATTTTGAATATTATTTCTTTAGTTGGTTTAGTAAATCTCTACACTCCGCAGCTTTCTCAAACTCCAACATATCCGCATAAATTTCCATCTGTATTTCAATTTCTTTAAGAAGAACTTTTCTCGACGTTGGTTCCAGTATATTAAAACTTTCTGCTCTCTTTGTTAAAGATACCAATGTTTTTTCCTCTATCCCCTTCCCTGCTTCATCCTCAAATTCTGGCATATTGTTTTTAATTTCTTTTATGATTGATTGTGGAGTTATATTGTTTTCTTTATTGAATTGTATTTGAACAGATCTTCTCCTTCTAGTTTCATCTATGGCGTATTTCATACTGTCGGTAATTTTGTCCGCGTACATTATGACTCTACCTTCGTTATGTCTGGCAGCTCTTCCGATGGTCTGAACCAAACTTGTTTTAGATCTTAAAAACCCCTCTTTATCAGCATCGAGAATCGAAACCAGGGAGACTTCGGGAAGATCCAAACCCTCTCTCAATAAATTTATTCCAATTACGCAATCATACTTACCCTGTCTTAAACTTCTAAGTATCTCAACTCTTTTAATTGCATCTAATTCCGAGTGTATATAGGTCACCTTGAGTCCTAAGTCCAACAAATAGGTAGATAAGTCTTCAGACATCCTTTTGGTCAACGTAGTTACTAGGACCCTTTGTCCTTTTTTAATATTTGCTTGTATTTCAATCAACAAATCATCTATTTGAGTCTTTTCCCATTTGTCGGCTTTAAATACCGACATCTCCTCGTATCCATTATCAATTACTGCTGCTTTCAAAGTTTTAAAACCTTCTAAAGTAATTGGTCTAATATCTATGATTGGATCGACCAAGCCAGTAGGTCTTATTAATAGCTCTACACTTCCTGAATATTCTGGGTTTAAGGAGCTTTGGGCGGCAGCTCTGCTAAGTGTTAGTTCGTATTCGTTGGGTGTTGCAGATGTATATACAACCTTATCTAGCTTTGAAGAAAATTCATTAAACTGCAATGGTCTATTATCAAGTGCTGCTTGTAATCTAAACCCATAATTAATTAAAGTTTCTTTTCTCATTTTATCGCCATTATACATACCTCTGACTTGAGGTACAGTGATATGAGATTCATCGATAAACATCAAATATTCATCGGGGAAATAATCCAATAATGTGGAAGGATGAGTTCCTGGAGCTCTTCCATCTAGGTATCTTGAATAGTTTTCAATTCCGGTGCAAAAACCTGTCTCAGCCATCATTTCTAAATCAAATTTAACTCTCTGCTCTAATCTATATGCCTCAATCATTTTATCCTTCTTCTTGAAGGCATCTACTTCCAATTCCAAATCCCTTCTAATTGTAGGCAGAACCGCTTTTACAGATTCGTAGGGTGTCACAAAATGTTTGGCCGGAAAGATTTTGTAACTATTTGGTTTGGAAAAGATCTCTCCAGTTAGAGGATTAATCAGTTTAACTCCTTCTATTTCATCACCAAAATATTCAATTCTAACTGCTACATCGTCCGATGTTAGGTAAACTTCTACGACATCACCTCTAACTCTAAATGTCCCAGATGAAAAATCCATCTGAGTTCTCTCATATTGCATATCAGAAAGGTGCCTTGTAAGTTTTTCTCGGTTATATTTATCGCCAACTGCTACTACCCTACTCATATCGTCGTAATTTTCTGGATCGCCAAGTCCGTAAATACAAGATACAGAAGCAACAATCAATGTGTCTGGTCTTGTAAGTAATGATTGGGTTGCAGCATTTCTATATTTTTCTATTGTTTTATTTATCTCGGATTCTTTTTCTATATACAAATCTCTTTGTGGTATGTATGCCTCTGGTTGATAGTAGTCATAATAGGATACGAAATACTTAACTTCATTTTCAGGAAAAAAGTCCTTAAATTCGGAAAATAATTGTGCAGCAAGAGTTTTGTTATGTGCTAGAACTAAAGTTGGTCTTTGTAATCTTTGGACCATATTTGCCATAACAAATGTCTTTCCTGAGCCGGTAACGCCTACTAATGTCTGGTGTTTAGTATTGTCAAGAATCCCCTTAGTAAGAGTGTTTATTACTGCCTCTTGAGCAGGCGATGTTTTGTATTTTGATTGCAGATTAAACTTGGGCATTCTTGATATCTTGTATAAACTTATTAAAAAAGAATAGATTATGAATTGTAGCATATCTATATCCAGTCGGACTTTTGATGTGTAGTAAATACCTGAGATAGGCCCTGGATATTTCAGAGCAAGCTAGACAGCCACAATGTTCGTCGATTGGAGAATCATCGTTCTTATATCTGGAGGACTTGATATGCATTACATCATAATTTTCGTATTGAACGTCCCCTTTGCCCTTCCCTACATACAAATAACTGTGCCTGGCATTCCTTGTAGGGAGGACACAATCAAATATATCCCAGCCTTTTTCTATTGCAAATTTTAAGTTGTCAGGATTTCCGATTCCAAGTCCATATCTAATTTTATCCTCTGGTATAAGTCCTGCAACAAAAGCGATTAAATCTTTATAGAATCCAGTTGGAGCATCTTCTTTCCAAGAGTGTTTATCATGTAGGGGCAATCCACCAAAACCATAAATGTCAAAACCTATTTCTATCAATTCACCTGCTGAGATTTCTCTGTATTTGAAATTGTTTCCACCTTGGATTACAGCACATAATAAAGGTCTTTTTATACTTGGATTATTAAAGTCCTTTTCTGTTAAATTATTTAGTTTGAGAAACATTTCTTTGGATCTTTTTGCCCAAAGGGTAGTCCTTTTGACAGATTTTTTAATATTTGCCAAAGAGCCATCTTCAATTACTGGTTCGTCCAAAACGACTCTAATGTCTGAATTTAAGTTATGTTGTATCGACTGTGAATTTTCAGGTGACAAAAAGTTGTAACTTCCTTCGAAAGGATTTTTGAAAGAACATCCAGCATCTGAAATTATATTTTTAGAGTCTTTCTGTCTGTTTATTAGTGAAAAAACTTGGAAACCACCACTATCAGTTAATATTGGCCTTTTCCAGTTCATGAAATTATGAAGGCCATTAAACTGGTTTATATATTCGCTAGAAAGTTTTTGTTCGATATGAAGTGTTGTTGTAACCAATGCTTCTGTTTTAGTATGTTCTAAATCATTTGAACTCAAAGCATTAACTACACCATAGGTTGCATCTGGCATAAAAATTGGTGTAGTAATTTTACCGTGTGGAGTTTCAATTTCCCAAGATCTAAAATTATTCTTTTTAGTGAGATTCATTAACATGAGGTTGCTTTTGTATAAAGAGTTTGCCATTTGTCTAAACTGAGGTTTTCTGGCCTAGATTTTAAATCGATTTTCGAATCCTTAAATAAAGCAGCAACTTCTTCTTTGGGTTTTTTCAACGAGCTTGCTACGTTATTGAGTAGCATTTTCCTAGGATTGGCATAGCCCAATTTAATAAAGGACAATAATTTATTTGGTTCTTGATATTTTACTTTATGTTTTTTGATACAAATGATTGCACTCTGTACTTTGGGCTCTGGATAAAAGGCATAACTGGGAATATCTTCGATAAAGTTGACATCTGCATATATATTTACAAAATTGCTCAAAAATGTTGATTTTGGTGGCTGTGCAAGATAGTTATCTGCAACCTCTTTTTGAATTATGACTGATATTACTTCGGGTGAATTTATACTTGTTAGGAAAATTCTCAAGATTTTTTTTGCAACATTATATGGAAGCGAGCTGACGACTTTGTATTTTTTATCTTTGATTACTTTCAAAAAATCCCAAGTCAATATATCTTGATTCAGGATTTCAACATTTGGAGAACCTTTGAACATCTTTTCTAAAAACCCAATCAGCGATGTGTCAATATCAAGTGCATATACTTTTTTTGCATATTTTGCCAACTCTTTTGTAACTATACCCTGCCCTGCCCCAATTTCAAAAACTATATCCTCAGATTTTATCTCGGCGCTCTTTACAAGGGACATTGCCCAATATTCGTCTTTGAGAAAATTTTGACCAAATTGTTTTTTGAATTGATGCTGTTCCATATATGCATTATACAGGAACGAAAGGCGCGATGGAATAAGCTGTATAGTCAAAGTGGTTTTGTCACTGATCCGAATCTCTGTTAAAATTTGACTATATATTTCTAACTTAAAAATAATGAATGATTTTATCGAAAAAGTTCTCAAACATGAGCGAAATGGTAACTCAAAACTAATAATCTTTTCTCACGGATTCGGTGTTCGCTGGGACTCTAGAGGATTGTTTACAGAGCTTATGGCAAATATTAAAGGCTTTGACTTTATATGTTTCGATTATGTCGATACGGATACTAAAGGTCATACTTATGTAAAATCTGTACTGGAACAGAAAGAGCAATACTTAAGGGCTTTGGAATTAGCTAAGACGGGTAACTATGGGGAAGTAAATATATTAAGCCACTCATTTGGAATTGTCGTCCCTTCGTTGGTAGACAATAAGGAGATTTTCAAATTTATTGCTATTGCTCCGCCACCAAAGGTCTCAAAAGAGAAGCAGATTGAGATGCTTATGAGTAAAAATGGAGGAAATTTAAATATTAATGGATATACCGAACTGCCAAGATCTGATGGATCGAAGACCTATGTTGATTACGGTTTTTACAAATCACTAGAAGGTATAGATATTCCTGAGTTGTTTAAGCTAAACTCGGCGAAAAAAAAGAGTCTAATTATTGCAAATAACGATGAAGTCGTTGATCATGATTATTCGGCATTTATGAATAATCCAGAAATAGAAATAATCCGATTAGACGGAAATCACAATTTTGGTAATGAGTATAGGGTAGGTTTGGTAGCAGAGATTATCAGATTGCTTGGCTAACCTCTAGGTATGTATTTCACATAATTATGCTAACTATATACGAGGATTTGATATATTGATATAATCTCAATATATAAATTAATTGAAATGTACCCTTCCTTATTACTCGAAAGGTTAGGACTTGAGAAGTCTTGGAAGACTCAAGATCCATTTTTATATACAATTGAAAACTATAGTCCTGGAAAAGTAATCGATTTTTGTTCTTCGGTTGCTATGTTGTATGCTAGATTGAGATATAACTATAACCCTCAAATAGCAATATTTCCCTTGAGGGGTGCGATGCCTATCGCAAAATCTTTAGAGGCTTACATTGAAAATGATCCACAACCACCGGATTTATACCCTATATATTCTCCAATAGGATTGACTCATCAAGATGGAACTGGTAAGCCTTGTCATCCTTCATTCGAGCAAAAAAAAGAAGTACTTGAAAGAGATTTAAATTTTATGATAGGTGACCTTGAAAGGCAGAGGGATAATGCTATGAAGAGAGGTGATGAATTTAGTATTCCCCAAAGTGTAGTGTTAATTGATGAAGTCCAAACGGGTCAGTCGATTTCCGAAACAGCAAGAATACTTGATCAGATAGTTCCTCAAGATTGGTCACTAAATGTCCTTGCATATGAAAATGTAACTACAAAATGGAAGAAAAAAGGGAAAACGCTTGAATATCAAGCATTATCAAATAACACAGGATATATTAGAGTCGATAAAGTTACAGGAAAATTTTTTAGCATCGATGTACCTCAGGTACTACCAATAATTGTTAAACCCGGTGGAGATTCAGTGTCGTCAAGTTTTTTGATGTCTCATGTCCTTCACAACACAGAGGCAGACAGCATGATTAAAAATTTAACAAGGGCAGTTTTACTTCCGGATGCATTTACTAGAATAGTACAGGATCCAATGATAGATCTGTCTCGTGCTGATTTTAACCAAAGAGAAGCAAGATCTGCTGGTAATATGCAATCATGGATGAATGATGCTTTAGAAAGACAAATAAGTAATCATGATCGAGAATCTTTAGCAAATTGGCTTAGAATCTATGCTGGACATTTGATAAGAAGAGGATCTGGTCGTAGTTGAATAGAATTAAATTACTTTGTATTTTTGCAATTAAAGAAAATGGGAGTAAGTTCGCTAAGTTTGCATATTTTACCAACTCTTTTGTCACAATACCCTGCCCTGCACCAATTTCAAAAACTGTATCATCAAAAAGATACTGTAATTATTTTTTTTTAAGAATGTTTAAAACACATAATTGAATTTAACAATTTGCTTGGAGGTTCTTTTTGGGAAGTACTAATTTTGCTTTACATATACCACATTGTCCGTAATATGTTGAAGCTTGTGGCACGTTTCTTTCATCAAATAAATCAATTATAAATGGTACGCCTGATTTCAATCTATTCCCCGTTGCTAAGCATAGAGTGCCT
>Ga0209450_10001980_pt1 | contig 10345 bp, 7 predicted proteins | sample FrelakmetLWP11LW_FD_187149 | JGI IMG/M metagenome (GOLD analysis project Ga0209450, IMG submission 187149) | Freshwater lake sediment microbial communities from the University of Notre Dame, USA, for methane emissions studies - LWP11 LW (SPAdes)... | ecosystem: Environmental > Aquatic >... | reverse complement strand
CGACCAGTTCGTGCCGTTGGCGCCCCTGCATCAGCCACACAACCTGCTGCCGATTCGTGAAATCGCCGTGCAGCGCCCGCAGCTCGTCCAGGTGGCGTGCTTCGACACGGCCTTCCACCAGAGCGCGCCGCCGATCGCGCAGGCGTTCGCGCTGCCAGAATCCATCACGAGCCGCGGCGTGCGTCGCTATGGTTTCCACGGCCTGTCCTACGAGTACATCGCCTCGGTGCTGGCGCAGCACGATGCGCGTGCCGCCGCCGGCAAGACGGTGGTGCTGCACCTGGGCAACGGCGCCAGCCTGTGCGCAATGCAAGCCGGCCAGAGCGTGGCTACCACGATGGGCTTCAGCGCGCTCGACGGCCTGCCGATGGGCACGCGCTGCGGTGCGCTCGATCCCGGCGTGATCCTGTACCTGCTGCAAGAGATGAAGATGGATGCCAAAGGCATCGAGGACCTGCTGTACAAGCAGTCCGGCCTGCTTGGCGTGTCGGGCATCACAAGCGACATGCGCCAGTTGCTCGACAGCCCCGAGCCGGCGGCGCGCGCGGCGGTCGATCTGTTCGTCTACCGCATCAACCGCGAAATCGGCTCGCTCGTCGCCGCGCTCGGCGGCCTGGACGCGCTGGTCTTCACGGCCGGCATCGGTGAACGCTCGGCGCCGATCCGCGCCGCCGTCTGCCAGCAGGCGGCCTGGCTGGGCCTTGCGCTCGACAGCGCCGCCAACGACGCCGCCGGCCCGCGTATCAGCACCGCCGAAAGTCGCGTCGCGGCCTACGTCATTCCCACCGACGAAGAAGCCATGATCGCGCGGCACACGCTCGATGTACTGGCATAACTGATCTATAAGTTACCCTGCGAGGCGAATCCACATGGACACCAAAACGAAACCCGCCGCATCGACCCATGAAGAGGCATGGCACGGCTTCGAGCTGGGCGCCTGGACGACACGGGTCAACGTGCGCGACTTCATCCAGCGCAACTACACGCCGTACGAAGGCGATGGCAGTTTCCTGGCCGGCGCCACCGAGCGCACCAAGAAAGTCTGGGCGACGCTGACGCCGCTGTTGCTCGAAGAAAGCAAGAAGGGCGTGCTGGCGGTGTCGCACGAACCTTCGACGATCACCGCGCATGCGCCGGGCTACATCGACAAGAAGCTCGAGCTCATCGTCGGCCTGCAGACCGATGCGCCGCTCAAGCGCGCCATCATGCCCAAGGGCGGCTGGCGCGTGGTCGAAGACAGCCTCACGGGCTACGACTTGCCCTACGACGAGAACGTCAAGAAGATCTTCACCAAGTACGCCAAGACGCACAACGACGGCGTGTTCGACGCCTACACGCCGGCCATGCGCGCGGTGCGCTCCAGCGGCATCGTCACCGGCCTGCCCGATGCCTACGGGCGCGGCCGCATCATCGGCGACTACCGGCGGCTGGCGCTGTACGGCCTCGACTTCCTGATCGAAGACCGCCGCCAGCAGCGCGCCGAGATCGACAACAAGTTCTCCTTCGACGAGGTGATCCGGCTGCGCGAGGAGATGGCCGAGCAGATGCGCTCGCTCGAAGGCATCCGCGAGATGGCCAAGGCCTACGGCTACGACGTCTCGCAGCCGGCGAAGAATGCGCGCGAGGCGGTGCAGTGGACCTACTTCGCCTACCTCGCGGCCATCAAGGAGCAGAACGGCGCGGCGATGTCGGTCGGCCGCATCAGCAGCTTCCTCGACATCTACATCGAGCGTGACCTGAAGGCTGGCACCATCACCGAGTCCTTCGCGCAGGAACTCATCGACGACCTGGTGATCAAGTTCCGCATCGTGCGTTTCCTGCGCACGCCGGCTTACAACGAGCTGTTCTCGGGAGACCCGACCTGGGTCACCGAACTCATCGGCGGAATGGGTCAGGACGGCCGCACGTTGGTCACCAAGAACAGCTTTCGCACGCTGCAAACGCTTTACAACCTGGGGCCGGCGCCCGAGCCCAACCTCACCGTCGGCTGGTCGCCACGCCTGCCCGAGGGCTTCAAGCGCTTCGCCGCCAGAACGTCGATCGACACCAGCGCGATCCAGTACATGAACGACGACCTGATGCGCCCCAAGTTCGGCGACGACGCGGCCATCGCCTGCTGCGTCTCGGGCATGGCGGTGGGCAAGCACATGCAGTTCTTCGGCGCGCGCGTGAACCTGCTGAAGACGCTGCTGTACGCCATCAACGGCGGACGTGACGAGAAATCGGGCAAGCAGGTCGGGCCGATGATCGCGCCGATCACCGGCGACGTGCTGAGCTATGACGAGGTGTCGGCCCGCTTCGACGTGATGATGGACTGGCTGGCCGAGGTCTATGTGGACACCCTCAACGTGATCCACTACATGCACGACAAGTACTGCTACGAGTCGGTGCTGATGGCGCTGCACGATCGCGACGTGCTGCGCACGCTGGCATGCGGCATCGCCGGGCTGTCGCACACGGCAGACAGCCTGTCGGCGATCAAGCACGCCAAGGTCAAGGTGGTCCGCGACGAGACAGGCCTGGTGGTCGACTACGAGACCACGGGAGACTACCCGCGCTACGGCAACAACGACGACCGCGCCGACCAGATTGCGGTCGACCTGGTGTCCCGGATGATGGAGAAGATCCGCCGCCACAAGACCTACCGCGACGCCGTGCACACCCAGTCGGTGCTGACCATCACCTCCAACGTGGTCTACGGCAAACAGACCGGCAACTCGCCCGATGGCCGACGTGCCGGCGTGCCCTTCGCACCCGGCGCCAACCCGTCCAACGGCGCCGACTCCCACGGCTGGATGGCGGCCATGTTGTCGGTTGCCAAGCTGCCCTACGACGATGCAGAAGACGGCATCTCGCTGACCATCTCGGTCGTGCCCACGTCGCTCGGCACCGAGGATGAACGGACCGCACGCGCGGTCGGCGGGCTGGACGCGTACTTCTCGTCGAACGGCTTTCACGTCAACTTGAACGTGCTCAACCGCGAGACGCTGCTCGACGCGATGGAGAAGCCCGAGCTGTACCCGCAGCTCACGATCCGCGTCTCGGGCTATGCCGTCAATTTCGTCAGGCTGACCAAGGAACAGCAGACCGACGTGGTCAACCGCACGTTCCACAGCCGTAACTGAGGGCGCCGCGATGATCGATGAACCCTTGATCGGCAGCCGCTACCAGACCCACGTCGAGCCGCTGGGCGACGTGGAACGCGCGACCGTCGCTTCCTATGCCGACGTCTATGCCGGCGACGACGAGCCGCCGGCCGGCGTCGGCGACGACCTGGTCGGCTACCTGCACTCCATCGAGGTCGGCAGCACGGTCGACGGCCCCGGGTTGCGCATGACGATCTTCCTCAGCGGCTGCACCTTGCGTTGCCAGTACTGCCACAACCCCGACACCTGGCACAAACACAACGGAAGCAAGATCACGCTGGGCGACATGATGCGCAAGATCGGCAAGTACGCGCACGTGCTCAAGGTCTCCAAGGGCGGCATCACCCTGTCCGGTGGCGAGCCGGCGGTGCAGCACGAGTTCACCACCGGCATCTTCAAGCGTGCCAAGGCGCTCGGCCTGCACACCTGCATGGACACCTCTGGCCGCCTGGGGGAGCGCATCACCGATGCGCAGCTGCAGGACATCGACCTGCACCTGCTCGATGTGAAATCCGGCGACCCCGAAACCTACCGCCGCGTGACCGAGCATCCGCTCCAGCCGACGCTCGATTACGCGCGCCGCCTGTCGGACCTGGGCCGGCCGGTGTGGGGTCGCTTCGTGCTGGTGCCCGGCCTGACCGACGACATCGACAATGTCGAAAAAGTCGCCGATGTCTTTGCCGCGATCAAGTCGATCGAGCGGGTCGAGGTGCTGCGCTTCCACCAGATGGGCATGGACAAGTGGCAGAAGCTGGGCATTCCCTATCTGCTGGCCACGGTCGAACCGCCCACGAACGAGCTGGCCGAACGCGTGCGCCAGCAGTTCCGCAGCCGCGGCCTGACCGTGTTCTGAACCCGGAGCAGCCCGTCAAGTCCCGCCCGCGCCAGATCACGCTGCGCTTCTTCGCCCAGCCCACCGAGCAGAATGCACTGGGCAAGGTGCACGGCGGCTCGGTCATGAAGTGGATCGACGAGGCCGGCGCGGCGGTGGCCATCGCCTGGAGTTCGACGGTGTGCGTCACCGTGCACGTGGGCGGCATACGCTTCGTCAGGCCGATCTCCGTGGGCAACCTGATCGAGGTGCGCGCCCGGCTGATCCACACCGGCCGCAGCAGCATGCATGTGGCGGTGGATGTGCTCGCCAGCGACCCGCGCGTGGGCACCTTCGTCCAGGCCACGCATTGCATCCTCGGCTACGTGGCGATCGACGAGCGCGGCAAGCCGGTCGACGTCCCTTCCTGGCAGCCCGAAAGCGAAGACGATCTCGCTTTGCAGCAGCACGCCATTGACGCCATGGCTTTGAGCAAGGCGATCGAAGCGGAGATGAGCCGCTACATCGTCGACTGAAGAGGTCAGCCGCTGTCCTTTCGCACAGCGGCGAGCGCGCCCGTCGGGCAGACGCGAACGCATTCCATGCACGACACACAACTGGAGTCTCCGATCGGCACGTCGTCGTCGAAGACGATGCGCACGGCGCCACCGCGGTACGCCAGGCCGATGACCTTGTGGCCCTGCTCTTCCCGGCACGCGCGCAGGCAGCGGGTGCACTGGATGCAGGCGGCCATGTCGATGGCGATGTCGGGATGCGTCACATCGGCGGAGCCATCCGCAGCGCGCTGCGCAAACCGCGGCGTGTCCACGCCGAGTCGGCGCGCCCAGCTGCCGAGTTCCGATGTCGCAGCGGGTTCACCCAGGCGCGCGCCGGCATCGCTGGCCAGCAGCTCGAGCACCAGCGCGCGCACCTGAAGCGCCCGCGCGCTGTCGGTGCGCACCGTCATGCCGGGCTCCACGCGGCGGCGGCAGGCGGCGGCGAGCCGGGCTTCGCCTTCGATCTCGACCAGGCAGGCGCAACAGTTGCCCACCGCTCGCAGGCCCGGCCCGCGCGGCCCGTCGGGCTGGTGGCATGGGTGCGGCAGCTCGACGCCCATGGCCAGCGCGACGCTCCACACCGAGGCATCGGCCGGAGCCTGGCAAGCCCGGCCATCGAGCGTGATGTCCACCTTGTCTGAAGAGCTCATGCGGCGGGTCTCGGTCAAGTCAACTCGTGCGAGAAATGGCGCAGCACGCAATCCACCGGGTTCGGCGCGGCCCGGCCGAGGCCGCAGATGGAGGCTTCGCGCATCACGAGCGACAAGTCGGCCAGCAACGCGCGGTCCCAGTGCTCGGTACGGACCAGATCGAGCATCCTCGCCGTGCCGCTGCGGCAGGGCGTGCACTGGCCGCAGCTCTCGGTGGCGAAGAAAGCCATCAGGTTGCGTGCCGCATCGACCGCCCGGTCGCGGTGGGTGTCGCTTTCGCTCAGCACCACCACGGCCGCAGTGCCGATATCGCCGCCGTGCGGTTCGAGCGTGCCGAAGTCCAGCGGTACATCGGCCAGGCTCGCCGGCAGGATGCCGCCCGAGGCGCCGCCGGGCAGCCAGGCGTACAGGCGGTGCCCATCGGGCAAGCCGCCGCAATGCTCGGCCAGCAGTTCGTTCAAGGTGATGCCGGCAGGTGCGATCTTCACGCCCGGCAGGCGCACGCGGCCCGACACGGAAAACGAACGCAGCCCCTTGCAGCCGCGCCGCCCGGCGGCCGCAAAGTCATCGGCGCCGCGTTGCAAGACTTCGGGCACCCAGACCAGCGTCTCGAAGTTGTGCACCAGCGTCGGCAGGCCGAACAGCCCGCGCTCGGCGGCATGCGGCGGGCGCCAACGCGGGAGCCCGCGTTTGCCTTCGATCGATTCGAACATCGCAGACTCCTCGCCGCACACATAGGCGCCCGCGCCGCGGCGCAGCTCGATCATCGGCAGCCCGGGCATCGGCGGCGAGGCACGCAAGGCGGCGAGTTCGCGTTCGAGCAGCGCGCGGCAGGCGTGGTATTCGTCGCGCAGGAAGATGAAGACGTTGTCGATCTCCGTCGCCCACGCGGCGATGAGCAGGCCTTCGAGAAAGCGCTTGGCGTTGCGCTCGAGGTGGAAACGATCCTTGAACGTGCCAGGCTCGCCTTCGTCGATGTTCACCGCCATCAGGCGCGGGCTCGTCGCCGCCCGGACGGCGCGCCATTTGAGCCCGGCCGGAAAGCCCGCGCCTCCCAGGCCGCGCAGCCCGGAAGCTTCGAGCGTGGTCATCACCTGTTCGGCGCTGCGCGCACCGGCCAGGCATTCGGCGAGCACGGCGTAGGCGCGAACGCCCTCGTTGCCGTCCGGTCCGACCGCGGGTTCGATCGGCTCCGGGCTGCGATCGCCGCGCTCGACCACGGCCTGCACCGACTCGAGTGTCGCCTGCGCCAGCGCACGTTGATGCACCAGCGCGGCCGGAGCCTGCTCGCACCGCCCGATGCAGGGCGCAGCGACAACGCGCAGGTCCTTCGCCGCGAGCGACACCTGCAAACTGCCCAGCAACTCACTGCCGCCGGCCAGCTCGCAGGCGATGCCGGTGCACACACGAACGGTCAGCGCCGGCGGCGCGTCGACGCGCCCATCGCTGCCTGGCCGCGCGATGTCGAAGTGGTGGTAGAAGCTCGCGACCTCATAGACCTCGGCCACCGACAGCCGCATCAATTCGGCCAGGGCGCCGAGGTGGTCGGTGCGCAACTGGCCGAAGCGGTCTTGCAACCGATGCAGGTGCTCGATCAGCAGATCGCGCTGCGCGATGGGCACGCCCACCAGCGCATCGCGCACGGCACTCATCGCTTCCGCCGGCACCGGCAGCGGCAGCCCGCGCGGCTGCGAACTGCGCCGAACCAGTTCGATCGGCGCCGTATGAACGGGCTGAGGCGGGGCCTGCATTCCGAACCCCCGTCAGAGCGTGCCGAACGGCCAGATCACCGGCACCCAGAACACGGCCACCACGAAGAACCACAGCGTGAGCGGCAAGCCGAGTTTCCAATAGTCGCCGAACTGGTAACCGCCGGGCCCCTGGATCATCAGGTTCGGCGGCGTGGCGATGGGGGTCAGGAACGACGCCGCGGCGGCCACGGCGATGCCCATCAGCACCGGGCGCGGCGAGATGCCGAGTTCGAACGCCGCCGCCACGGCGATCGGCGCCACGATCAGCGCCGTGGCGGTGTTGCTGATCAGCTGGCCCAGTATCACCGTCAGCACGAACAGCCCGGCCACCAGCGCACGCGGCCCGGCGTCACCGACCAGCTCCAGCAACTGGTGCGCCATCTGGTCGGCCGCGCCGGTTTGCTGGAGCGCCGTCGACAGCGGGATCATGCCGGCCAGCAACACCACGGTGTTCCAGTCCATGCGGCGGTACGCCTCGGGCACGGTGACGACGCCGAGCACCACCATCAGGATCGCGCAGGTCACGCCCGCCACCGCCGGTGGCACCCAGCCGGTGGCCAGCAGCAGGACGAGCAGGCCCATCACCGCGAAGGCGCGCGGTGCGGTCTGGCCGAGCCCCAGGCTCTGGCGGCGGATCAGGTCCGGCGCATCGACCACCAACACCTGGGGCGTGGCCAGTTCCTGGTCCAGCGCCTGCCAACTGCCCTTAAGCAGCAGGTGATCGCCGGCGCGCAGGGGCTCGGGGAGCGCGGGCAGGTCGATGCCGCCGCGCTGGACGGCCAGCACCATCAGATCGCCCGAGGCCGTGACCATGCCGGGGAACACCGTTCTGCCGATCAGTGCCGAGCGCGGCGGGATCACGACCTCGGCCAGGCCGGATTCCATCCCGATCCACTGCCTGGCCGCGCCGGGATCGTCGCCATCGGCGTTGGGGCTCAAGTGCAGGTCTTGCGCCAGTTGCGCCGCCGATGTGGCGTCGCCGCGCAGCATCAGCGTGTCGCCGGCCTGAAAGGTATCGCGCTGTGGCGCAGCGCCAGATTCGGCCGTCTTCACGCCGACCAGCGCAATGCCTTCGTAGGCTTGCAGCGCCAGGGCGCTTCGCGCCGAACCGACCAGCGTCGAGTCATCGCGCAAGCGCAAGCAGTGCAGGCCGTCGCCGAGCCCATACTGTTCGATCAGGGTATGGGTGTGCTGGCTCAGGTCCGCCGGCAACGACGCTCCGTTGCGCTGCGGCAGCAGGCGCGGGCCGAGCAGCATCAGCAGCACGATGGTGCCCGCCACCAGCGGCAGACCGGCCAGCGCGAACTCTAGGAAGGCGAAGCCGTCGAGGTAGGCACCCTCGGCAGCGCTGGAAACGATCATGTTGACCGGCGAGGCGGTGAGCGTGAGCACCCCGCCCGCGCTGCCGGCAAAGGCCATCGGCATCAGCACGCGCGACGTGGCCAGCCCGGCGCGCGTGGCCGAGGCCACGGCCACCGGCAGCAGCGCCGCTACCGTGCCCATGAAACCGAGCGCCGAAGAAAGCACGGCGCACAGCAGCATCAGCATGACCAGCAGCTTGGCCGGGCTCGCCCCCGCGCGCTTGACCAGCCACTGGCCAGCCCAGGTGGTGACCCCGGCGGCCTCCAGCGCCGTGCCCAGCACCAGCAGCGAGGCGACGAAGAGGCCCACCGGGTCGCCGAAGCCCGCCACGACCTCGCGCACATCGAGGATGCCGGTATAGAACAACGCCATCGGCGTCAGCAACGCCACCACGGCCACCGGCAGGCGGTTCCACACGAACAACGCCACGGCGCCGACGATGATGAGGTAGGTGATCGTGATGTCGGTCATCGCAGGGGAATTCGTTGCGCTGGAAAGGGCCAACAAGTCGGGGATCGAGAGTCCTGAGGATCGCACAAAGAAAGACGGCTCTTCAGGAAATCGAGTGGAGAATCTGGTGCAATTTACAGATCTCGAAGCGTAAGAGTTTGGATCTTGAGTCGCAAGTATTCCTCGTCGCGCAAGCCGTACGCGCGGCGCTGGATGACGCGAATCTTGTTGTTGAGTCCCTCGACGAAGCCGAGCGAGACCTTGGTTCTCGGGCTTTCAGTAAGCGGCGATGCCGTTCCAATGACGCTCGATCGTTGCGGCGAACTTCTCGTAGGGCTCGAGTCGCTGCCACTTCAGGCTCGCGCGCCAGTGGTCGAAGAAGCGGCGCGCCCAACCCTCGCGCTCGTAGTCCCAGAGCTGACCGAAGGATACCTTCAGCAGGTAGGCCCGATTGAGTCGGTTGTTGGCCGCGAGCAGCTTCTTGAGCGCCTTCCTGCCGTCCAGGCTCAGGTTCTCCCGGCGCGCCAGCAGCGCGTACTTCTGACCCTTGATGTAGCTTCGATCCCGGCCGCTGAGTCGCCGGTACTCGGACTTGCGCACCTCGTCGAGCGCCTTGCCCAAGTGACGCATGATGTGGAACTTGTCGAACAGGATTGCAGACTGCGGGGCGCGTTCGTTGGTCACGTTGCGAAACGGCTTCCACATATCCATCACCGCCGGGCGAATGCCGCGGCTCTTCTTCTGCCCGAGCTGCTCGTAGAACATCGCCATGCTCTTCCCGGAGCGGTCCTCGCCGCCGAACCAGATCGGGCGCCCGCGAATCAAGTCGCTCACCACGATCCGATAGGTGTGGCCCTTGCGAATCGAGATCTCGTCGATACCGATCGCTTTGGGGCCCGGCGTGCCCGCCTTGGCCACGCGCAGTTGGAACCGCCTGATTGCCGGCGTCGGTGTGGAGAACGGCGACTTTGCGTTGCTCGGACGCCTGTGGTGGCGCCTGCCCGAAAGCAGCGACTCGGACGACAACCCGACCATCTCCGATTACTAAGGCTGGGGCGACCTGTCGGCACTCTACAAGTGGAACTGGAAGAGCGTTGCCGCCACGATCCGCGGCAACCCCAGCACCGGCAAGGGCTCCGGCCAGCTGACCTGGACCACCGCGCCGTTGCTCGGCCCGCTGCGCGGCTACGTGAAGGTGTTCAGCGGCTACGGCGAGACGCTGGTCGACTACAACTGGAAGCAATCGACCATCGGCATTGGGGTGACGCTGAATGACTGGCTGTAGGAGGGTGCATCGTCGGCGCAAGGCCCCGGCTCGACCGGATGCGCTTCACGTTCATCGCCTTGCAGGCCGCGCGCGTGCAGAGATCGCGTACTTCGCCAGACCTTCGGTCGCCCGCAGGGTCTGCCTCACGTCCAGGCTCAGCCCCACAGCGCACAGCGGCGTGCGCTATCGCGCCGAGGACGCAGCGCATATCATGTCTTCAGAGTCCGTGATTCGAAGACCGTGCAATGCATGGAGAGCCTGCTGAGCCGTCGATCGCCGTCAGCTGCGGTCAACTTATCTTCAAGGCGGGAAACATGGTCAAAAAAAGGGACAAAAAGCCGAGCAGCTCAG
>Ga0209450_10001979_pt1 | contig 10347 bp, 9 predicted proteins | sample FrelakmetLWP11LW_FD_187149 | JGI IMG/M metagenome (GOLD analysis project Ga0209450, IMG submission 187149) | Freshwater lake sediment microbial communities from the University of Notre Dame, USA, for methane emissions studies - LWP11 LW (SPAdes)... | ecosystem: Environmental > Aquatic >... | reverse complement strand
GCTTTGTTCATTAAAAAAGCTGTACGATATAAAATTCCAAAAAATGCTATCGCAACAGATAAACCAATCGTATTAAATGACTTAAAAGAATCACAGGGTATCTTATCAGATACATCTATTTTCAAAATCATTTCTTATCCTGATTTGGATTTCAGAAAAATTATCAGACCTTTCAAATATTATCCGGAGAAACAAAAGAATTTAACTTTCTGGCATTTTGATAATGAAATGGCAGATGAATGGGTGAAATTTCATCAGAACATTGCCAAATGATTTATAATTGGATTTTATTCTAACAATTTGAAATATAACATGTTTATCCGGAGCTTTTAGTAAGCTTCCGGAGAACTATGATTTTTAAGTATTTATTTTTTTCATCTCGTTCCAGAATCAACTTTACTATCCAAAAATTGTCATCTCCCGCACATGGAATCGAACTATATCCCTCTTCATAATTTCAATTACCGCTTCAAAGAATTCATCAACAGGGGAACCTTCATTTACTGCACCTATGGGCATTATCATGATTGCCAGTCCGCAATTCACCATATTGCCAATACCCAGAAATGCACCAAGGATTTTATCGGTTAAAACTGGATTATCAGGGTTAGAATCCTTTTTTGCGGGATTAAAAACTCCTGCGTCAGACATCAAACGTGCAGCGAATAAACCAATAGCCGTTTTTTTGATAAAATTCCGTCTGTTGTTTGGTTTTATTTTCATCTTACATAATTATTTCAATTCATATATTAACTTACTTTCTATATCCGGGAGTTTCATTCTATCAGAAGGTCTTTTCTTCCAGGAAAGTTGGTTTGCAATGCTCCTAAATCAATATGGATACAAACTCACGACTGAATTTATTAACCTCTTGCTGATCAGGTTTAAATCCTTTCTGACTAAATACTACATTACTAAGCTTGTTCAGATGTGAAGTTTTAATAATCTTATTACCATACACTTCCATAGTCCCGGCAGCTTGCCCATCAGTCCAGATAAACAAAATATTTAGTTTAATTTTGGTTTTGGGACTATCGTAACCCTGCCCTAAGAGTAAAAATGAAATTCCTAAAACATTAATAGTATCAATCTGATTCATGGGTAAATGTGTTATTAATGTTCTTTTATCATGATTTCGAATTAAATAATGAGCAAGGTTTTATGGTTTTAAGGGTAAATTTTATTGCCGTAATAATTCAACATCTTCTGGTCTTAGTTTCCCTTTGGACATCGGTCCGACATTGATAACAGGGTTTGCATTAAGTCTTTTTGCCTTTTTTGCCCAGTCAATTACCTGCTCTATTGTTGCGACCGAATGATCCCATTCATGCCAGAACCAGTTACCATTTGGAAATAGTTTATCACCTTTCTGAGATAAAGTAGTTTCAATATCAAGGGGTAAATACACCTCTTTACCAAGCCAATTCCATATTGTTGTGTCACTTAAAAGATTAACACCTTTTTCAGCAGGTCTTGCATCCACCGGAAACAAAGGGACTCCTTTTATATACTGTGGTCGTATTGTTAAATACCATGCAATCAGGTTGCAAGCTTTTAATCAGAAGATAAAGACGGTCCCACTCAAGACGATATGCACCCTCCTTTCGCCATGCATTGATAAAGTTTTCTTCGTCAGAAAATCTGATTTTTGAAATGTCTTCACCCTCTTTGGCTTCAGTCCTTTTCCACCCACTTTGCTGGCGCTTCCAGAATCCATCAAACCAGAGGCAGGCAATATCTCCGTAATTGGTCAGTAATTCGGTTATCTGATTCCTGACATATTCATTATAAGCATGTTCATTGCTTTTAAATACAGGATTATTTTCATCCAATAAACAATAGTACAGACCCAGTTTCAGGCCATATTTCCTGCATGATTCAGATAATTGGGCAACAATGTCTTTCCCATACGGAGTATTTGAAACGCAATATTCGGTAAACCTGGTCTTCCAGTTACAAAAGCCATCAACATGTTTTGTTGTAAAGATGACATAATTGATGCCCGCTTTCCCGGCAATGCGGCACCACTGGTCGGTATCGACCGAATCCGGCATAAAACTGCTGAGAGGAAGGTCACCATAACTCCATTCCTTATCGTTAAATGTATTTATTCCGAAATGAATGAACATCCCGTATTTCAGATTCATAAAAGCCTCCTGGGCAGGGGTTGGAAGAATATCATTCCGGTTATTCTGAGCCGGCAAATGTCCTTTCGATAAAAGTAATGCGGTAAATATCAAAAATATTCTTTTCACAGGTTTTAGTTTATTTCATGCAATGTTATTATTGTTTTTCCATTCTTATCCACCGCGCATCGTTTGCCTTAAGAAAGATTGAACCTGTATCAACCTGTTCTCCTGTTACCGCATCTGTTGCATTCCTGTATTTAATACTACTTCTGAAAACAACCTGTCTGGCTCCTCCGTCATTGATGTGCCTTTCAACTATTTCGGTGATCTGCAACAATATACAAAAATGATTAGGCCTAAAAATGGCTTTATTTCAGATACTATCCCTCCTCTTTCACTGATAGTATTTCCAACATGTTATGACAATGAGCCTCCTGCACCTGTCAGGGGGCTGAAGGTTGATCACAGGAAGATTGGTAACAGCGACAGGGCAGTGCTGACATGGGAGCCGAACAAGGAAAAAGATATCTGCTATTACCGTATCTACAGATCTGAAAAACCATCCGTGGAGATCTCATCACGGCGGCAGATTGCATCAACAATAAGTAGTGAATATACCGATCAGACAGTTCATAATCTCCCTCAATATTATTACAGGGTAATTGCTGCTGAAAGATAACTTTTAGTTACCGCCTCTAACCAAACGGTCCGCTAAATACCTGAAACGGATGTATACCAGCCGGGTTTAAAAAAGGCATCACAGGCCAAAATCCTGATGAAAGGTTTAGGGATCTTTTCAATAGAATTGTTGAAATATACAGACCTGTATTTATTGAAACAGACAATGAGCAACTCATACAAAGCATAATCAAAATGACTGGGTTTATGAAAATCATCATTCATTTTCGATCCATTAATAATATGGCCGCATAACAGGAAAAATATGAAGTTGAAACTTTAATTAAATATCAACTATAAACCAAAACATATTTTTAAATAATTTTATGTATATTGGAAGCAGGTGCAGAATTTATATTATGTAAAGATGAGGAACAGGGAATTTTTATTGGTAATGATTACAGCATTTTGTGGATTGCTGGCATTGGATTTTGGTTTGTCGCAGTATAATGGAAACAAATCAGTACCGGCTGCGGCCAAAGTCACTGATGTGCAGTCACTCATTGATTTGCGTCAGGCTGATGTAACAACGATCACCCCAGCAACACCGGAGATCAAAAAAGCAACAAAATCCTCGTTGAAATTCGCCTGGGATGTAACAGAAAGGCCAACACCCTTGTTGTGTGCCGATTTCGACTATCCGGTCCGTCAGGTTGTGATCGATGGTGAAGTATGGATGATCTTCGTTCCCGGAAGGAAGGCTTACGGGGAACCGATAGGTTCGAAATGTCCCGTTTTACGATATAAAGGACCAGACCTGGAGCATCTCGTGCGCCAACCCGATGGCTTTGCCGACCTGACTGGCGCCTCTGGCCACCTGGGATGCGGTATGTGGTGGGATGAGCAGTCCAGAACATTATATGGACTGATCCATAGCGAATATGACCATAACAGCAAACAAGGCTGGTGCAGCAAGAAAACCAGACTGGCCACGAGCAAGGATCTTGGCCTGACCTGGACTCTTGTCGGAGACATACTTACACGCGCGCTCCCGAACGTACGCGATTATTCGGGATACTTTTTCGAAGCAGGTCCTGCGGATTTCGATTTCTATACCGATGTCAAAGGCGGTTATTTCTATGTGACCTCATGGAACTCATTTGCCCCCAAAGAGGGAAAACTTAACGGCTTTGTGATGTACAGTGAAGTTGCCCGATGCGCCATTGCCGATAAGATGGCCCCTGGTAAGTGGTTCAAGTTCCACAATGGCACATGGACCGAACCAGGCCTGGGAGGGAAGGCATCCCGCGTGGGATTCGACATGAGAGGCATCTACGGAAATACTATTTATAGCACATACCTCAAAAAATACCTGCGCATAGGAGTACATATTGGCATCAAAGATAGCCGGGGCGCTCCGGGCATCGGATTTGAAGATCGCTCAATCTGCATCTCGGAGTGCACCGATCTGGCTAAACAGGATTGGTCACCAATGGCGAAACTCTTTGACGAGCCCGGGAATAATATGTTTGGCTTCACATTGAGCGATTCAAGAGGGATTGATCCCGTTGCCTGTGGTCAGATGCTGCGAGTATTTAACTACTGGTGGAAGGAAAAAAACAGCAAGGAAGATAACAGGATTATCGATATAACATTTAAGAAAGGGAGTACGCCAACAAGATATTTCCCTCCATATGACTCGTACACCTACGAACCGCACCCTGAATCCGGCGACCGGATCGAGAGTCGGAAGACTCAGATCGCAGGATCGGCCGATCCGAAAATGAATTACAGCAGCGCCGATTGGATTGTGGAGGAAAACGAGCATTACTATCAGGGACAGGCCAGAGTCAGTGCGAATGCCGGTGAGAGTGTTCATTTCTCTTTTACGGGCAGTGATATCTACTGGCGGGCAGTCGCTGACAACGATGCCGGTAAGGCCGACGTGTACATCGACGGCGTGTTTCAGAAGACAGTGGATTGCTATTTCCCGGAATGCGCGATGCCTTACCAGTTTGCCTTTATAAAGACAGGATTGAATCCCGGGAAACTACATACTATAAGGGTTGTGGTTCGTGATGACAGGAATCCCGCCTCTTCAGGGACAAAAATAAGACACATTGCATTTGAGTATACCGGACAACCTTAAAAACTGTTTGTTTCTCCTGTACAACCGAACTCCTCAACCCAGGTCGAAGCGGACCGGGGTCTCATACAGCGCATAGAACGACAGATTGGAGCACATCGGCGTCAAGCGCAGTTCCTTGATCTCGCCGTTGGCGAACTTCACCGGCACATTGACCGGTGCACCCTCGATCCAGCATGGGCCGCCGGGAATCTCATCGTCATAGCACCACGCCGGCCGCGGCTTGTCGCTCAGGCGCAGGAAGCCGTCTTCCCCCACCCGGTCCTTGAGCAGCAGGGTCTCGGTGCCCTTCGGCAGGGAACCGGCGGTGCCACCGATCATGACGTTCTCCAGGTTGGCATCGAGGACTTCCGGCAGAGCGTTAGCCGGTCCACGGTAGGTGGAGGAACTGGCCAGCACCAGGGGACCGTACTTCAGCACCACACCCGGATGGCACTCTTCCCACGTATGGCCAAGACGGCCTTGCAGGGACAGCTGAACACTCTTGCCCTCTCTCGATTCCGACAGAACGGCGTCCTTCACGCAACCGGGGATCCGAACCCGGACCTTGATGTCGGCGGGAACCCCCGTGGCGCGGATAGTGGTGGCGGCCGCGCTGGGGTAGCGGGTCTCGATCCGTACCTCGATCGGTCTGCCCCGATCCAGGGTCAACCGGTAACTCCCCGGCACCAGGAGATTGATCCGGACCGTCTGGTCCCTGAAGGTCACCGCATGCCGCGCGTACTCGGTCATCGCCATGCCGGCGTGATGGACGCAGCAGCACCACGCCTCCTGGAACTCGTGCATGCCATACCCGTTCGGGCTGAGGCTTCTGAGGCCGAAAGACCCGTTTATCCACTGGTTGAACGCGAGAGCGTTCCAGAAGGTCCGCTCTGCCTTATCGTAAGCGGCATCGTCGGCTCCCAGCAGCCCGGCATTGAGGTTGAGCATCAGCCAGTCAGCGATCGCGCAGCCTTCGTTACGCCGTTTGGTCGGGAGACCTTCCGCGACGCCTCCGTCGGGCGTCTCATAGCGCTCCGCGATCATCCGCCGGGCGGCCTCGGGCTTCTCCTGCCACGCGGCATCGCCCGTAATCAGGGCCGCCAGCTGAAGCCCGCGCAGCGTGGCCAGGTACCCGTGGGTGTGCGCGCCCTTGTCCGGCATTTCAAGCCCGTCGTTGATCATGCCCACGAAATCAAGGTACGCCTTGTTCCCCGTTACGCCGTAGAGCAAGGCGAGGGGCTCGGTGATCCAGAACTCAAGGGCCCGTCCGCCACGCTGCTTGAGCAGTTCGTACCAGGCATCTCTGCTGCGGATCGTGAGATCCGCCAGGCCGATGGCGGCGTCAAGCGCCCGGCTGTCGCCGGTCAGTGCATGATAGCGAATGAAGCCCGGAAAGTAGCGTGCGCAGGCGGCAAAGCATTCGTTGGCCCCGGGCTCCGGCACAATGAAGCCGGGACGGCCGAACAGGCCGGAGGGCTGGCGCTGCTTCAAAATGCGCTCGAACAACTCGCTCAGGCGAGGATCTGACTTCCCGTCGATGCCGTCCGAACAACTCAGGAATTCCAGCAGTCGCCCGGTCAGATCGCCGGTGCACCAGTCCGCAAAGCGCCGGCAGCCGTCGGGCCGCTCCAGGTCCATCATGATGAAGTCCATTGAGTCAAGCGGATAGGAGGACGTCCTCGTTCTGGCCAAACCAAGCCTGAAAGACAATTGAGACGGTGACAAAAGAGGCTTCGATAACGATGCTGTTCCGTTCAGAAGCATTTTTGGTGTTATTGTCCGGAAATCTGAGGATGAAGTTCCGGAATTTGTTGCAGGATGTTCACCTGCGCAGCCAAAAACCGGGAACATTGTTGCTGTGCAGGCAGCTGTGCTGACCAAGGCTGATTTCTGCAGGAATTCACGCCGATTCAGCTCATTTTTGATTATCAATTTGCTTTTTTTCATTTCAACTTTTAATGTGATTCGTAATTGTTTAGGTGTATATCTATCCTGTAATAAAATCATACTCCTTAAAATTAGTGCATAATTCTGAAAAGACAACACGTTTATTCTTTCTCGCCGCGGAAATAAAACCTTCATTAACTGGATACGTAAAAGGCCTGTTCGTTGTGCATTTATCCTGCCGCACAACTGAAAAGTTTATACTCTATTCCTTTAACTCCATGGGAGATCGTTACAATTATGATTGAAGATTAATCAATCAGGTTATCACGTCTTAAGATTTATTCCAATAAAACTGTATTTTATCTTATCCTCTTCGTGGTGTTATTACTGAGTCTTTGATCCCCGGAATGAATAATAGCCAATATAGACATAAGCAACAAGCGGCACCAGCATAGCAGCAGCCATACTGGCTGTTTTTTCGGAAATATATCCCATTAACGGAGTACAAAGCGATCCGCCAATGATCGCCATTACCAATATGGATCCTCCAATTTTTGTATTTTCACCTAGGCCTTTGATACCGGTCGCAAAAATAGTAGGATACATCAGCGACATAAAGAAGCTTGTGAAAAAGATGGCCCACATGCCAATCCATCCGGGAACCAACACACTGAATGCGACCAGGATAACATTGATAACACTATATAACCCCATTAAACGGTTGGGCCGGATGTAACGCATAAACCATGTGGCAGAAAAACGTCCCACACCAAAAGCAACAAGTGTTCCGGTTAAAAAATATCCGGCCACTTTTTCGGGCTGACCGGTATAATCCTGCACGTATGGAATAAAATAGCTCCAGGTTCCAACCTGAGCCCCTACATAGAAAAATTGGGCCAGTACTCCTTTCCAGAAATGAGGGAACTGAAAAAGATCCCTGAAACTGCCTCTTGAGCCGGGCAATTCACTCTTCTCCGCTTCAAACCTGGGAAATTTCACTTTGATGATCAGTAAAGCCCAGACCAGAGCAAAAAGAGCCAATCCAATATATGGTTTCACCACACGCATAGTTTCGTGCTGAAGGAAACCGTCGTATTCGCCAGCTATTTTCATAGAGGCAATCTTTGTTTCATCAGGTTCAATCCCGGAAAAGATAAAAACTGTTCCCAGTAACACTCCAACTACAGAGCCGATCGGATTGAATGCCTGCGAAAAATTCAAACGTTGTTCGGAGGATTCCGGATTGCCCAGCAGTGCAATAAAGGGATTGGCTCCGGTCTCAAGGAAAGCCAATCCGGATGCGATGATAAAAAGTGCCAACAGGAAAAAACCATATTGCCCGATTATCGCAGCAGGCCAGAAGAGTACACATCCGGCAGCATAAAGCAACAAACCAAAGACTATACCTGTTTTGTAGCTGTACCGGCGCATTAAAATGGCAGCAGGCACTGCCAGCAAAAAATAGCCCATATAGAATGCCGATTGGATCAACCCCGCCTGGAACCGTGAGATTTCCATCGACTTCATAAATTGTTTAATCAATACTCCATTCAGGTTGTTGGGAATCCCCCACATAAAAAAAAGGGTTGTCACCAATACAAACGGCAGGAGTGATCCTGCTGAAATAAATCCGGATTTGACGGTTTTTTCGGCTTCCATCTTTTATTTGCCTTTAATAAATCGCCCAACCTGTTTCAAGGTTTTAACATCGATATCTCTTATACGACCTTCGTAATTTGGGCCTATGTCAAGTGAAAAAATATTTCCGTATTTAACTGCGCCCAGGTAATCCTGATAGATCTTTTCTGCAGGTAAAACAAGGTTATCGTGTTCGGGTAGCGAATAAAACCACATTGCACCGCCCTTGTGTTCAGGCAGAATAGGATAAGTAAATTCAGCCACTAAATACCCTTTGAATGAACTTTCAGCATCTTTATTGTAAACCGAAGTTGAGGCATCTCCAATTGGTCCGGGTTTCCCCATTTCTCTCAGGGATAACCTTCCTGCGGGTTCTCCATGATTAAAACCCACAAAACAATTGGGTTGAAACCGGGTCACCCAATCAGCAGTTTCTTTATGACTTAAACCTCCATCACCAATTGCATGGTCCATCCAGAAGAACTCAATGGGGCCATATTCTGTAGTAAGTTCCCTTAGCTGGGCCTTTTTTATTTCAGGATTAATCCCTCCTTTGCCTTTTTCCCCGTCTACTGCCTCCGGCCAGTTCCAATCGCCCTCCGAAAAATAGAGTGCCAGCTTAATTCCATATTTAGAGCACGATTTCCGAAGCTTGGCCAATACATCAATCCCCAGCGGACTGTTGGTTACTTTTTTATCTGTGGTTTTGGTATCCCATAGGCAGAATCCGTCGTGATGTTTGGTAAGGAAAAGGATGTATTTCATCCCGGCTTCTTTTGCCACCTTGCACCATTGATCGGTATCGCAACCGGTTGCTTTAAAAAAGCTTGCATCTTTATCCATGGTCGGAGTCCATTCTTTCCCGTAAAACGTACTGAAGCTCCAACATATAAACATGCCGAATTTCATCTCTTTAATTTGTTCCGCACGAACCTGATCGTCAATCTTTTTTGTGTAATCAGGCTCCGCTTTTTTCACAAAACCGGTAAATATTATTATACAAATAACAAAGCTTATTGACTGTAATCTCTTCATGATTTTATTTTTTAAGAATAAGGTTATACTAATAATAAACAGGTCCGGGACTAATAAATACAATCTTTTGCTGCATCGGCCATTGCTTTTATATGCTCAACCGGTGTGTCAAAGAAATGGTCTGAACAGGCGCAGATATAGCCCCCTTCATAACCAACCCTTTCAAACAAAGTATGTACCATGTTTCGGATTTTTTCAGCCGGTCCATCTGTCAGAATGTTGTACTGATCAATTCCTCCTATCAGGGAAATGCGGTTTCCGACTTTCTCTTTAAGTTCCCATGGTTCCTGATTGCCACCAATGCTTACAGGGGCCAGCGTCTCGGAACAATCAGTTCTGTTGGAAACAATATATTCCTCAATGCCATAAGTTCCGCCACAGGTATGATAGGTAATTTTAAATCCCAGGGAATGCAGGGCATCATGTATTTGAAGGTCGTACGGCAGGCAAAATTCTTTATGGAGATCGGGCGATATCAGGGTGGAGGATGCAGAGCCCCCTCCTGTCTCAACCAGGTCAAATTTAGCTCCCTTCATGGATTCGATAAATTGAAGTTTCTTTTCAAGAAGGACCTTCATCAGCATATGCACCCACTCCGGTTCAACCATAGATTTTATAATCAAGTCGTTGATATCCATTAAACAAGCTGCATGCTGCCAGCAGCCGGCCTGGTCGCCCCAGACAAATCCTCTGACAATACCGCTATCGCCTACCTCTCTGTATATTTTTTCCAGCGGCTTATGATCAAGCCCCGGAACAGGCATGAACTTACGAATCAATTCCAGATCCTCATCCTTCTTGATCAGGTATTCCGTAATCCAGGTGGTTTTTCTGTTTCCTGCAGTCTTGTAGGTCAGGCTGCCGCCGGGAGTAATAATGGTATGATGATTGATTCTGTTTTCCGGATCATCG
>Ga0209450_10001978_pt1 | contig 10348 bp, 4 predicted proteins | sample FrelakmetLWP11LW_FD_187149 | JGI IMG/M metagenome (GOLD analysis project Ga0209450, IMG submission 187149) | Freshwater lake sediment microbial communities from the University of Notre Dame, USA, for methane emissions studies - LWP11 LW (SPAdes)... | ecosystem: Environmental > Aquatic >... | reverse complement strand
TAATAAAGATAAGAAGGGGTTTTGAGGGCCATGGCACAGGGCATTACAAATAAGCCACTATGCTCTGCCTCTGAGGGAAAAGTGTAAACTTAATTGCTGCAATCTTAACAATATTTGTCAATACTCGTAAAAGGACCAATAATGAATCATTGGCGACTATGAAATACGATAATATCATCTGTCAATCAGCTCATTGACCTGAGCCTCCAGTTCGTCGCTCCATGCCACTTTCATGGGTAGCGGCAGAGTGCGATCGCCGATGACCAGTTCCAACTCTTCTTCGCCGGGACAACTTTCGAGCAAAGTTTTCAGCGCGCCGAAGAACTCCTTATCCACTTCACGGTTCACCAAAATTCGCCTCGCTTTGGGATTGGTAAATAGGGAAGAATCCTCGAGCTCCGCTACCTGACCGCTCTCGACTTCCAGCACCGCCTCGGCCTCTAAAATCTCGGTATCTTCGACATCCTGTCTGGACGCTCTGGCGATCTTTTCACCGGGTGTCCACAATCCCTCCTTTTTGGCTAATTCTTGAAGTTCCTCAAGCGTCATGCCGTCCACATTCTCGACAACCACCTGCATGTCTCCCTGACGTTTTTCGAGTTTGCCGTGAACAATCAGAATCCGTCCTTCGATGAGCTGATCGGCCACTTTGATGTAGGATTTTGGGAACGCCACGACCTCGCCTTTTCCGGTCGTATCTTCCAGCTGAATAATCGCCATCATATCGCCTTTTTTGGTGGAGATTTTACGGATGGCCGTGACCATGCCCGCGACCCGGATGGGACTGCCTACGGTTTTTTGTGGAAGCTTGTCGAACGGAATGACTTTTCGCTGGAAGTACTGAGAAAGGCCGACGAGCGGATGGGAAGAAACGTAGAGACCCAGATATTCTTTTTCCCAGGTTAGCTTCTGACTGTCGTTAGCTGGTTCAAGTTTATCCATGCGAAGGTGGTCGACGGGGGCGTCATCCCCCATCGAATCAAAAAGCCCTGCCTGACCGACCACGGTACTGCCGCTAGCAGTCTTGGCAAACTCGGCAATCGCCTCCACGTTCAGGCCGATCTGACGGCGTTCGCCCAGCGAGTCCATGGCGCCACCAAAAGCCAGCGCCTCAATCGTTTTTTTGTTCAGGATTTTAGAGGGAACGCGCTTGGCAAAATCTTCCAAACTCGCAAAAGGTTTACTATCAGCTTCGACAGCTTGTCCTCCCTGCCGGGCCTCGATAATCTGCCGAACTGAACCCTCGCCCAGCCCTTTGATGGCCGAAAGTCCGAAGCGGATTTTACCGTCCTCGACGACCGTAAAATTGGAGCGGGACTCGTTCACGTCAGGTGGAAGGACTTGAATGCCCATCTGTTCGCATTCCCCCATTTCGATGATGATGCGGTCGGTGTTGCCGGAGTCCGCGGTCATCAGAGCCGTCATGAATTCGGTGGGGTAGCGAGCTTTAAGATAAGCGGTCTGGTAGGCAATCATGGCGTAACAGGCGGCGTGGGATTTGTTGAAACCGTAGCCCGCGAATGGCTCGATGACTTTTTCGAAGATCTCGATGGCCAGATTTTTGGAATGGCCCTTGAGGATGGAGCCCTCGATGAATTTTTCACGCTGAGCCTCGAGTTCCGAAACGATTTTTTTACCGATGGCGCGCCGAAGTAAGTCGGCTTCGCCCAAACTGAAGCCGCCGAAGACCTGCGCGATCTGCAAAATCTGTTCCTGATAAATCGCGATACCGTGGGTGGTTTTGAGGATTGGCTCGACCGATGGATGAGCGTAGACAGGTTTCTTCCGGCCATGCTTGCCAGCAATGTAATCGGGAATCCATTCCATCGGACCGGGACGGTACAGCGAAACCATGGCGATGATGTCCTCAAATTCGGTGGGGCGGAGTTCTTTTAAATAGCGCTTCATACCGGCGGATTCCAGCTGAAAGACTCCGGTTGTCTCGCCGCGAGCCATCAGGGCGTAGGACTTTTTGTCGTCGATCGGGATGGTTTTAAGGTTGATGGTCTTGCCCTTCGTCCGTTCAATGATTTTGAGCGTGGTCTGGAGGATGGTCAGGTTTTTGAGACCCAAAAAGTCCATTTTAAGAAGGCCGAGAGCCTCGAGCGGTTTGGCGGAATACTGGGTAATCAGGCCGTTCTCGTCTTTGGGCGGACGCATGAGGGCGGTGTATTTGGTCAGCGGTTCATCGGCGATCACGACCGCGCAGGCATGGACGGATACGTGACGGACGGCGCCTTCAAGCTTGAGGGCACTTTCCATCACGTCTTTGAACTGCTCGTCTTTTTTGATGGCATCACGAAGTTCGGAAGACTGTTCAAGGGCTTCCTGGAGTGTGGTACCGGGGCGTTCGGGAATGAGCTTGGCGAAGTCGTTCATTTTACTGAATGGGATGCCCATGGTCCGGCCGACATCTTTGACCGCCGCACGAGCCGCCAGTGTTCCGAACGTGCAGATTTGGGCGACCCGGTCGCGGCCATACTTTTGAGCCACGTACTCGATGACTTCGTCACGGCGGTTGTCGGCAAAATCGAGGTCGATATCGGGCATGCTGATACGGGCGGGATTGAGGAAGCGCTCGAAGAGCAGGTTGTATTTGAGGGGATCGATGGTCGTGATATCGAGGCAGTAAGACACAATGGCGCCCGCCGCCGATCCACGCCCCGGCCCCACGATGATCTGGTTGTCCTTGGCCCATTTCACAAAGTCCCAGACGATGAGGAAGTAGCCCACAAAGCCCATGTCTGAAATGATTTTCAGTTCATATTCGAGGCGGTCGCCCAGAGCTTTGATGTCGTCGTCTTTGGCCGTGAGAATCGTTTCTTCGTTCGTATAACCTTTTTCTTTGAGCTTGTATTTGGCGATCAGTCCCTCAAAACAAAGCTGGCGGAGGTACTGTTTGTCGGATACACCCTCGGGTGTGGGAAAAGTCGGGATGCGGTAGGTCTCAAAATTGAATTCCACGTTACAGCGGTCTGCAATTTTGAGTGTGTTTTCGATGGCGTCGGGGACGTCTTTAAAATACTCGATGATTGCAGTAGGCTCGTGCATGGAATAGTCGGTATTCATCATGGAAAAGCGCCCCGGGTCGTCCAGATTGCGGGCGGAGGCGATACACATCATGATGTCCTGCGCCACGTTGTCGTTGGGGTCCACGTAATGGACGTCGGAGGTGGCGACCAGAGGAACGTTGAGCTCGCGGCCCAACTTGGTCAGCCCGTCGTTGACCGTCTTCTGCTGGCTGAGCGTTGGGTGGTGCATCAGCTCGAGGTAGAAATTCTCTTTGCCGAAAATCGACTGAAAGCGTTCGATCATCTCTTTGGCCCGCCCCGTATCGCCGTTCAAAATGGCCTGCGGAATATCGCCCTGCGTGCATCCGGAAAGGGCAATCAGCCCCTTGGAATGTTCTTTTAAAAGATCCCAGTCCACACGCGGCTTGTAGTAATAACCGTCTATACTCGCCACCGTGGCCATTTTGAGCAGATTGTGGTAACCCTCCATCGTTTCGGCCAGCAGGACAGCATGCGTACGCTTGTTGTCGATCTGGTGACGTTTGTCGGTGAGTTTGTTGAAAGCAATGTAGACCTCGCACCCAAGAATCGGTTTGATGTTGGCCTTTTTGCAGGCCTTATAAAACTCGATAGCCCCGTGCATGGTTCCGTGGTCCGTGATCGCGAGCGCCGTTTCGCCCTGTTCGACTGCTTTTTTGACGTAGAATTCGGGCGCGGAAAGGCCATCCAGAATGGAGTAGAAGGTGTGGACATGAAGATTGACGAACAACGATCGGACATGCGTAAAATGCTTCAAAATGCAGAGTTTAGAGTAGCATAAATTACCCGAAACAACGATCCGACAAAACAACTTTGTGGAAAAAGTGGGGAGCCCCCGGGGGGTCGTTTTTTTTTCGATGTGCTTAATCGACACATGTTTTATACCACCAGTGGTAAAGAAAATAATATGTGATAAAAAAGGTGGGGGCATCCCTGCTCTGATTGCACTAGCCAAGTTACAAAAAATGACACTATCGGTTAATCCTTTTCACAAATTCCTTCGCCTCTTTCTTGTTCGTCACTTCACCTTCAATTTGAGCCTCGCGCAGGGCATGCAAAAGTTCCTGAATGCGGGGGCCGGGCTTTAGGCCGGTGAGTTTCATGATCTCGTCGCCGTTTAGTTTGGGCTTGAAGTGATCTTCTAGTAGCTTCTCGTTTTTAAAGTCCGTATAAAGCTTCATGTTCACGTCGTACAGGCTGAAGTCTGTGGGAATACTGCCCTGCACATCACACCAATGCAGGCGCATGAGGTCTTCGAACCACGGATGCAGGAACAGATTTACCTGATGGACGCGTTTCATTTTGGGAATGTAGCCGACCGTCATGTGGTGGTTGATCAGCCAGCAGATTTTAGTAATTTGGGCACGTGAGAATTTGAGGCGCGTCAGGATCTTCTTGGCAATCTGAGCCGAAAGCGCGGCGTGGCCGTTGAAGTGGATGCGGTCGGGTTTGAGTTCAAAGGTGTCCGGTTTTCCGATGTCATGCAAAAAGACCGCCCAGGCCAGTTCGACCGAGGCCCAATCTTCCGGCATTTCGTGGAGGGCCTTAAAAACGTGAGTGAGGACGTCGCCTTCCTGATGGAATTTATAGGGTTGCTCGACGCCTTTTTCCGCCATCGCTTCGGGTATGATGAGCTTAAGAATGCCGAATTTTTCCAGCTCGCGGAAACTGTGGGCGCGACGCGGGTGGATAATCATTTTGTTGAGTTCGTCGGCCACGCGTTCTTTACTGATGTCCTTAATCAGGTGAGCCAATTCTTTGACGGCCTCTTCGGTTGACGGGTCGTATTTAAAACCAAGGTTGTTACTAAAACGGATGGCACGAAGGATACGAAGATGATCTTCTTTGACCCGTTCGTGAGGCTCACCGATAAAACGGATGATCTTGTTTTTGATGTCGTCCTGCCCGTTCACATAGTCGATCACTTTCTTTTTGATGGGGTCATAAAAAAGGCCGTTGATCGTAAAATCCCGACGGACGGCGTCTTCTTTGGCGGAGGTAAAAAGAACGGCGTCGGGGCGTCTGCCATCGGAATACGAGCTGTCGGAACGGAAAGTGGCGATTTCGAAAGCATGGCCGTGGACAATTCCCAAAATAACCCCGAACTGCTTGCCAATGGGGACGGTTTTGGATTCCAGATGAATCCCGTCGATGATTTTTTCGATTTCGTCGGGTTTGGCGGAGGTGGCAATGTCGTAATCTTTTGGCTCACGGCCCATTAAAAGGTCACGGACTGATCCACCCGCGAAATAAGCCTCGAATCCGGCATCTTGGAATGTTTTGACGATTTTAATAGCGGTATTCTCCATTTATTTATTTCAATCCCATTATAGCGGACAATTTCGGAGCTGGCTTACTTAATTTTTGCCAATAGACCCTCTATTTTTACCCGTTCCATTAGAATTTCGTCGCTAATCTCCTCGTATTTGGCCACGTCGATGGCCCGAAGGAGCAGGTTGGCATAATCGACAGCGGTCATTCCCGCGGCCTCCTGCTTTTTTGACCTGTCTTCTCCCCACATCGCCCACGTATAAATTTGGTGGGCATGGGCATTTTGTAAATTGGCTGAAAGTTCCTTGATCGTGGCAAAACTCTCCTGCAAGTCAGGCATTATTAGGGATACATCAGGCTTTTTGTTTATTTTCATATCAATATGTTAATTGACTTGATATGATGTTATTATAACATATATTTACTTCTTTCGCAACTTATCAGCCCCGGCTTGGGGAGGTCTTTTAGGGGTACAAAATTCTGATGCACCGTTTGTGCACCAATTGTGCACCACTTATGCACCAACTTGGTGCATCAGAATTCATGAGGTTAAAAGTAGTACCCCGGCCTCTCACCCTTTTTCATTTTACTCATTTTTTTTCCGGCAATAGTTGGCAAAATCCGACACACTTTGTTATCTTTACTCTGCTTACTTTCTAACAAATACCAACCATGATGACCGTACAGGATATCCTCAAACTGACTGACCCAAAGAATCAGAATTTGCCTAAAATAAGCGCTGATTCGACCTTAAAGAATTATGATGTGGTGTACATTCCGGTATTTGAAGAGACTGTGAAAGAGATTGAGAAAGCTTTTCCGGAACTGAAAAAACTCAAGCTAAAAGGCGAAAAAAAGGAGCTGCATGACGTGATCGTGAAGGATCAGATATTGCATGTAAGGGGCCTGGGTAAGAAGAAAGAAATGAATCCACGAAAAATTCGTCGTCTGTTCGGCTCACTTTTTTTGAAGTCAGATTCACTGAAAATCAAAAAAGCCGGCCTGTATTGTGAGGAGCTAAGCTGGGTTTATTACGCCGCTCTTGGTATTCACGTGGCCGCCCTGAATCCGGGCATGTTCAAACCGAGTTCTAAAGCCACTCCGGTTCCTGAAATCGGCTTGATCAACCCATCATTTAAAGCAAAATCGGCGGAAGCGAAAAAAGAAATTGAGAGGGGAATCAACACGGCTGAAGGCAAGAATCTGATGCGTATTTTAGGTGCCGTTCCACCCAACAGTCTGAACACCGACAGCTACGCCAAGGTGATCGAGGAACTCTGCAAACGATGGAAAGTTTCTTGCAAAAACGTGTCCAAAAAAGAGCTGGAAAAATACGAACTTCTGAACGCCGTTTCGCTGGGCAGTAAGCATGATTCAAAATTACTCGTCATCACGATTCCTGTGGCCGGCAGCAAGAGCTGTAACGTGGTCGTCGGAAAAGGTCTTTGCTATGACAGCGGAGGATTGCAGGGCAAAGGCAATCACATGAAGACGATGAAGGAAGATATGGCGGGCAGCGCGAGTGTGCTCGGCACGATTCTGAACATCAAAAAGAATGGCTTAAAGCTTAAGGAAACGACCTACTTCCTTCTACCCTTGGCCGAAAACATGATGGGCTGTAGCGCGATGCGTGCCGATGATGTTTGGACAGCCGGAGACGGTCAGCTGGTGGAAGTGATTCACACCGACGCCGAAGGCCGACTGGTGATGGGCGATGCCATCTGCTACGCCAAAAATAATTTCAAGAATATTGATTCCGTTTTCACCATCGCCACTCTGACCGGAAGCTGTCTGTACTGTTTTGCCGACCTTTACACAGGCGTAGTATGTAATGACGAAATGCTTGGAAAGGCGGCGGTCAATGCCGGAAAAGAATCCGGTGATCTGGTCTTTACGGGCCCATGGGACATGGACTATGACGATAACAATTCTCCGATTGCCGACGTGGCCAGTCTGGGCGAGAAGGATTATGCCGGCTGGATTAAGGCCGGCCTTTACCTGGCACGCTTTGTCCCCAAAGACAAAAAAACCGGTGAACTAACTTCAAAATTCTGCCATTTTGATATTGCCGGCACGATTGATATGGGCTCGAAGGGCACATCTTACAGGCAAAAGGGGCTTAATTCAGGGGTTGGTATCGGTTTCCTCAGCCAGCTTCTAACCAAGTAAGGTTCCTTCCTAACGATTTATCAACTAAGAGCTTGAAATTCAGGCTCTTTTTTGGTATAATACTAAGATAATTTTTTGAAAAACAAAAAATGCAAAACGTCAGAAAAGAGCCTCCCCCACTGCCGGGTTCGGAAAACAGAGACGAGTACCACCTTAACATACCGGACTTGGTGCAGTTTTCGCTGGAACGCGCGGAACGTAGGCTGATTGAGGCATCCCGCATACAGGAGGCAGAGGTATTAAGCGCGGCAAGAGATCCTGAAACCGTTGAAGCTGGTGGAACTAACTTTGTGCTCTTTCTTATACACCCCAAAGATGCCCTGGAGAGTCTTGATCAGATTGAGAAGTCGTTACACGAAAATGGCCTTCAGGAGGGTGAGTGGTCCCAATTGGATGATTTATTACACAGGATCGAAACACAATTTCCAGAAGACGAAAAGATTGGCGAAGAAATTGAACGTATTAGGTCTTTTATAGGCCACAACGATGTCAATGAAATCTTGCGAGTCGCCAAGGAACAGGTGGATACCATGCCACCACCAGAAGCCCGTTCAATTTCGGATATTCCGGAAGACGAGGAGCCATTTATGCTTGTTCCTAAACCTGAAAAAAAGACACTCAAACCTGAACCGATCACAGCACCGGAACCGCCTAAGCCTATCGCTCCATCAGTTCATCCTTTTAAAAGAGAAAAGAAGGAGATCAAAGAAAAAAAGAGGCCGGAACTTCACCTTTTTGGAAATGATTTTTATCTTCCAGTGGAAGACCTTGATGAGGCCAAAAAATTGCTGGAAAAGATCAAGAAAATGGCTGAGCAAAAAGATTTCACTAGGGAGGAGGAAGCCCAACTTCTGACATTCCTGCAAGAAGCTGAACAGGCGTACCCCAATACCACGGAATTAAATGGTCTGATTGCCGAAATAGAGAAGGCTACGAAGAAACAAGTGGAGGAAGAGAGTGACTACAATGCCGTAACAGCCGTCCCAAATGTTCCAGTGGAATTCAGACGGCCTTTTCCAACCACCGCCACTGCGGAGGAATCAACCCCTGAACCCGCCCCAGCTCCAGCGCCCGCGCCTGAACCTACACCTGCTCCGCCTCCAGCTGCCGAGCCTCCAGCCACTACCCCTGCTGAACCAGCCACAACGCCGACTTCTTCACCAGAAAGACCAAAGAATAAGGCCGAATTACAGCTGGCAGGTGAAACTTATAAAATACAAGCCCGTGATATTAAAAAGGCAATAAAAGCTCTAAAAAAAATCCGTGGTAAATTACAGCATTCCGAAACCACCCCCGAAGAAAAGGCGGAAGTGAATAAATTTCTTGATGAGGTGAGCAACCTATATCGGGACACAACTGACCCCGATGATCTGATCGCCGAAATCAGGGATATTCTGGTAAAACCGAAGGCTGTTGAAGAGGTGGTGGAGGAGGCAGTGGAGGAGGTGGCCGAAGAGATTAAGACCGAGAAACCGAAAACTGAGGCTCCCTCTGATACGATAGTAGATGAGCCGCCAACGGGTCCCGCGCCTGCGGACTCCGAAACTCCAAAAGAAAAAACTGCTCCGCCAGAGGACATTGATAAAGTTGTTGAATACCTTCTGTCAACTCTACAAGGTCTTCCGGAAGTTAGAGACCTCAGCATCCTTATCCGTCTTCTTAAGACAAGACCTGCCAATGTACCTGCATCAAGAGTGGTCGGGTATAAACGTCAGATGAAATACAACTTTGGCACCGACGACGTTCGAACCATTCGGGAAAGTATTAATAATGGTGACAATGAATTCTTAAAGAGATTCATTGCTCAGCCAATGCTTGATGACGGTGGAAATACGGATCAAAGAATTGTACTGAAACGGTTAATTGAGGGGTTGGAAGGTGAAAAAACGTATGCAGTCGCCCTTGACGCGGTCAACGATATGCTGGGTAAACTTAAGGATTTAAAAATTAAGGATACTAAAAGCTCCTCCGCGCCCGATTCCTCAGCCAAAAGCGAAACTGCTCCCGAACCAAAAACTGAACCACCAATGGGCCCTGCTCCTGCCGAACCTAAGGCTGAGGCAAAAGCGGACGAGGCAAAAAAACCTGACAGAACACCGGATACTCCTGCCGAACCCAAGTCTACCGAAACCGCGCCCGAAAGAAGCAGAATCCCCGATTCACTCGCCGTAGCTATTGATAAAGCCTCTGAGGGGGACGAGCAAAAAAAGAACAAACTGCTTGATCTTTGGGAAGTGGTGAAGGGGAAGGCAAAACTAGATGATAAAAAGCTGGCCGAAGATGTTAAAAAGATCATGGAGCGCAGCCACAATTTTTCACGCAAGGGTATTACAATGGATCTTGCTGTTGGGGGCCTAAAAAGACTCTTAATCATAGCCGAATACGCTACTGTCCGCCCCTTAGATGCTGACGAATCGAATCTAAATCGATTACAGCAACATATTGATTTGCTGGCGCTTGGCAATAAGGAGCTTCAGGAACGATTGAGTAGTATTTTTAAGATTCTACAAGTCGATCCAAAAAGCCATCCCGAAAAAGCAGCCATTATCGAGCGAATCCAAAAATCCGTCAGGCGGCTACTCCTGGTCAATTTATCGACCGATCTAGAACTTGGTAAGAGCAAAGACCTTGCTGAACTATTAGGCAAACTGGAGGATCAGGGTGATCTTTTGGAGCAGCAGCGTTTAATGGCAAAATTCAGCAAAACGATACTGGAGGACAAAGAGCTGGTAAAAGTGATTGAGTATTTTAATAAAATGATGAGCGAGGATGACGAACCGGATGAGCCACCCTCTACACCCAGTGCTCCATCAGCCACAGGCAGCGGGGCGCCAGCCGCTTCATCGTCCAACGATACC
>Ga0209450_10001977_pt1 | contig 10349 bp, 13 predicted proteins | sample FrelakmetLWP11LW_FD_187149 | JGI IMG/M metagenome (GOLD analysis project Ga0209450, IMG submission 187149) | Freshwater lake sediment microbial communities from the University of Notre Dame, USA, for methane emissions studies - LWP11 LW (SPAdes)... | ecosystem: Environmental > Aquatic >... | reverse complement strand
GTCGCTGGTGACCCGATCACGGCTTCTGTCCTGGGGGAGGATAGCGACGCTGGTCTCCCGTCTGAGCTTGCCTCGGGCAGCGTTGCCATTGCCATCCGGGTCGACCAGGCGAGCGGTGTGGCGGGTCTGCTGCGCCCTGGGCAGTCGGTGACCATTATTGGGCTCTTAAGTCCTGAATTACTCTCCTCGATGACCACGAGCATCCAGCTCCTTCCTGCTGCAACTATCAGCTCCGGGAGTTTCACGACCATTTCAGCCACTCCCACCCCGACCCCGGCGCCTACCCCGGTGTTGGGACCCCTGGGACGGATCGTGATCAGCGGGGTGCGCGTGCTCCTCGTGCCGCAGAATTTCCAGTACCAGGAGATCCCGGCGAGTGCCAACCAGGAAGAACTGTTTGCAAGCAGCCAGGCCACCGCCAAAGAGGCAAGTGTGGTGGTTCTGGAGGTCCCGGTAGCCCCGCTTGAGATCTCGCCTGGGATCCGCGTTAACCCGGCTACATTGGTCGCTGCCCTGGACCACTACGGGGTGATCCACCTGGTGCTGGAACCCTCCGCGGGGTTGGATCTAGCTGCCTCTGACGTGATCAGCCTGAACCTGGCAGAGTATTACAGGGGTGTCAATGCCCTTATCGAATCCACTTCCGGCAACGGCCAGTAAGGAGGGATCAGGATGATAGACAAAGACCCAAAGGTACTGACAATGCTGGCAGGTGCAGATGCCCAGCTCCTCTTCTACCAGATGCAGCCTGCCTTCCTGGCAGATGCGCGCTTCAGCGTGGCTTCCATCGCTACCAGCTGGGCGGATTGCGAGAGAAATTTGACCCAACTCAAACCGCACTTACTGGTAGTGCAGGCGGATATCGCCCCCTCCCCGGAAGCCCTGCTCTCAGCCCTTGCCCGCATGCAGGTATGGAACGGACTGGCGCTCGTTCTGCTGAAGTCAGCGCACCAGGATCTGCGCGGGGTATATGAACGCGCCGGGGTTTGCCGCGGGATATTCATTCTCCCGCTCAACTGGGGCGAGGTGGTGCAGGCTGGATACGGGGCGGTCGCAACTGAACGGGCGAGATCCTCAGCCCAGGCTCCTCTGCAGAGCGCAGTAGGACTCCGGAGTGCTACCGCCATCACCGGGACACGGGTGGTGGCTTTCCTTTCCGGTTCAGGGGGGACGGGGCGCTCCACCGTGGCAGAGAGCGTCGCCTACGAGCTTGCGGTGCGCATGAACGTACGCACGCTGCTGGCTTCCTTTGATCTGCCCCCGGCTGCGGTGATGCACTTCAACCTGCATTATTCGCCGCACGCGGGGGAGTACTTCGCCCGTCCCGGGGAGGGTTTTTCGGCTGCGCTCCAGTCACGGGAAACACTGGATGTGCTGGTAGCGCCTGAAAACTCGCTGGAGTATGCCCGGGCAGGTGAATCTTCACCTTCCGCGACTGAAAAATCCCCGATCCACTCCCTGGTAATGGCCAGCTGGACGCGCAATTACGCTGCAGTTTTGCTGGATCTCCCTGCAGGGGAGGGAAGCTGGACGCTGCAGCCGCTGGTAGCAGCCAATACAGCCCTGATCGTCACGCGCACCACCCTCGCTGACCTGGCTGCGACGCGCCACATGCTGGTCCTGCTCCTGGAGCGCATGCGCGGGGAGCACCGCATTCCCCAGGAATCCATCTTCCTTGTGCTGAACCAGGCGGGTGAACAGTCCAGTATCACCCCGCGTGGGTTCTATGAAGAGCTGACCGCCAGCTACGGTTGGGCACCGCCGGTGCTCGCGGTGCTGCCCTATGATCCTGGCATTCCCCGGGCGCAGGACGCGCAGAAATCCCCTATTCTCACGGTGGACAGCCTTGCATCCGGGACGCGTTCGATCCTCCAGGGACTTTTTCCAGGTTTTGAAACTCTGCACACCTCCCGGTCCAAAGGAAAGCCTGGCGGACTGCTGCGCGGTCTCATGGGACGTTCCGGGTGAGTCCGATGAGCCTGATGACGCTATTTGAAAGCGCGCCTCTTGGTGCGCCACTGATCACCGCGGAGCAGAAGCGGGAGATCAGCATGGAGGTGATCGACGCGGTAAACCGGGAATTTCCCGCATCACTCCTCCAGGATCCGGGTCCGGTGGGTACAGCCAGGGTGAACGAGCGGATCCTGGTACTGGTCGGGCAGGCCCTTGAGCGGCGCCAGCTTGCTTCCCGGGCGGAAGTATCCGGAGAGCTCGCGCGTGAGCTCTCGCGGCGGCTGTTGGGATTGGGATTTCTCGATCTCCTGCTCCCTCCAGTACGCACGGACCTGTCCGAGATCACCCTGTATTCCTCGGGTCTCGTGCAGGTGATGAAAAAGGGCAGCGTACGCTGGGAAACGGTGGCGCTGGATCCCATACCTGAGGAGATCGGGCGGGTGCTGGACCGGCTTCTGGGTCCCCAGAACCGGTCATTGAACGAGACAAACCCGTCTGTGAATGCACGTCTGCCGCGAACAGCTGACAATCCCGGTGGAGGACGGGTGAAGGCGCTTCATCCGGTGATCGCTCCTCCCGGCCGTAATCCCTCCATTAATATTCGCCTATTTGAACAGAAACCGGTCGACCCGGAATGGCTCCTGGCGCGTCAGCTGATGTCACCCGAGATGATGGCAGACCTGGCACTTGCCATGCAGAAAGGGCAGCGGGTGCTCATCACGGGGGGGACGCGTACGGGTAAGACCACCTTACTTTCTGCCCTCTGCAGCTTCCTCCCGGCTGCCTGGCGTATTCTCAAGATCGAGGATCCGGAGGAGATCTGGATCGACCGCAGCACGGTGCAGACGATCGAAGCGCGACCGCAGGCAGTGGGGACAGAAGTGCGTCCCTATACGCTGGCAGACGGGGTGGATGATGCCATGCGCATGTCCCCGGATTACCTGATCATTGGCGAGGTACGGGATGGAAAAGCCGCCCAGGCTTTATTTCGAGCGCTCATGACCGGACACGGGGGTGCCTGCACCTTCCACGCAGATAGTCCCATAGAAGCAGCGGGGCGTCTGGCGGTGCTCCTGGGGGCGGATGCCGGGGTGCGCAAAGCTGATGCCGTGCAGATGGTGGCAGACGCCGTGGACCTCGTTGTCCAGATCGGGATCCGTGCCGAGACGCGCCGCGTAACCCAGATCGCGCGGGTACTGCCTGGGGTGCGGGAGAGCGCAATTAATTTCGAGCCAACATGGCTATTTAATGAAGAAAGTGAGCCGGGCAGCCCCCGGTGGAGCAGGTGTGCGCACTATTCTCGAGGAAAGGAACAGGAATGAATCCCATTTTTTACCTGTTATCGGTCTTGACGGCAGCCGCTGTATGGGCAGCCACCTCGCCGCGACTGGAGATCAAGCATAAAGGAAAGGCGGCAGCGGTACTAACAGGTGCCCACCTGCGCGAGGGCGGCGTGCAGCTGGAGGATCTTGAAGCAAATTCGCTCGCCTACCGGCTGCAAGCCTCAGGGTGGTCTATTCGCCCGGCCACCTTCCGGGGGATTGTCGCCACCGCTGTAATTGGCATGGTGTTGGTCAGCTGGGCATTTCTTCCCGGTATCCCAGCGCTCCTCCTGGGGGGACTCACCGCTTATCTTCCACATGCCTGGATGAAGGAGAGGATTAAGGGACGAGGGCGGGAGGTGGACCGGATCTTGCCAATCGCCATTGGCCGCTTATCGGCAGGGCTCCTGGCAGGGGGAACGGTGGCGGATGTTCTGGACGAGGTGGGAATATCCTTTGAAATGGAAAAAGGGAATATCCTCGGCTCGGAACTGCGCTTGACCGCGGCCGAACTGCGTTCCAAGGACCGCGTGCAGGCGCTCAGGGATCTGGCTGCCCGTTCTCCCTCGCTGTCCCTGGCCAATCTAGCTTTCCTTCTTGAGGGGTACCTGGAGGTGGGGGGCGGCAAATACACGCGGATTTTGGTTGAAACGGCTGGCCAGCTGCAGCGGGTTCTGGCTGCGCGCAACCGCACCTGGGCCAAGGCGGGGGATGCCATGCTTTCTGCCAAAATCATCCCGGCGGTGCTGACGCTTGTGGTGGCTTACCTTTCCAGGGATGCGATGGCGCGTGCCAGCCTATCTTCGTTCCCCGTTCAACTGGTCTTAGGCATCACGATCGGTGCGATGGCGCTTGGGTATTTCATCATGCGTTCCATGGTCTCAGAAGCTGCCTGAAGGAGGGTATATGCAAGGGCTTTTAATTCTTCCCGGGATGCTGGTCACCTTTTGCTTGCTTTTTCTGGGGCTTGAAACGCTGCCTAAAATGCGCCAGGGTCGGGCAGCACGCATCCTTGAAGAAAGCACGTCTGAGGAGCGAGACTTGCCCGGCAGACTCCAGCAAGCACTGCACCCGCTCGAGGGTCCAGTTTCGCGCATTTTGGGGCCAGCCATGCGGAGGAAGGTAGAGTCTGACCTCTACTGGGCTGGGCAGGGCGGAGGGTGGCAGGGCTGGAGCGCGCTGCAGTGGCTCACCCTGCAGGTGTTCGCTGCGCTCATCGGGCTTCTGGTTGGTATTCTCCTTTTGCGTTCTCCGCTGATGGCAGTTGCTGCAGCCTGGGTGGGAGGGCAGGTCGCTGCCCGTCCGGTACGCGCTTCCTCCCGGAAGGTGCGGCGGCAGTTCCTGTCCCAATTGCCGGAATACATTCAGCTCACCACTGCCCAGATGGCCGCAGGGGTGTCGCTCGAGGAAGCACTTAAGCGTACCTCGCGCACGGAAAGCCTGCCCGCGCGTTGGATGCGCCAGGTGATCCAGATGTCCCAGGGACGCAGCCTGCTAGGGCAGCTGCAGCGAGAAGCTGAGGCCTCCCAGCTGCCTGAATTGATCTCACTTGGCGTTCAGTTGAGATTTATCCAGCGCGGAACTGCCCAGGAGCAGTTGATGGGACAGCTCTCAGCCCAGATCGCGGCCGATTCTATTGGAGCAGCCGAACTGCGCGCGGAAAAGATCGGGGCGGAACTCGTGATCCCGATGGTCCTGTTTTACTTCCTGCCTTTTCTCATCAGCCTGATGGCCATCATTGCCTGGCCTGTTATCCAGGGGATGTTGTGAGACACAGGATCTTCTTGAGGTGGAGTGAGGGAGATTGGCTGGGGATCGGCTTCTTTTTCACAGCGGCTGCTCTTTCCCTGGAAGTGCTCATGGAGCGCATCTCTTTTTTCGGGATTCTGAACCTGCTACATAATGTGCTGATCGGTATTCTTTTCTGCGTGAGAAAACACTCGGATCGGGAAGATCCAGTTGGTTTAATGCTTGCCCTGGTTACCGTTAGTTGGCCAATGGGTGTAGGTAAAAATTTCGCTTCAGGGATTTGGGAGGGATCAGCCCTGTTCGGGATGTGTTTGATCCTCTGGTCGCTGGTGACGCTTGGCCGGTCTTTTGGTCTGGCACCAGCTGACCGTGGTCTGGTCCAGCGGGGACCGTATCGCATTGTTAGACATCCGATGTACCTGGGAGAATTGATCTACCAGATATCCTGTTTTGCTGGGAGTTTTTCTATAGTACGTTTGGGGCTGCTGTTGGGCTTTGTTGGCCTGGAGATCATTCGCATTCTGCGTGAAGAGCGCTTGATCGCGGGGTATGATCGTTACTCGGAAAAGACACGCTGGCGCCTGCTCCCGGGGATCTGGTAGGGAGAGCAGTTAGCAAGGAAGTACCCTGGCTCTAGTCTTGCAAAAGCCGTACGAGGTTCTGTTGGGTCAATACTCCAAGATCAAAACCGGGCTCGATAAACGGACGCACATCTTCAATCACTTGGCTCCAATTGATCCTCCCAAGATGAAGGCTGACTATTTTCCTCCAATTGTCGATAGTCAGGATATCTCCCTGCCAATTGGTTTGAGCTAATGCGTTGTTGAGTAAGATTAAGTTGGGTTCAGGCCAGTTGGGATCGCTTAGATACCAGAACAGATCATAAATATCGCGTCCTTTAGAAAATGGCCTCTGCAGCAAAGCGTGTAGTTTTCCCGAGAATAATGTAGCTTTATCGTGGTGATGTAATTGGAGCATAACAAACCTTCGTACGATTGTTGTTGCAAGACCCGCACCCTTGGGTGGACGGCTATCCACTTCGATCTTTATTGAAATGACCTCGTTAGTTTGAGGCGAAAGTCCTAGATCGAAGAGTAGTCCCGGAAAACGAACAAATGCACTGTGGACCGTTCTTTGATCGTTCACCTTCAATTCAACCCTGTAACCCTCAGGAACCATTTCAGAACGAATTTCCTGAAGATAAGCGCGGAAATGATAATTTTGAGGATTTCCCTCGAGCGCAAAATCGAGATCTTCAGAGTACCGGCCGTGAGAATATAAAAAGCGCAAGGCTGTTCCCCCATGAAATGCGAGGGGGATCATAGCCCCCGCTCGCTGCAGCACGCCTAGAATTCGAGCTTGAAGGTATTCCCGAGCGATATTTCTGCCCTGCCATGGGGTGGGGGTTTGATGAACTAGGTCAGCTAAATATGCTTTCATATAATCTCAAGTTCTCCAGCACTTTCCTGGATAAGATTAGCGATGACCACTCCTGCTCGATGCATTTTGGGAGAACTAAAAACATCTACATATGTCCACAGGGTATCCAAATGCAGGTGGTCAAGATTCTGCAATCGTAACTCTCGGATAAAATTGATTTGCTCTCCACCTGTTTGCAGATAAATGAGGTCCAGTAAAGCTTTTTCAGGAGAAGCAATCAGGGCTCCTTGATCCCCTAATGAGGTCATGTGATATCCCGTTAACAAGTGTGTTTTGATATGCCTGAATTGAAAACTCCCAAGGGGGGTCTCGATCATTTCAGGTCGTCCGGAAGTAAAACTGATGGTTACATTCACAATATCCGGGATCATCCCATAAAAAGCCAGAGCTGACTGGGCACTAACGTAGGAGGCTCGTTTCAGAGAATTTGCGATTTGGAAAGGGTGTGGTTTGGTTTTCTGGTATGGTGATGCAATGGCATACAGTCCACGTCTTAACTGGTATATTAGACCGTTTTTCGTCCACCGGCCCAGCTGAAGACGGACGATTTGAGGGTCAATATCTCCTGCCAGAAGAAGATTACTTTCAAAAACAGGTGAATCACCAACTAATTTAAGCAATTGACCGAATTTCATACCAATATATTAGCATAAATGATAATTTATTGCAACAAAAAAAATAAGGTAGGAATCTAACCAAGCACATTCTGCCGCTCTTTCGGTGTAGGTAGTCTTGGAAGTAGGTTCTTTCAGACCACTCAGACCAATCGTCTAATAATCGTCTAATTATTGGATTATTATGGCATAAGCTTTCCCCCCCCTAATTCGCGTAATATACAGAAATGTAGGGACTGTCATCGGTAAAAGGATTGAGAATTAAGCACTGAATTTCTTGAGCCAGAGTAAGATTTCTTTCAGGTCAGCTTGAGACTGTGCACAAATTAGAGTAAAGCGCACCATTTCTTCGTTTTCAACCTGCAATGAATAACCATTGATCTGTAGAAAAAGTCCTGCAGAAGTGATGGCTGTGCGTTTATTCCCATCGACGAATGGATGATTCCGGATCAGGGAATCAAGTAGAGCTGCGCCTTTTGAGAATAATCCATCATACAAATCTCGGCCATCAAAGGTTGCCAGAGGTCTACCCATTGCTGAAAGCAACATACTGAGGTCACGGACCCCATGCAGTCCACCGGTTTCCTCAATGAGCTGGTTATGGATAAAGAGGACTTGCTCCGGTTTTAGATAGTGGATCACTTTGCAAGTTCTTCCAACGCAGAACGGTAACGCATGATGAAATCCGTTACCTGGCGAGTAAATTCCGGGTCAATATCGGTGGTGGGAAGTACTTTTTCAACTGGCGTTATGATCGCCCGCTTCTTTCCCTTGTCCAATTCAAGGGTGATGCTTTCGCCAATAGTCAGTCCTAGACCGTCCAGGATTTCTTGCGGGAGCGAGACAACCACACTGTTACCGGTTTTAAATAAGTGACGAATCATTTCAATCTCCTGTACTTACAGTGTAAGTATATCACGACGTCCTTTAGTATGGAGTAGAGCTTGTGACACAAGCCAATTTTGCTCGTCAATAATGGCGAGAACTCCCTGCCTTTAGGCATGGGGCGCAGAAAGAAACATCATTGAGAAGTGCTTAATGCCTTGGAAAAGTCTGGAAATTTTATACTACTCGAAAAAAGGATTAACAATCTTCATCGTACGAATCTCTTGTCCGTGTTTCATATCTTCTGCATAAATAATGCTACATTCACCCTGTAATGCAGCGGCCAGGATAAGGGAATCGTAAAAAGAATAATTATATTCTTTCATTATTTCTAAGGATTGTTTATAGATGTCTACATTTGGGTGTATATGGCACAGAGGAGAAAGCACCTTTTGTAGATAGACAGCTGCATCCTCAACTTTCATGGGGACCGAAAATTTCCTGGTGGCTACATTGAGGAACTCTTGGACGACCTGCCAACTGATCATTCCATTGCCATTTTGTAAAGCATCGGAAAGTAATGCCAACGCACGTTCTTTTTTGGCAGGCTGCCCTTCATCATGGCAGTAGATGAAGATGTTGGTGTCAATGAAATACTTAGCGTGCATTCATCTCCTCTCGCGAAAAAGTCTTTCCAGGATTGACGTATGAAAAGCGTTTCATCAGTTCATCCAAGTTCGATTGAGTCCGGGGCGATTCCACGTACTGTTCCAACCAACGACGAAACTCGGCATTGAGAGTCGTGTCCTTTGATTCAGCGCAGTGCCGCGCTTTTTCGATCAATGTTTTTTCTGCACTTAAAGTAATATTTTTTAGCATTGTTTCTCCAATGATTGTAGTGTACACTATTAATAGTGTACACTATTTTCCTGAAATATGCACTAAAAACATAGAACCTGATTACAGTGGGGTATTTGTATAGAAGAAGGGCTGGTAAAAATGGAAACACATCAGCATCCTCTCTCAAGAAATGTTCCCGCCGTCTGAGGGTGTGGATCGGGATCTGATAACAGCGAAAGCGCTGGAGATCATCAAAACAGATTTCTGGGATGAATATCGACTAGAAATCGACTATATTTCAACTATGTTTACACCTAAATTTCCCATAGAGATTAGTGGCGAGGGGGGGTTCCCTGTTTGCCGCGGTCCTAGTAAAGCCGTTATAGGGGCGCGGAGGGTTGCTGTTTTCAATAATTCGAGATAGTCTGGACGTTTAATCATGAGCCCATTAAATCCTGAAATATCGGAGCATAACTCCGATATTTCGGGATTTTCTCAAGGGACTATCTTTTATTCTGAAAACACAACCATTAGGGAGTTGATGCTTTCATCTCATTTCAGCAATTAAAACCTTCACTGCAGCTGTTGCTTTGGTTCAAGCTTTCGTTTGATCGGATCCTCAAATCACATTCTAGTACACATCATACCGCCATCCACATGCACGGTTACCCCATGGATGTAACTGGCTTCGTCGCTGCTAAGAAAGAGGATCGCAGAAGCGATATCTTCGGGTTCGCCAATCCGGCGCTTGGGAATCTTTTCAAGGAAGTATTGAGCCTGATCGGGATCACCGAGCATATTCTTGGTCAACCCGGTTAAAACCATCCCTGGTGCAACCGCATTGACATTGATGTTGTATCCGGAGCAATCCACTGCAATCCCCTGGGTCATCATTTTTGCTGCTCCTTTGCTCGTGTTATAGATCGATTGACCCTGGCCGGCTACTTCCCCCATGATCGAGGTAATATTGACGATCTTCCCATAATCCTTGTCCATCATATTGGGCAGGACCGCACGGCAGAAGAAAAAGATCCCCCGCACATTGATTTCCATGACACGGTCATATTCTTCATTTTCCATCATTGCAAACGGAAGGAACTGTCCGGTTCCGGCATTATTCACCAGGATATCCACAGTGCCAAATTTCTCGATCGTATCGGCAACACATTTTTCCACATCAACCTGCGACCGGACATTCACGATCGAGGATAGACAAGAGGCTCCTGTTTCTTCAATTTGCTTGCGAGTCTCTGCCAATCCTGCTTCATTAACATCACAAATGCAAACCTTTGCACCCTCCAATGCAAAACGCACTGCAGTTCTCGCGCCGATCCCCGAGGATGCCCCGGTTACGATCACGACCTTTCCTTCAAAACGGTTACACATAGATCCTCCACAATAGGTTGGTTGATTCCTTCCAGTCTGCTTCTGTAAACACATCGATCCAGGGTAAATTAAATGTCAAAACGATATATAGCAGTATCGAGATGGCAAACAATCCAAGTAAGGTCACTATTAAAGGTTTGTTATATACAATTTGCTCAAAACCACGTTCAAGGATCACAACCAGAATCCCAACGATTAAAGTGACGATGTTTCCATATAT
>Ga0209450_10001976_pt1 | contig 10350 bp, 8 predicted proteins | sample FrelakmetLWP11LW_FD_187149 | JGI IMG/M metagenome (GOLD analysis project Ga0209450, IMG submission 187149) | Freshwater lake sediment microbial communities from the University of Notre Dame, USA, for methane emissions studies - LWP11 LW (SPAdes)... | ecosystem: Environmental > Aquatic >... | reverse complement strand
GTTCGAGTTCGTTCATGCGCGGATGGTTCCGGGCGCCAAGCATACCGGAGTCGGCCGACCGCCCGGACGGGCGCCAGCATGGCCGGTGTCGGAAAAATTGCCACATTTTCCACGCGAATCGGCACACTTTCCGCTCGCGGCGCCGGCGCCGCCGGGACTATGATGCCGGCAGGTCGCATCGCCAGAACAACACAGCCGCAGTGCCACGGCGCCACGCGGGGCGCCAGGCCGTTATGAATCCGATTCGCCTCAAGACGCTCTACGTGCTCGCGGTCCTCGCCGTGGGCCTCGTGGTGACCGCGCTGACCGCGACCGGGATCCTGCTCGAAGAACACATCAGGCAGGTCATGCCGCGGGTGCACGACCTGCGGCTGCAGATCGTGCTCGGCAGCGGGCTCGCAATCACGGCGCTGGCCGTCTGGCTCACCGCCCAGCTCATCAATCGCATCGACCGGGCCATGATGGCGCTCGCCGCCAGCACCGATCGCATCGGCCGCGGCCACCATTCCGCGCCCGTGTCGCCGAGCGGCGTGCGCGAGATCGCGGCGCTCGAGTCGTCGCTCGAACGCATGCGCCAGGCGCTCACCGGCACGACCATCTCGCGCGACTATCTCGACGCGGTGCTCAACAGCATGAGCGATGCGGTGCTGGTGACCGCGCCGGACGGCCACATCCGCACCGTGAACGCCGCCGCGGCGCGCTTGTTCGGGCGGGCGCCCGCCGAACTCATCGGCGTCGAGTTCGTCTCGCTCATCGCCGATCCGCACCGGCAGGCATTCGCCGTCGAGCGGGTGCTCGGCGAACCGGGCGAGACCGTGATCGCCACTGCGCGCGGCCAGACCCTTCCGGTGTCGGTGAGCGCTTCGGCGATCTCGAGCCCGGACCCGGCGTTCCAAGGCCACATCTTCGGGCTGCGCGACATCACCGAGCGCAAGCGCGCCGAGCGGCGCATCCGCTACCTGGCGCGCTTCGACATGCTGACCAAGATGCCGAACCGCATGCAGTTCCAGCACATGCTGCACCAGGCGATCACCCGCTGCCTGCGGCAGTCGCGCGGCCTGGTGCTGCTGTACGTGGACGCGGACAACTTCAAGGAGATCAACGACACGTTCGGCCACGCCGCCGGCGACCGTGTGCTCGAGACGCTGAGCGAGCGGCTCACGCGCGTGCTGCCGAAGGAGTCGGTGGTCGGCCGCCTCGCCGGCGATGAGTTCGCGGTGTTCGTCGAGACGACCGACGACCCGAACGAGCAGCACGACCAGGCCGCGTCGCTGGCGCGCATGCTGCTCACGTCGGTGGCGCACCCGCTGCACGTCGGCGAGCACGAGATCGAGCCCACCGTGAGCATCGGCATAGCGACCTGCCCGCGGGATGCGGACAACGTCATCGACCTGATCCGCAACTCCGACGCGGCCATGTACCACGCCAAGCGCGCCGGCCGGAACTGCCAGGTGTTCTACGCGCCCGAGATGAACGCGGCGGCAGTCGAGCGACTGCTGCTCAAGAGCAAGCTGCGGCGGGCGCTCGAGCGCAACGAGTTCCTGCTGCGTTACCAGCCGAAGGTCGATCTCGCCTCGGGCAAGGTGGTGGGATCCGAGGCGCTGCTGCGCTGGCGGCTGCCCGGCCACGGTGACATCGCGCCCGCGCAGTTCATCCCGCTCGCCGAGGAGTCGCGCCTCATCCTCGACATCGGCGCGTGGGTGCTGAACCAGGTCTGCAGCGACTACGCGGCCTGGCAGAAGGAACTCGCCGATCCGGGGCTCGTCGCGATCAACCTCTCGCTCAAGGAACTGAGCCAGGCGAGCTTCATCCCGCGCTGTCGCAGCGTGTTCGAGAAGCACGGCGTGTCGCCGGGCCGCGTCGAGCTCGAGATCACCGAGACGACGCTGATGCTCGATGCCGAGCGGACGCTGCCGCTGCTCGACGAGCTGCGTGCGATGGGCGTGCACCTGTCGATCGACGACTTCGGCACGGGCTACTCGAGCCTGAGCGCCCTGCAGCAGTTCCCGATCGGCACCCTGAAGATCGACCAGTCGTTCGTGCGCAACGCCGCCGGCGACCCCGACGACGCCACGATCGTGCGCACCATCATCGAGATGGGTCGAAGCCTCGGGCTGCAGGTGCTGGCGGAGGGGGTCGAGACCGAGGAGCAGCGCGAGTTCCTGCTGCGCTGCGGCTGCCAGTTCGGGCAAGGCCGGCTGTTCGGCGAACCGGTGTCCGCCGACGAGTTCCTCGACATGGTGTTGCGGCAGGCCACGGGCCAGTTCCCGATCCTGCGCCTGCCCGCCTGAATCCACGGTGGCACGGTGGCGAAAAAAGAAGGGCGGGACAGGTCCCGCCCAAGCGGGGGTCATCGATTACGGGGTGGACCGTATCTCCCTTGCGCGCATGCTGTCAATATCTTGTACAGCCTGTCGTGATATTATTTTTGTACACCCATTGGCCGACGTCTAAAATCTGCCCATGTACTCCATCAAGGCCGTCGCCCAGGCCACCGGTCTGACCGTCGAAACGCTGCGCGCGTGGGAACGTCGCTACGGCATCGTGGTGCCGGGACGGGACGCGGGTGGCCGGCGGGTCTACCGGGCGGAAGACGTATTGCGACTGCGCCGGCTGCGCGAGGGCACCGAGCGCGGACACCCGATCGGCCGCCTCGCCGGGCTGAGCGACGACGCCCTCGCCAGCGTCCTCGACGAGTCGTCCGATCGCAGCACGCGCGCGGCGTCCAACGCCTTCGTGGCGCGCATCCTCGACGCCGCGCAACGGTTCCGCACGGCCGAATGCGAGCAGGCGTTGACGCTGGCGATCGCAATGCTGTCGCCGCAGCAGCTGGTGAGCGAGGTGCTGCAACCTCTGCTGCGCGAAGTCGGCGAGCGCTGGCACCGTGGTGAGCTCGCGATCTCGCAGGAGCGGCTGGTGTCCACCGTCGTGCGCCGCCACGTCGGGTTGATGCTCGATACCTACGACCGCGGCGCCCGGCGCGCGGCCATCCTGTTCGCCACCCTGCCGGGCGAGCGGCACGAGCTCGGCCTGCTCATGTCGGCGATGGTCTGCGCCAGCCGCGGCTTCAAGGTCCTCTACCTCGGGCCCGACCTGCCTGCGGGCGAGATCGCGCGCTTCGCCCGCGAGTCGGGCGCGGCCATCGTCGCATTGAGCGTCGTCCTGGGGGGCCGCCTGCCGGAGTTACCGGCGCAGCTGCGCGAACTGGCCTCGGGCCTGCCCGAGGGGTTGGACATCTGGGTGGGCGGCGGAGCGGCACGCACGCTGCCGCGCGAGCTGCTGCCACCGAACTGCATCGTGCTGCAGGACGCCACCGAGCTCGAGCAACGGCTCGAGATGCTCCCCGCCTGACTCGAGCAGGCCGGCCCGCGCTCAGCGCGCAGCGTCCGTTGCCGATTCCCTGACGACGTCCACGGCCGTGCTGACCGCGGCAGCGGTCGCGCGCTCGAACGCGTCGATGACGGCCGCACGGCGATCTCCGGCGGCCACCGCGGAACCCGTCGCAACGACACTGGCCAATCGGCGCGACTGGCGGGGATCCACGACCGACACCTGCATCTCCACCCGCACCTCGGGCGCCGCTCCATCCTGCGCGTAGACCGCCTCGAACCTGCGCAGTTCGACGTCGAGCAACAGGTCGGCCGGCACACGGCTCGGCGCGGCCACCACCACCTCGAACCGTCCGTCCGCGGCCAGCCCGCGTACCAGCAGCTGCTGCAGCATCTGCGGCGCCGGTTCCGACCAGCGCACGCCGGCGAAGTAATCGAAGCGGCTGTCGCTGCGCACCACCGCGATGCGTTCGGTGTCGAGCGCCGATGCCGCGCGCGGGCGCGAGACGGTGAGCGCAAGTGGCAGCCGTCCGCCGCGATCCGCCAGCGCCTGCCCGGCAAGACGGTAGGTATCCGGGGCGTCCGCGTTCGATTCGAGCAGCGAGCCCGTGCAGCCCGCCAGGGACAGCGCCAGGACGAGCAGCAACCCGGCCGGTGCGTTCATTTCGCGATCTCCACGCCGTGCTCCTTCGACTCCCGCACCAGGCGCGAGGGATTCGCGCGCAGCTCGACGGCCAGCGCGCGCACCTCGGCGCTGGCGTCGCGCACGTCGATCACGAGCTGCTGGAGCTCCACCGCACCCGAGCCCGCCAGCCCGTTGAGCGCGGCCTCGTTGCCCGCCACGATGCGCTCGAGGCCCTCCGCCGTCCTGGCGAGCTTCTCCGAGGCGACCTTTACGCTGGCCAGCGTGCCGGCGAAGTCCGGCTGCGAGCCTGCCACCACCGCGTCCAGCCTCTGGATCAGGGCCGTCGCCTCGGCTGACGTCGTACGCATTTCCGCAGCGAGCACTGCGGCGTTCTGCGCGAGGGCAGGCAACTCGGCCGACGCCTGGCTCACGTTGCGCAGCGACTCGCTCACCGCCTGCAGGTTCTCCTCGGCGAGCAGTTGCTCGACGCGCGCCATGACCGCCCCGGCGCGACCCACCAGGTCCGGCAGGCGCTCGAGGAACGCCTCGATGTCGCCCTTGCGCGACTGGATCACCGGGTGACGCTCGCCCTGTGCCAGCGGGCCGGAGGCGCTCGCCTGCGGATCGAGCTGCAGGTCGATGTACAGCAGCCCCGTCAGACCGAGCAGGCCGAGCCGCGCGCGGGTCGCCGCCGACAGTGGCGCTCTCGAATCCACCTCCACCGTGACCTTCACCCTGCCCGGGTCGCCCCGGTCCACCGACAGGTTGCGCACCCGCCCGACGTCCACGCCGAGATAGCGCACCGGGCTGCCCTGCGACAGGCCGCTCACCGAACCGTCGAAGTAGATCTCGTAGGGCTCGTAGCTGCGGCGGTCGCCCTGCCCCGTGTACCACCAGACGAACGCGAACGCGGCCGCAATTGCCGCAAGGGCGAACACGGCCACCGCCGCATAGCGTGCGTCACGCTCCACGGCCGGCCTCCGCGCGGCGACGCGCGGCACGACCGCGGTCACCGTGGAAATAGTGGCGGATCCACGGATGCTCGTTTGCCAAGATACCCTCGAACGTATCCGTGATGACCTTGCCGTCCACCAGCACGGCGACACGATCACACGTCCTCGCGAGGGTGTCCAGATCGTGCGTGACCATGACGATCGTGAGGTGCAGCGTGTCGCGCAGGTACAGCACCAGCTCGTCGAATGCCGAGGCGGCGATCGGGTCGAGGCCGGCGGTGGGCTCGTCGAGGAACAGGATCGACGGGTCGAGCGCGAGCGCGCGGGCGAGCGCCGCGCGCTTCACCATGCCCCCCGAGAGCTGCGCCGGATGTTTCGCGGCCGCCTCGAGCGGCAACCCGACCATGCGCAGCCGCAGCTCGACCAGGCGCTCGAGCGAAGCCTCGTCGAGGTCGAGCACCTCGACGACCGGCAGGATGACGTTCTCCGCGACCGTGAGCGCGGTGAACAGCGCGCCGTGCTGGAACGTGACCCCGTAGCGGCGCTTGATGGCACGCAGTTCCTGATCGTCCATCGCCGTGATTTCGTCGCCTTCGATCGCAACGGTGCCGGCGTCGGGCCGCCGCAGGCCGAGCAGGGTCTTGAGCAGCACGCTCTTGCCGCTGCCGGAGCCGCCGACGATGCCGAAGATCTCCCCGGCCCCGACCTCGAAGCCGACGCCGTCGTGCACGACCTGCGCGCCGAAGCGGTTGGCGATGTCGCGCGCGACGATGACGGGCGGCGATGCGGCCATCAGAAGTCGATCTCGAGGAAGTAGACGGCGAACAGGGCGTCGGCAAAGATCACCAGGAAGATCGACTGCACTACCGCCACGGTGGTCAGGCGCCCGAGCTCGCGGGAGGACTCGCGCACCTGCAGTCCGCGCAGCGTCCCTGTCAGCGCGATCAGCAGGCCGAACACCGGCGCCTTCACGAGCCCCGCCCAGAACGTGGTGTCGCTCACCGAGGAATCGAGGCGCATCATGAACTGCGACCAGGGCAGGTCGAGCAGGTAGCTGGTGAGCAGGGCGCCGCCGGCGAGGCCCATGGCATCGGCGACGACCGTGAGCAGCGGCATCACCAGCACCAGCGCCACCACCCGCGGCAGCACCAGCACCTCGTAGGGATTCACGCCCATCGACTCGAGCGCGTCCACCTCGTCGTTGAGCCTCATGACGCCGAGCTCCGCCGCATACGCGCTGCCGGTGCGGCCGGCGACCATGATCGCGGTGAGCAGCACGCCGAGTTCACGCAGCACGCCGATGGTCACCAGGTCCACGGTGTAGATCTCGGCGCCGAACGGCCGCAGCTGCTGCGCACCGATGTAGGCCGAGATGATGCTGATCAGCAGCGCGATCACCGCCACGACCGGGATCGCCTGCACCCCGGTCTCGTGCATGTGGCGCACGATCGAGGGAATGCGCAGGCGCTTCAAGCTGCGCCACGCCACGGCCGCGCCCGTGAGGACGTGCCCGCCGAAGACCAGTGCCTCATACCAGGCGCCCACCCGGCGCCGCAGCCCGGCGCCGAGCGACGCGAGCCACGCGATCGGCGTCACCGGTTGCGGTACGGGCAGCGCACCCACGTCGCGCGCGCCGATCTCGTCGAGATAGGCGAAGTGGCCCGGCTCCCGCCCGGCCAGCTCGACCCGGCTGCCGGTCGCGCGCAGGTCGGCGAGCAGGCAGCGCAGCAGCCAGGACGGCCCAATGTCGAGTGCCCCGCCGATGTCCACCACGAGTGCAGCCGGGGCGGCTGCGCGTGCGGCGTCGAGCGCCCGCGCCAGCCGGGGCGCGTCGTCCATGCGGCAGTCGCCCTGCAGGACGAGGCGCGCCGCGGCCGGGTCGAAGTGTGCCGAGAACGTCACGGCACGGGGCTTGCGCGGGCGGCGATCACGGTCTCGGTCATTACTTGCCCTCCTCTCGGAACCCCCTGCCGGCTGGAATGCTAGCATCGGGTCAGGCGCACGGTGAGGGCCGATGGGCGGCGACATCCTTCTCCAGATCCTGATCCTGCTCGCAGGCTCGGTGGCGGTGCTCACGCTGGTGCGCCGCTTCGCGCTGCCCCCCATCCTCGGATACCTCGTCGTCGGCATGGTCCTGGGCCCGAACGCCCTGGGGCTCGCGTCGGACGCCGAGGCCGTGCAGCTGCTCGCCGAGATCGGGGTGGTGTTCCTGGTCTTTACGCTCGGCCTGGAATTCTCGCTGGCCCGCATGATCGCCATGAAGCGCGAGGTGCTCGGCATCGGCGGCCTGCAGATGCTGGTCACGACGGCCGCCTTCGGCGCCGCGGCGTGGGCGCTGGGCGTGGACCCGGCGGTGGCGATCGTGCTGGGCGGCGCGCTCGCGATGTCCTCGACGGCGATCGTGGTGCGACAGCTCGGCGAGCAGCTCGAGATCAATCGCACGCACTCGCGGCTCGCGGTCGGCGTGCTGCTGTTCCAGGACCTCGCGTTCGCCCCGTTCCTGGCGCTGGCCACGTCCCTCGGCGCGGCCAGCGACGTGCTGAACCCCGCCTGGCTGCTAGGCATGGTCGGCCGGGCGGTCGTGGCGCTGCTGCTGGTGCTGGTGCTCGGCCGGTGGCTGTTCCGGCCGCTGTTCCGCGAGATCGCCCGGCACCGCAGCTCCGAGACGTTCACGCTCACGGTGCTGTTCGTCGCGCTGTCCTCTGCGTGGGCGACCCACGAGCTCGGTCTGTCGATGGCCCTGGGCGCGTTCCTCGCGGGCATGCTGCTCTCGGAGACGGAGTTCCGGCACCAGACCGAGGCGGTGATCAAGCCGTTCCAGGACATCCTGCTCGGGCTGTTCTTCGTCTCGGTCGGCATGCTGCTCGACCTGCGGCTGCTGCTCGCGCAGCTGCCGCTCATCTTGCTGATGCTGGCGGCACTGCTCGTCGCCAAAGCGGTGATCGTCTTCGCGATCGTGCGGCAGTTCGTACCGAACTCGCATAAGGCGCTGCGCACCGGCATCGTGCTCTGCATGGGCGGCGAGTTCGGTTTCGCCCTGCTCACGCTGCTGCTCAAGGGCAGGATGGTCGATCCAGGGCTCGTGCAGGGCCTGCTGACCACGGTGGCGCTCAGCATGCTGCTCGGTCCACTGGTCGTGCGCTACAACGGCCGCGTCGCCGACTTCGTGCTGCGACGGCGCACCGTGGACCCGACCGAGGTCGCACTCGAGACGGCCGCGACGCGCGAGCTGGCGCAGCGCGAGCACGTCATCATCTGCGGCTTCGGCCGTGTCGGCCAGAACCTCGCCCGCGTGCTCGAGCAGCGCGGTTTCGAGTACATCGCGCTCGACCTCGATCCGTTCCGCGTGCGCGACGCCCGCCAGGCCGGCGACCCGGTGGTGTACGGCGACGCGTCCGAGCCCGAGGTGCTGCGTGCGCTCGGCCTCGAGCACGCGAGCGTGGTGGTCGTGTCGTTCAACAGCGTCGAGAAGGCGCTCAGGGTCGTGCGGGCCGTGCGGCGCCTGCGCGGCGACCTGCCGGTGCTGGTGCGCACCGAGGACGACTCGCGGCTCGAGGCCCTGCAGGCTGCAGGGGCGACGGAGGTCGTGCCGGAGATCTTCGAGACCAGCCTGTCGCTGGTATCGCACGTGCTGCTGTTCCTGAACGTCCCGGCACGGGAGGTCCTCGAGACCACCGAGGACATCCGCCACGATCGCTACGGCATCCTGCGCAGCGTGTTCCGGCGCCGCGACGCGCGGTCACTCGAGGACGACGATCACGCGCTGCGCCAGCAGCTGCGTACCGTCGTGCTGCCGCCGGGCGCAGTGGCGGTGGGGCGCACCATTGGCGAGCTCGGCATGGACCGGGGGAAGGTGGTGGTGACGGCACTGCGTCGCGAGGGCATCGTCGGCCGCGACCCCGACCCGGCCACCCGGCTGCGCGAGGGCGACGTGCTGGTACTGTGGGGCTCGCCGGAGGACCTCGAGCACGGTGAGAACCGGTTGCTGATGGGCTAGAGGAAAGCGGTTAGCGGTTAGTGGTTAGTCGGAGGGGCGCAACTCGACGGTTCGCAGGCAACGATCTGACGCGGCGCTGTCCGCGGGCAGCGGCACCTCTTACTATCCGCTAACCGCTAACCGCTGATCACTCTCCATGACCTCCCTCGGCACCCCCCTCTCCCACTCCGGCACGCGCCTGCTCCTGCTCGGCGCAGGCGAACTCGGCAAGGAAGTCGCCATCGAGGCGCAGCGTCTCGGCGTCGAAGTGATCGCGGCGGATCGCTACGCGAACGCCCCGGCGATGCAGGTCGCGCATCGCTCGCACGTGCTCAACATGCTCGATCCGGTCGCGCTGCGCGAGCTGGTGCTGCGCGAGCAGCCGGCACTGATCGTGCCGGAGATCGAGGCGATCGCCACGCCGGCACTGCTCGAGCTCGAGGCCGAAGGCTTCCGCGTGATCCCCACGGCGCGTGCCGCGCGCCTCACCATGGACCGCGAGGGCATCCGCCGGCTCGCGGCGGAGCAACTCGGCCTGGCCACCTCGCCGTACCGCTTCGCGGACACGCTGACGGACTACCAGGCCGCCGTGGCCGCGGTCGGCCTGCCGTGCGTCGTTAAGCCGGTGATGAGTTCCTCCGGCAAGGGCCAGAGCGTGGTGCGTGCGCCGGACGACGTGCTGCCGGCCTGGGAGTACGCACAGGCGGGCGGCCGGGCCGGCGCAGGGCGCGTCATCGTCGAAGGATTCATCCGCTTCGACTATGAGATCACGCTGCTCACCGTGCGCCACGCCGGCGGCACCAGCTTCTGCGAGCCCATCGGCCACCTCCAGGTCGACGGCGACTACCGCGAGTCGTGGCAACCGCAGCCGATGAGCGCCCAGGCGCTCGCGGCCGCCCAGCTCATCGCGCGGAAGGTGACGGACGACCTCGGTGGCGCCGGGATCTTCGGCGTGGAACTGTTCGTAAAGGACGACGCGGTGTGGTTCAGCGAAGTGTCGCCGCGGCCGCACGACACGGGCCTCGTCACGCTGGTGTCGCAGGACTTGTCGGAATTCGCGCTGCACGCCCGGGCCATCCTCGGCCTGCCAGTGCCGGCCATCCGCCACGTCGGGCCCGCGGCGTCCTGCGCCGTGCTGCTCGAGGGCGAGTCGACCGACGTCCGCTTCCACCGCGTGGAGCGCGCGCTCGAGGAGCCGGAAACCCAGCTGCGCCTGTTCGGCAAGCCCGAGGTGCGCGGCAGGCGCCGCATGGGCGTCACGCTGGCCCTCGGCGACAGCATCGAGCAGGCGCGCGACAAGGCGAGGCGGGCTGCCGCAGCGATCGTCGCCGCGGCCGAGCTGCACTGACGTCGGCGCAGCCGGCCCTTGTCTGCCGGAACCCAATGATTAGATTGATGTTTTTCATAATAACTATACTGTCGTCCAGTTATTGACAGTGTGTCAACAGCCGGGACAATGCCGGCATG
>Ga0209450_10001975_pt1 | contig 10351 bp, 9 predicted proteins | sample FrelakmetLWP11LW_FD_187149 | JGI IMG/M metagenome (GOLD analysis project Ga0209450, IMG submission 187149) | Freshwater lake sediment microbial communities from the University of Notre Dame, USA, for methane emissions studies - LWP11 LW (SPAdes)... | ecosystem: Environmental > Aquatic >... | reverse complement strand
CGGGCGCGAGCCGATCGAGGCGCATTCCGAGGACCCGCCGGTGAACGACTTCTACACCGACGAGGAAGTGCTCGCGATGTTCAAGCGCTTCAAGGTGCTCGAGGCCGTGCACGAGCACCATCGCGCGCTGCCGGTCGCCAAGCGTGGCTGGAAGGCCGCGGCGTACAAGTACGTGTTTGCGCCGGTATACAACCTGCTGCCGGAGTCGATCGCGCTTAAGTACGCGTACAAGATCTCGGTGACGGCGATCAAGGCGTGAGGCGGTGGCCCGCCGGCGCGGTGCGCGGCGTGGCATGACAAGGGGTGATTCGTGCGCATCGCGGTCATGCTCCGCACGCTGGACGAGAAGGGCGGCATCGCGGTCTACAGCCGCAACCTGATCGAGACGCTGCTCGACCTCGACCCGCGCAACCGGTACGAATTGCTGTACCGCAGCCCGGAGCAGCTCGGGCGCTACGCCACAAGATCGAACGTCCGCGAGCACCTGCTCGAGGCGGGCAGCAAGGCGCTGTGGGACCAATGGATCGTGCCGCGCGCCTGTCGGCGCCTGGGCGTCGACCTGATCCTGCACCCGAAATTCACGGTACCGTTGCTCGCGACCGTGCCCACGGTGATGGTGCTGCATGGCGCGGACTGGTTCCTGCCCGACGCCGCGCAGTTCTACACGCGGCTCGACCGTGCTTACATGCGAGTCTTCATGCCGCTCTACCTGCGCAAGGCTCGCGTGGCGCTGTCGGTGTCGCAGCTCACCACGGATGATTTCGTGCGCATCTTTCGCCTGTCGCCCGGCAAGGTGCGGACGGTCTATTTCGGTCCCGCACGCCATTTCAAGCGCGTCACGGACCCGGCGACGCTGGTGGCCGTGCGGGAGAAGTACCGCCTGCCGGAGCGCTTCATCTTCACGCTGTCGAAGCTCGGCGGCGGCGAACGCAAGAACATCCGCGGGGTGTTCGACGCGTACGCGCGTCTGCACGGGCAGGTGCCGCACAAGCTCGTCGTGGGCGGCAAGGACCTCGAGCGGTTCCGCCAGGACTACTCGATCCCGGCCGACGGCTGGGGCCGCGACGTGATTTTTCCCGGGTACCTCGACCAGGTCGACCTGCCGGCGATCTACAGCGCCAGCGATGTATATCTTTATCCATCGAACCAGGAAGCCTTCCCCATACCGCTCACCGAGGCGATGGCCTGCGGCACGCCGATCATCACTTCGCATGCCAACGGTCTGGAGGAAATCGCTGGTTCGGCCGCGCTGCTGGTCGATCCGCGCAATGCGGAGGAGATCGCCGACGCCGTCCTGAAAGTGCTTACCGATCATTCGCTGGCGGCCCGCCTGACCGCTGCTGGGCTCGAGCGTTCGCGCACCTTCTCCTGGGACGCCTGTGCGCGACGTACCCTCGCGATCCTCACCGAGGTGGCGGGGCAGGGGCCGCCGCAGCACGCATGACCGCCGCGCTCGACCGCCCGATCCGCGTCGTCTATTTCGCCGGCCCCTATCTGGAGTCGAGCGCGGTCCGCTTCGTGACCATGCTCGACGAGCACCCGGACGTCGAGTTCGTGCTCGGCCTGTGCCAAGGCGACGGCCCGGGGCTGCCGCAACGGATACGCAACATGTGGCGCCGGCGCGGATTGGTCGCGTTGCCCGTGCTCGGGCTGGAGATGGCCTCGGCAGTGTGGAGATTCCTGCGCCATCCGCGCGAAGGCCTCGACCTGCGGCGTCGCTCGGCGCGCGCGCTGTCGCGTTTCCTGACCGTACCCGACGTGCATGCGCCCGAGGTGCTCGAGCGCGTTCGTGCCGCGGCACCGGATCTCGGGGTGATCTACGGGGCTCCCATTCTGCGGCCCGAGCTGTTCAGCATTCCACGGTTCGGCACGCTCGGCATCCACCACGGTCGGGCGCCGCAATACCGCGGCAAGAAGACCACGTTCTGGGAAATGTACAACGGCGAGCGCACGGCCGGGGTCACCATCCAGCGCGTCAACCCCGGGGTCGATACCGGTGACGTCGTCCGCCGGGCCGAGGTTGAGATCGGCCGCAAGGGCTACCGCCGCGTGTGGCGAGAGGTGGAGGAGGTTGGCCGTCGCGTGTACCTCGAGGCGATCCTGGACGTGAGGCGCGGTGCGGCCCAGTTCGCGCCGCAGGATGCCACGGCCCGGCGCAACCGCCTGTACCGACAGCCCGGGCCACGGGATATCGTGCGCTTCTGGTGGAGTCGGCTGCTGCGCCGGCCGGCCCCAGGCGCCGCGCAGCGGGCGCAGTCCTGAGCACCCTCGCATGAATGCCGCCCCGAACATCGATCCGGAGCTCACGCTGGTGATCCCGACCCTCGGGCGACCGATCCTCCGCCGCATGCTCGGCGCGGTGATCGCGGGCGATACCTGGCCGGCACGTGTCGTGATCGTGGACCAGGGCCCTGATGCAGCGACTGCCGCGCTCGTCGAGGAGATGCGCTCGACCGGCCTGGATGTCCTGTACCTCCCGTCCAGCCGCACGGGTCGATCCGCGGGCCTGAACGACGGGATCGCGCGGGTCGCAACGCCATATGTGGCAATCACGGACGACGACTGTCTCGTGGCGCCGGACTGGTTGCGTCGTCTTGGTGAGCGCCTGCGCCGCCATGCGCCGGCCATCGTGACGGGTCGCGTGGATGCCGGCGAGGGCGAGGCGCAACTCGCGGTGGTGACCTCGGAGGTCGAGGAGATCCAGAGTCGGCCGAGACTGCGCTTCGATCGGTTGAGCGGCGGCAACATGGGGATGTCGCTCGCGGTGGCGAGACGCGTCGGGCCATTTGCGGAGGCCGCCTCGATGCGCACGGCCGAGGACAACGAGTATGCCTACCGGGCACTTCGGGCCGGCATCCCCATCGTGTATGCACCCGACGTCGCCGTGGCCCACCTCGGCTGGCGCGACACGGCCGGGCGCATCGAGCAGTACCGCGGCTACGCGCTGAGCCAGGGGGGCTTCTTCGGGTGGTACCTGCGCCAGGGGGATGGCTTCATCGCCCTGCGCGTCGCGGTGCACCTGTTGCGCTCCTTGCGGCGCTGGCTGGTTGCGCGCCTGAAGGGCGACGACGAGATGGCGCTCAACGGCCGCGCCTACGTGCTGGGGCTCTTGCCCGGCCTGCGCGCCGGCTGGCGCGAGCGGGGGCAGGCCTGATGGGCGGGATCGCCGCACGCGCCGCTTCTGCGATGCGCTGGCGGGCCACGCAGATTGCCGGCGTGGAGTTCATCTATTTCCTGCGGCTGCTGGTGCTGGCTTCGTTGCTGGCGCCCGAGGCCTTCGGCCTGGTCGCAATTGCCAGCATTGCACTGAGCACGCTCATGCAGGTGAGCAACGTCGGCATGGTCCCAGCGCTCGTGCAGCGACACGATGCGACACTCGAACAGCACGACGGCGCATGGACCGTCGGGCTGGCGCGTTGCCTGCTGGTCACGGCCGCGCTGATCGTCTGTGCACCGTGGGTTGCCGAACTGTTCAAGGAGCCCCGTGCGACACCGATCATCCAAGCCCTCGCATTGCGGCCTTCCATCGAGGCCCTGAGCAGCATCGGCATCGCGCAGCTCACGCGCGAGCTGAGATTCCGTGAGTTGGCTTTCGTCTACGTGCCGGCCGCGATCGTCGACCTGTGCGTAGCATTGCTCGCGGCTCGGGAGTTCGGTGTCTGGGCCCTGGTGGCGGGGTCGCTCGCCGGAAGCCTGACGATGACGGTCATGTCCTACGTCTTCGCGCCGCATCGGCCCAGATTGCGGTTCCGATGGGAAGAGGTTTCGCCGCTGGCAGACTATGGCCGCTGGGTACTAATCACGGGGATCCTGACCCTGGCCGGCACGATGCTGACGCAGTTGGCCGTCTCACGCATGCTCGGTGCGACTGCACTGGGCTTGTTCTTCCTGGCCGTGAAGCTGGCGTACCTGCCCATCGATGCCGCGAACTCGGTCGTCGGGGCCGTGGCGTTTCCGATGTTCGCGCAATTGCGGGAGGATCGGGCCGCATCGGCGCGGGCCTTCGTGACGGTGCTCACCAGCCTCCACCTGCTGCTGGTCCCAGTCTATGCGCTGACGTTCGTGCTCGCGCCGGATCTCGAGATCGTGCTCGGCACGAAGTGGACCGGCACCGCGCCGATCGTGAGGTTTCTCTGCATCGCCGGCATCGCCGGGATCATGGGCACGGTACTCAGGCGTTACCTCATGGGTCATGGCAACGCCAAGGGGGCGTTCTGGCTCGAAGCCCTGCACACGCTGGCACTGCTGGCGGCACTGGTGCCGTGCGTGATGCAGTGGCAGGTGTACGGGGCAGCCGTGTCATGGCTGGTCGGAAGCCTCGCATTCCTGGCGCTGTCGATCGTCTGGCTGCGCCGACTGATGCCCGGGTCGTTGCACAGTGCGGGGCGCCGGCTGGTGGCTGCGGGTACCGTCTCGCTTGCGGCGGCAGCAGCGGCCTGGCTCGCGGCCGCACCGTTCGCGGGCATCGCGGGCATCATCAGCGGAGGTCTCGCCGGAGTGGCCGCCGGGGCGCTCGTGCTCTGGTGGCTGAACACCGTGCTGAGCCTGCAACTGCAGGAAATCGGAGTCCTCTTGAGAAGTCGCGATGATTGACACCGCGGATCGGCAAGCGGCAACCGTGCAGCGAACCAGCGTCGCGGTGGTCATGCTGACGCTGAACCAGCGTGACGTGACCCTTCGCGCGCTCGAGAGCCTGATGCCCCAGTTGGAGACAGGCATGCGCGTGCTGCTGTGGGACAACGGCTCGACCGACGGCACGGTCGAAGCCGTGCAGCGGGCGTACCCGGAGGTCCTGGCGCACCATCATCCGACCAACCTGGGCGTGGCCTCCGGCCGCAATGCCGGGGCGCGCTTCGTGATCGTGCGCTGCCAGCCCGAGTACCTGCTGTTCCTGGACAATGACCTGGTGCTGCGGCCGCGCTTCGTCCGGGAGTTGCTCGACGTGCTCGAACGGCAACCGGACGTCGGGCAGGTGCAGGCCAAGCTGCTGTACCTCGACGAGCCCGAGCGCATCAACGACGGCGGTGGCTGTCGCATCAATTTCTGGCTCGGCACCACCGATCCGGTCGGCTTCAAGGAGATCGACCGCGGCCAGTGCGAGCAGGTGGCACCCTGCATCTCGGGTGGTGGCGCCATGATGGTGCGGGCCAGGCTGTTCGAGGAACTGGGGGGGTTCGACGGCGTGTTCGACCCCTTCGGCCCCGAGGATCTCGACTTTTCGCTGCGACTGCAGGCCAGCGGCCACCGGGCCCTGTACATTCCCACCGCCGTGGCGCTGCACGCCGTCAACCACACCTACGAGAGTGGCTACACGGCGACGTATGCCCGCTCCAAGGCGAAGCACTGGCTGAGGTTCCTGCGCCGGCACGGCACGCCGCTGCAGAGAGTGGGCTTCTTCATGGTCGGGGCACCCATCATCGCCGTGCGCATGGTGTTCCGCGAACTGCGCAAGGGCAATCCCGGGGCGGTGCTGGGTTCGCTGCGCGGCATGCTGGAGGCGCTGGTCGGCTCAAAACGGTGATGGCGTTCCCGATCGTGCAGCGCGAAGTGCCATAATCTTCCCGCACCATAGCTTGGGATCACACATGAAAGTCCTGGTCACCGGGGGAACCGGATTCACCGGTAAAGCCCTGGTCCGCCGCATGCTCGACGAAGGGCATGAGGTCGTGGCCCTCGACTGCAAGGAAGGCTACAAGACCGCGGAAATCCACGCCTGGGGCGCGCAACTGGTGCTCGGTTCCATTACCGATCCCGGCGCGGTCGAGCGATGCATGCGCGGCGTGCAGGTGGTGCACCACGTCGCAGCCGCGTTCCGCGAACTCAACGTGCCGCGCAGCCACTACCATGAGGTCAACGTCGAGGGCACGCGGAACCTGCTGCAGTCCGCGCTGGAGCACGGGGTGCGCAAGTTCGTCTATTGCAGCACGTGCGGCGTCCACGGCAACGTGGATCACCCGCCCGGCGGTGAGGATGCACCGATCCAGCCCGCGGACTACTACCAGCAGACCAAGTACGAGGCCGAGCCGATCGTTCTCGACTACGTCACCAGGGGGCTGAAAGCCACGATCCTGCGCCCGGCCGCCATCTTCGGACCGGGTGACACCGGACGCTATCGCATGATCTTCCGGCAGCTGAAACGCGGCTGGTTCCCGATGTTCGGCAGCGGACAGGTGCTCTATCACCCGCTGTACATCGACAATTTCCTCGACGCGTTCGTGCTCGCGATGGAGGAAGACAAGGGCGTGGGCCAGGCCTACCTGATTGCCGACGACGCCTATGTGACGATCGAAGAGTTGGTGCGCCGTTCCGCTCGGGCGATGGGGACGGACGCGCGGTTCCTGCACCTGCCCGTCTGGCCGCTCGTGGCCGCGGGCTATTTGGTCGAGGCCGTGTGCAAGCCATTCCAGATCGAGCCGCCGATTCACCCGCGCCGAGTGGACTGGTACCGGCAGACCCGCGCATTCAGAATCGACAAGGCGCGGCGCGAGCTTGGCTACGAGCCCAGGGTCGGTCTCGACGAAGGGCTGCGCCGTGCGGCGCAGTGGTACGAGCAGGAAAGGCTGCTCACCTAGCGTCGCGCCTCAACGATCCACGCTTCGAGCGTCGCAACGTCCTCGCCCTCGAGGTAGTGCCGCCAGAACACCTCGAGGTTGAAGATCATCCACAGCCGGTAGTTGTGGTCGAAGCGACCACTCACGTGCTCGTCCTGCAGCCGCTGCAGTGCCTCGCGGCGGAACAGGCCCGCCGCGACGAACCGGCTCTCGTCGATCGTCCGCTGCATCAGCCCGCGCAGCGGACCCTGCAGCCACAAGGCCAGCGGGAAGCCGAAGCCTTTCTTCGGGCGGTTCACGACCGCGTCCGGCAGGTAGCGCGACGCCAGCTCGCGGGTGACGTGCTTGATGCGGCCGCGCTTGATCTTGAGCGGTGCCGGGATACGCATCGCGAATTCGGCCACGCGGCGGTCGAGGAAGGGGCTGCGCAGCTCGAGGCTGTGCGCCATGGACATGCGATCGACGATCGGCAGCTGGTTCTCGGTCAGCCGGGTCTGGCAATCCACGTGCAGCATCCTGTCGAGGAAGGCGCTCGCGCAGCCGTCATCGAAGTAGCGGCGCAGCATCTGCTCGCTGGAGTCGCGCTCGAGCGACGCCCACGTGCCGGGTGTGAACAGCTCGGCCTTGAGGCCGTGCGGGAAGCGCAGGTAGGCCACGCTGTCGGCGTAGCGTTCGAAGCCGCGGCTGTCGGCGATGCGGTCCAGCCAGCGCAGCTTGGCCGTAACCGAGTTGTACCCGAAGCTGTCCGGGATGCGGGTGATCACCGGCCGCAGCAGCCTGTGGCGCAGCGCGGCGGGGACGTGCGAATACAGCTCGGCCAGCTGCTGGCCCTTGTAGCGATCGTAGCCCGCGAACAGCTCGTCACCGCCGTCGCCGCCGAGCGCCACGGTCACGTGGCGGCGAGCCACCTCGGAGACCACGTACACGCCGGCGCCGAACGGATCCACCGGCTCTTCGAGTGAGGCGACCATGCGCGGCGTGAGCACGGCGAGGTCGGGCTCGACGATGGTCTCGATGTGGCGCGTGCCATAGATTCCGGCCACCTGCTTCGCCCAGGGCAGTTCGCTCTGTCCCTCGTCGTGCACGCCGACCGCGAAGGTCGTCAGCGGCTCCTGCCGTGCGCGGCTGGCGTAGCCGACGACCAGGCTCGAATCGATGCCGCCCGACAGGAACGCGCCGAGCGGAACCTCGCTCATGAGGTGCTCCTCCACGACGGAGGCGAGCAGGGCGTCGAGGCGATCGAGGATCTGCTGCTCGGTCAGGGTGTGCTTCGGCTCATAGCTCGGTCGCCACAGCTCCTGCAGCCGGCGCCGGCCATCGGCCGTCACGGTCATGACGTGGGCGGCCGGGAGCTTGCGGATGCCTTCGAAGAAGGTGTCCTCGCCCGGCAGGAAGCGCAGTGACATGTAGTGGGACAGTGAGCCGAGGTGCAGCTTGCGCGGGACATCCGGCAGCGTGAGCAGCGCCTTGATCTCGGAGGCGAATGCGAAGCCGTCCGGTGTCTCGAGCCAGTAGAGGCTCTTCTGGCCGAGCCAGTCCCGAGCCAGGGTGAGTTCGCGGGTCGCGGTGTCCCACAGTGCGAGGCAGAACATGCCCTCGAGGCGCTTGAGGCCCTCCGTGCCGTGGTGCGCGAGAACTTGCAGCACCACCTCGGTGTCGCTGTCAGTGCGGAACCGGACGCCCTGGGACTCGAGCGTGCGACGCAGCGTGCGGAAGTTGTAGATCTCGCCGTTGAACACCAGCACGAGGCGACCGTCCTCGGTCACCATGGGCTGCTGGCCGTGGGCACGATCGATGATCGACAGGCGACGCATGCCTAGCGCGATACCCGGCGCGACGTACTCGCCGCGGTCGTCAGGGCCGCGGTGGACCAGGGCCTCGGTCATGGCGCGGATGCGCGGCTGCAGCTGGCCGCCCGGCCACGGGCCGGAAGACAGTAGGCCGGCGATGCCGCACATTACCTGAGTCGCTCCAGATTCATCACACCGGCACGCCTGTAGGCCCCCAGGGCGCGATCATACGCGTCGGCACAGCCGGCAGGTCGAACATCGCCGCGATCCGCAATTTCGCTCTCACCCCGTGCCCACCGCGTCATAGCCGCAACGCTCATGAAGCCAGAGGTTGACGCCCAGGTAGAGATCGCGCGGGCCCTGCGAGACGAAGGCGCTGAGCAGCGTCGGCAGGAGCGTCGCGGGCACCTCCCGCAGGCAGCAGCGCAGGCGCATTGGGTCGCTCGCCCGGACATGATAGAAAGTCTCGGTTTCCGGCGCGGACGTGCGGAACGGCCCGAAGTCGTAGCGCACCATGTGGGTGCCGGTGAAGGTGAACGGCTGGTGATCACCGTAGACCATCAGCACCCAGGGCCGGCCGTCCCGGGCCTCGAGGTCGCGCAAATAGCCTTCGACTTTCGCCATCGCGGCCTCGGTCGACCGCAGGCGACGCACGTACTCGTGCAGGGTGCAGTTGGGCTCGAAGTCCAGCGTGTCGGCGAACCGGACCGGCATCTGCGCGACGGTGGTCACGTCGCATTGGTGCGGCCCGTGATTCTCGACCAGCGAGACGTAGGCCAGGAACGGCGATGCCGGCCTGGTGCCGAGCATGCGTGTGACCTGCTTCGCGATGGCGACGTCGGTGGTAGCCAGCCTTCCTGCAAGCCCAGGTCGCGGCTGTCGATGACACGATCGAAGCCGTAGGCGTTGTAGGCGTTGCGGTAGTTGTAGAACTCGCCCTCGTGGGGCAGCAGGGCCAGCGTGTGGTAGCCGCGCTGCTCGAGATCGGTGGCCAGCGTGCGCTGCACGTACGGCGACAACGACGAATGCGTGTAGTAGCCCGCGTAGCCGAACAGTCGCGAGTCGAGGCCGACGATGCTTTCGAACTCCGTGACCCAGGTGCCGCCGCCGATCACGTTGACCCGCAGCGGGCCCACGGCCGCGGTGTACGCGTCCGCAGTGAACAGGCCCGACCCGACGCTGGCCGTGAGCCGGAACGCCCGGTTGGGATCGAACGTGGATTCGGCCATCAACACTACGATGTTCGGTGCCGGTCGAGGTCCCGCCACCGGACGCGGCGCGAAGTCGATGTAACGCAACGCCGCGGCATCGACGTCGGCATCGGGTGGGGGCCGTGCGGACGGGTCCGAGCGAAAAAAGTCGCCGGTGTTGCGGTGCTCGACGTGACGTGAATAGGCGAGGAACGGCACCACGCCGATTTCCGCGGCCATGGCGACCAGACCCTCCGGCTCCCAAGTGCCCCGGTAGCCCGACAGGTGCCCGAACATGCGGTGCATGTTCGCATCGGCGATCACCGCCACCGCCAACAGGCACCCGAGGCGCACTGCGGCAAGCCGAGCGGTGCCGTGCCAGGGTTGCGACCGCCATCGTGAGCGCAGGGCTCTGACCCCCGTCGCGAGAACGAACACCGCCGCCAGCGCGAGACCGAGCAGCGTGAGCGGCAGGGTCCAGCGCGGCAGGTTCAGTGAGTCCCACAGCCCGGCGGGATTCGCCAGCGCGATGCGCAGGTCGAGCATCGTCAGCGGCAGGCCGGTCAGGCCGATCTTGAGCGAATTGGCGCCGGCGAGGAACGCGACGACACCCACCGCCATGGCGAGCAGCCCGACGCCCATCCGCTTCGGAAGGAACAGGCAGGCGGCGATCACGTGTGCCCACACCAGGGCGCTCAGCAGGGGAAAGAGCTGTTCGCGCGGCAGGCGCCACGTGAGTACCGACGCCACGAACAGCAGCACGACGGCCGATCCCCAGCGCAACGGCGAAACGCCCATGCGTCCGGGTTACCGTCCGCTC
>Ga0209450_10001974_pt1 | contig 10352 bp, 6 predicted proteins | sample FrelakmetLWP11LW_FD_187149 | JGI IMG/M metagenome (GOLD analysis project Ga0209450, IMG submission 187149) | Freshwater lake sediment microbial communities from the University of Notre Dame, USA, for methane emissions studies - LWP11 LW (SPAdes)... | ecosystem: Environmental > Aquatic >... | reverse complement strand
CCTGATCGAAGCGACCAGCGGCAATACCGGTATTGCTCTGGCTATGATTGCGCAGCTCTTCGGACTGGAAATTTCACTTGTAATGCCAGAAAATTCAACCAAAGAACGCGTGCAAACCATGGAAGCCTTTGGAGCAAAAGTCATTTTGACACCGGCTACAGGGGGCATTGAAGGATCCCGTGATTATGCTGAATTGAAGGTAAAGGAAGAAGGATTTTTTATGCTCGACCAGTTTGCCAATAACGATAACTGGAAAGCACATTACCAGACCACCGGACCTGAGATATGGAGAGATACCCAGGGAAGCGTGACCCATTTTGTTTCTGCCATGGGAACTACCGGAACAATTATGGGTACTTCTACTTATTTAAAAGAACAAAACAAGGCCATACAGATTGTAGGTGCACAGCCTACGGATGATTCTAAAATTCCCGGAATCAGAAAATGGCCGGAAGCCTATCTGCCCAAAATATTTGACCGCAGTAAGGTGGATCAGGTCATTGAGGTGAGCGAAACCGAAGCACGGGCCATGACCAAAAGGCTGGCCAGAGAAGAAGGTGTTTTTGCCGGTATGAGCAGTGGCGGTTCTGTAGCGGCAGCCTTAAAGCTTGCTGCTACCCTTTCTGAAGGAACCATCGTAGCCATTATCTGCGACCGTGGTGACAGGTATTTGTCATCAGATCTGTTTGCCTGAACATAGGTCAATCTCATCTATCCGATGTAAGATATGCTTTGTAAACAGATTTCGGAAAATATAGGAATTCATTGACATACAACAGGCGAAATATTCCCTCACATAAAAGTATGTCTTATGTGAAAAAAGATTTTTCGATCAAACTAATTTTGAAAGCCCACGTAAACAAAAAGCTTTATCCGGTTTTCTTCCGGAAATACGTAATATTGCAGAGTCATCAGATTATCTATTTAACAAGGACATTTTTTTACAGCACAAATGAAAAGATCGCTCATACTTATATCCGTCGGATTATTGAACTTTTTGCACGGAATGTTCCATATAATTCAATTTTTCCAGTCCATTCTTTTGGTTGCTTATTCTTTGGAAAAAGATAACAACCACGACGAGGGTGTAATATCCCGGATTTTACACCACCCTTTGTTTGCCCTTTTATGGGCTATTGTAGGTATCTTTACCCTGATCATCGGTATCAAGGATTACAGGCATCACAGAAAATGTGGCCATAAAAAAGATCAGGATCAATAAAGGTTTTGGAAAAATCAAAATATGGATTTTTTGAAATTTTTACCTATATTGCATGAATAAATTCCGTTCATATGCATATTTACATTGATGTCCTTCAATGTGATTATACAAGGTAGTTTTTAGTTCAGAAAATGAAAAATTATAAGAACAGTATTTTTTACATTGTTACAATTGGCGGGTTCGCTGCGCTGATGTATTGGCTTGTAGTGTTAGGGACGGGACTGGAGCAAGGCAAAAATATTGTGATTCCTAAGTCCGGAAAGGGTCAATGGGCAAATTTTATCGACTCTCTGGTACATAATTTAGAACACCCTTTAGCCATACTTTTGGCACAAATTGTTACAATTATTTTTGTGGCCAGGATCTTTGGTTGGATCAGTAAAAAAATAGGACAACCTGCTGTTATTGGCGAAATAGCAGCTGGTATTATCCTTGGTCCGTCTTTACTGGGCTTTTATTTTCCCGAATTTTCGTCCACTCTTTTTCCTGCCCAGTCTTTAGGCAATTTACAGTTCTTAAGTCAGATCGGATTAATTCTTTTTATGTTTGTTGTCGGCATGGAGCTAGACCTTACAGTGCTTAAAAACAGAGCCCAGGATGCCATAGTAATAAGTCATGCCAGTATTGTACTTCCATTCGCGCTTGGTATGGGTCTTGCCTATTTTATCTATGATTCATTTGCGCCCCAGGGCATACAGTTTTTATCATTTGGCTTGTTTTTGGGAATTGCCATGAGTATTACAGCTTTTCCAGTTTTAGCAAGAATTGTTCAGGAAAGGGGTATGAACAAAACACGTCTGGGAACAATTGTTATTACCTGTGCAGCCATTGATGATATAACCGCCTGGTGTTTACTTGCTGCCGTGATCGCCATTGTTAAGGCCGGTTCTATTGTAAGTTCACTCTATACTATTGGAATGGCAACCGCCTATGTTTTAGTAATGATCCGATTTGTGCGCCCCTTTTTAAAACGAGTCGGCAATCTTCATTCATCGAAAGAAAACTTGAGCAAACCCATAGTAGCCATATTCTTTCTTACCCTGATCATTTCTTCCTATGCAACAGAAGTGATAGGGATCCACGCTTTATTTGGGGCATTTATGGCAGGTGCCATCATGCCTGATAATGTAAACTTCAGAAATATATTCATCGAAAAGGTAGAAGATGTTGCTTTGGTACTTTTGCTCCCTTTGTTTTTTGTGTTCACCGGCTTGCGAACAGAAATAGGGCTACTCAATGATCCCTATTTATGGAAAATAACAGGGCTGATCATTCTTGTGGCAGTTATTGGAAAATTCGTTGGTAGCGCTTTTGCCGCCAAATTTGTTGGCCAGAATTGGAAGGACAGTCTTTCTATTGGGGCATTGATGAATACGAGGGGGTTAATGGAGTTGATTGTTTTGAATATTGGTTATGATCTTGGGGTTTTAACACCCGAGATTTTTGCGATGGCGGTGATCATGGCTTTGGTTACCACCTTTATGACCGGTCCGGCCCTGAGCATCATTGACTGGATCTTCAGATCAAAGTCAAAAGAAATTCCTGAACAAATTAACCAAACAAGTATCTACAAGATTTTAGTTTCATTTGCTAATCCCGAAAGGGCTAAGTCTTTGCTGAGATTGGCTAATGGATTGGTCAAAAAATTAAATAACAGTGCTTCTATAACAGCCATGCATCTATCACCAAGTAATGAATTGCACGCCTTTAATATTGAAGAATACGAAAAGGAAAGTTTTGCCCCGGTAATTGAAGAATCGAAAAATCTAAATCAAAAGATCACAACCCTGTTTAAGCCTTCCAATGATATCAATTCTGATATTACTGAGGTGGCTAATAAGGGCGATTATGACCTCTTGCTAATTGGAGTTGGCCAATCCATTTTTGAAGGAAGTTTATTGGGGAAAATTCTTGGCTTCACTACCCGACTGATCAATCCAGACAGGTTGCTTAGCCAGGTAACAGGAAAGGAAAGTTTGTTTGAAAACTCGCCCTTTGACGATAGAACAAGGTTAATTATATCAAAAAGCAACGTTCCTGTAGGTATATTGCTCGATAAGGAATTGAAAAGCATGGAATCGGTATTTGTACCTATCTTAACTGAAAGTGATGCATTCCTGATCACCTATGCTCAAAAACTGGTTTATAATTCAGGTTCGCGAATAACTCTTCTGGATGTATCCGGACAAATAAAAAACATCCCTATAATAAAAGAAACCATTCGTGTCATTGAACAGAATACGCCTAATCAATTGTACATAATAAATGAAAATCTGATTGATAAAAAGTTTTTAAAAGAACAAAATTTAATGCTTATCAGTATTGAGAGCTGGAAACAATTGGTAGATACCAAAAGCCAGTGGCTTTCAGACATACCCTCAACATTAATTCTTACTGAATTCAGGGATAAAGGATAAAGGATAAAGGATAAAGGATAAAGTTTAAAGGTAAAAGTAAAAAGGAAAAAGTAAAAAGGAAAAAGTAAAAAGTTAGTTTAGGGTTCATATTGGCTTCTCTAATCTCATATCTCAATACAAATATCTCAATACTCCTTACTCGATCAAGGCATTTAAAATCGGTTTTACCCAGGTTTCATTACCAATATCATACACAATAAAATCACTGTCGAATTGCCAGTAAGCCCAGCTGAAGCCATATTTTTCAGCAGTTCTCGCCACGAAGGCAGTATATCTGGCCCGTGAATCCATATCTGCTTTGTCATAAGCACCAAATTCACCCAAAAAGATTGGCCTGTCATTGGCCTTAGACCAGTCGGCAGCAACTTTTAGTCTGTTAATAACATCCGCTTTTTCTGCCGCGGTGCCTGTCCATTGAATTCCGCTCAGGTCTTTATTTTCTTTAGACCACCAGGCTCCCTGGTGGGTAAAAGGCATCGGGTGGTAGAAATGAACGGTTACCACAATATTTTTATCATCTTTGGGCAAAACCAGGGTGGGCAAACTTTCTATGCCATTCCAGTTTCCCGGACCAATAATCAAGGTGCGGTTTGGGTTGGTTTGGCGAACCAGGCTAATGGCCTCTACCAGATAGGTATTCCAAAGCTCAACGCTTAGTTTTTGATTGGGTTCATTTAAAAGTTCAAAAACAACCTGCTCCGGCTGGTCTTTGTAACGCGGAGCGAGCTGCCTCCATACAGACAGAAACATTTCCTTTTTAGCCACGGGATCATCAGCCATGGCGTTGTATTCGTGCAGATCAAGTATCACCATCAGTTTTGCTTCCAGACCGTTTTTCACAACCCAGTCAAGGGTTTCCAGCCAGGCGGGTTTGATCTGATAGGTGTTGTCCATATGAGAAAAAGGAAACAAGTTCACACGGATGCTTGAAAAACCTGCCTTTTTAATTTTCTTAAAATAGGCTTCCTTAAACCGCCCTTTTGTATGGTCTTTCCAGAGTTCATCATCATAACCAATGATGTTCACACCCCTGGCTATTTTACTATTTTGCGCAGCAGCGGAAACTTTTTGAGCGCACAATTCACTTTTTGCAAAAAACAGCATCGCGCAAATCGCGATAAATAAAGTTGGTCTTTTCATTCCAAATCATTTAAGTTTTTAAATCTATTATCAAATACCTCCAGTTTGTTTTTTAAACAGATCGGCTCCACACCTGAAGGAAATCGAAAAAAGGTTATTTATTCTTACCCTAAATTTACTCATTTGGCAGGTGCAGGAATAATTCAATCTGATCAAATATTGATTTGATTTATGCTTCATTTTTTGAAATATTTGTTTATTCTACAGAGAGTAATGCCAATAATTCTTGTGATGGTGTTGTAGCAGATAAAATTTAACTTTAAGGCAGCAATTTGGCGGTCACATATAACTTACAGAAAACTATTTTTTCTATTTTTACTTATTTGAATGTGTCAACCAGATCCTCCTTTTAACCATAATTTATAATTGAAGTCATGAAAAATCAATTATTAACCACCCCGGTAGTTGATGCAATAATCAGAATTATTTTCATTTCCATAATCCTGGTCTTGTGTCTTGTTGTCATGCACCCTTTTGTAAGCATTATCCTTTGGACCGTGATTTTAGGCCTGGCAATTTATCCACTCCATAAAAAACTGACAAAAGCCCTGGGAGGAAAACTGAAACTTGCTTCTTTTATTATCGTGTTCATTTTCATGGCCGTATTTATCGTACCAACTTTGTTTTTAGCCGGTACGCTCGTTGATGAAGTGAAGCTGTTGAAGACGGGCTATGATAATGGCACACTATCCTTACCCCAGCCTGATGAAAGCGTAAAGGAGTGGCCTGTTATTGGTAAAAAACTTTATGATAACTGGTTTGATGCGTCTGCTCATATAGAGGAATACGTTGCCAAACATGAAGAACAGCTTGTCAAATACGGGAGTAAATTTGCAACTGGAATTCTTAGCGCTCTTTCAGGGATTATCCAGTTGCTCATATCTTTTATAATTGCCGGTGTTCTCCTTGGTCATGGGGCAACAGGAGAAGGCATTCGTAAATTTTTTAGAAGGATAAGCGGAGAGCGGGGTGATGACGTTGCCAACCTTATCATTAAAACTGTCGGCAGTGTTGTCAAAGGAATACTTGGTGAATCGCTTGTAATGGCGCTTTTAAATGGAACAGTTTTCCTTTTGGCCGGAGTTCCTTTTGCCGGGCTTTTGACATTGCTGGCCTTTGTTTTTGCTGTACTTCAAATACCTGTTTTACTGATATCGATTCCTGTTGTCATCTACCTTTTTTCGGTTAAGTCGCTCACAACTGCAATCATTTGGACAGTAGGCTTGTTATTAGTTTCTTTATCAGATAACTTTCTTACTCCCCTCATGCTCGGCAAGGGCGCTCCGGTACCAACGGTGGTAATTTTTATAGGTGTAATCGGCGGATTTTTCGCCTTTGGTTTCATTGGCTTGTTTACTGGAGCTATCCTGATGTCCATAGGTTATTCTTTATTTATGAGTTGGTTTAACTCAGAAAATGAATCTCCTATGAAAGATCAGTCAAATACTTAACTATCGATAAATACTTGAAAAGATTATACAAGCAGCTTTATTGGCTTGTTATTAGGTAATTCCGGATTGCAGCTTTTCAAAACTGCTTTGGTGTATACCCCTGAAGGCCTAATTTTAGTTGTACTAAATTCTTTTTTGGACGATGAAACACTTTATGTAATCTCAACAAAGCCACGGAAATTGATTTTTATCTAGATATTATATTCTTATGTATCTTTGGTTTTTTTGGCTGTGATGCCAAAGAATAAAGGGATTATTAGGAAGAACAAAAGGCTCATAAAAGCCTATAAATGAAATTATTTGATGAAATACCCAAAACTATTCAGTTCATATAACTTAAAAGGAATTCATTTAAAAAACAGATTCCTGATGGCTCCTATGACCAGAAGCAGGTCTTCTCAACCGGGAGATGTTCCTAATAGTTTGATGGCTACCTATTATGGTCAGAGAACCAGTGCAGGTTTGATCATTACAGAAGCCAGTCAAATTTCACTTCAGGGAAAGGGATATGCCAAAACACCCGGCGTTTATTCTAAGCTGCAAATTGAAGGTTGGAAAAAAACCACACAATCTGTTCACGAAAAAGGCGGAAAAATTTTCCTGCAACTATGGCATGTAGGCAGGGTAAGCAGCAGGAAAGTAAATGGTTTACAACCTATGGCTCCCTCTGCATTAATCGCTCATAACACGAAGGTCTATGTATTTGATGGATTTGATGATGCAGAAGCCATCTTAATTCCGGTTGAAGAGCCAAAAGCGATGACCAGAACTGATATAGAAAATACTATTATAGATTTTGTGCAAGGTGCAAAAAATGCGATAGAGGCCGGATTTGACGGTGTAGAAATTCACGGTGCAAATGGTTATTTGATTGATGAGTTTTTAAGAAGCAATACAAATAACCGCGATGACGAATATGGTGGCAACCAACAAAATAGAATCCGGTTTTTAATGGAGCTCACACAAGCCGTGGCAGAAGCTATTGGCAAAGATAAAACAGGAATACGACTATCTCCATTTATCAAACATAAGGATATGGAGGATCCAGAAATATTGGACACAATTTTACTGGCTGCCGGAGAATTAAATAAGCTGGATATAGTTTATATTCATTTATGCGAAGCCGATTGGGATGATGCACCCAAAGTACCCAATAAATTCAGAAAGATGCTCAGGTCAACATTCCACAATACAATTATAGCCACAGGAAATAAAACACCGGAAGAAGGCGAACACTTATTACAAGAAAATTTGGTTGATCTGGTAGGATTTGGAAGAAACTTTATTTCCAACCCGGACTATCCATTGAGGGTAAAAAATAATTTGCCCTTAACGGGAATAAAAGAAACGCATACCATTTTTGGTGGCGGAGGTGCAAAAGGATATACAGATTATACCAACGCAGCAGAATATAGCGATGAATAGCCAAAAGACGTGTTGCTACAATTTTTAGAATATAATTTATCAGGTATGAAACCGATCTTGTCTATTTTACTTTTTACTTTTCTTATGAATTGTTCCGCATTCAGTCAGGAAAACCCCTTGCGGATTGGCATTGTTGGGCTAACGCATACCCATGTGCATTGGATTTTAGGAAGACCGAAAGACGATAAGATTGCCATTGTTGGCATAGTAGAACCGAATAAGGATCTGGCACTTCGCTACACGCAACAACATGGCTATACTATGGACCTGGTTTTTTCTACACTCGAAGAAATGATTGAGAAAACAAAACCTGAGGCAGTTACAGCCTTTGGTACCATATACGAACACCTGGCAATCGTTGAAAAATGTGCGCCACTGGGCATTCATGTAATGGTAGAGAAGCCCTTGGCAGTGAACATGAAACACGCAAAAAAGATGGAATCATTGGCAAAAAAATATAAAATTCAGCTGCTTACCAATTATGAAACAACCTGGTACCCAACAGTACATAAAGCCAATGATTTGCTTAAAAGCGACAGCATAGGCAGGCTTAGCCAGCTCATCATTAGAGACGGACACAGAGGCCCTCTAAAGATTGGGGTAAATAAAGAATTTTTAGACTGGCTTACTGATCCGGTAAAAAATGGCGGTGGCGCCATAACAGATTTCGGCTGCTATGGGGCCAATATCGCCACCTGGATACTGAATGGGGAAAAGCCGGTTTCAGTTACAGCAGTAACACAACAGCTACAAAAGGAAAATAATCCAAATGTAGAAGACGAATCAACCATCATACTCACTTATACTAAGGCCAAAGCAACCATACAGGCTTCATGGAACTGGCCAATGGGAAGAAAAGATATGGAAGTTTATGGAACAACAGGAGCCATTTATGCTGATAACAGAAATACCCTGAGAATGCGAATTGCTGAGGGCTATGATGGGTATAAAGAGATTAGCCATAAATTAGAGGAACTGCCTTCTCCCTATAATGATCCATTCTCATTTTTTGCCGCGGTTATCAGAAAGGAGGTCATATTGACTCCCTTTGACCTTTCTACTCTGGAAAATAACATGGTAGTCATGGAAATATTAGAGGCAGCAAAGTTATCTGCCAGGAAAGGTAAATCAATACTAATCAAATAAGTAATTCCTTTGTAAAGGAAATCAGGAATTTGAATATTTTATGCGCCTAATGAATACCATTCCATCGGGATCAAGCCTCATGAATCATTTTTAAGCCATGCTCTGCGATGGTCTCCTGACCTCGCAGTAAGCGTTATTTTTATTACCAAAAATTGATTGACAATTCATGTCATTAGTGTTAAAGAGCGGGAAGAAGTATTGAGTATTGAGTACTGAGTATTTAGTATTTAGTAAATCTTATTTGAGATGTGATTTGAACCCAGAACATTGAACCCGGAACACTTAAACCCGGAACCTTGAACCCGGTACCTTGAACCCGGAACCTTGAACCCGAAACCTCGAACCCTGAACACTTAAACCCGGAACCTTGAACCCGGAACTCTGAACCCGAAACCTCGAACCCGGACCCTTGAACCCGAAACCTCGAACCCGGACCCTTGAACCCCTCGGCTTAATTTTGCAATTCTTTGCAATTCCTCAAATTTATTTATAAATTTAGCTGCTGTTAGCCGGGCTTGGTGGTTTCTATTATTCCTCTGTTTTGGCTGGCCTGGCTTGTTCTGCTTCGTGCTTTCTGTTTCTAATAAATTCAGTTTTTTGTAATTGCAATGAAATTATAAATTGCTGTCTTTGAGGAATTAATTTTTGTAAGGAAAAAATGAGAAAAGGCCCAAACTATTTTTTTATTTATAATTAAGAATAATTATGACAAAAGACAATTTTTTAAAAGCGCATAGAATACACTTTTCTCAGGTTGACATGAATGATCTCGTCACTTCATTTATTACAGAGATGAATGATGGGCTGAAAGGAAAGAACAGTTCACTCATGATGTATCCTTCGCGAATAGGGATAAAAAATGATGCAAAAATTGAAGAAACCACTGTACTCGCCATTGATGCGGGCGGTACAAATTTCCGGGCAGCCCTTGTGCGCATTGATGAAACGGGCAAACCCGAAATCCTGCAAAATCCGGGAATCGTAAAATTTACGATGCCGGGAATAGAATATGAGATCTCAAAAGATAAATTCTTTAAACAGGTTGTTGAAAAATTAAAAGTTTTTAAAGATAAATACGACAAAATTGGTTTCTGCTTTTCCTACGCAACAGATATGCAGTTAAAGAAAGAACTGAATGGCAGCCAGATCATTGACGGGAAACTTGTAAAATGGTCAAAAGGAATTAAAGCACCAGAACTGGTAGGTTTGATGCTTGGCGAGAACCTGCTTTCTTACCTGAAGGTTAACAAAGGTCTGGTTGTATTAAATGATACTGTGGCGGCTTTAATGGCGGGCAAAGGAGAAATGAAAGGCTATGGTTCTTATATCGGTTTTATTTTGGGAACCGGAACCAATACAAGTTATATCGAACAAAACTGCAACATACAAAAAGAACCATTTCTGAATCCAAAGGAATATCAAATTATCAATATTGAATCCGGAAATTTTAATAAGATCATCCTTTCCGATATTGACAAAGAACTTGACAGACAGTTGTCGGTTGAAACAAATGACTACGGATCTCAGGTATTTGAGAAAACAATCTCAGGA